>Ga0209632_10002433_pt1 | contig 17861 bp, 22 predicted proteins | sample COG_10_FD_184754 | JGI IMG/M metagenome (GOLD analysis project Ga0209632, IMG submission 184754) | Pelagic Microbial community sample from North Sea - COGITO 998_met_10 (SPAdes) (version 2) | ecosystem: Environmental > Aquatic > Marine > Neritic zone/Coastal water | place: Helgoland, sampling... | reverse complement strand
ATGGTTGACCAAAGCAGTCGTTGAATGGAAGAAGAACAAGACTGTGGTGTGTTTACTCCCCGCACGTACAAATACAAACTGGTTTCACGACATTTGTATTAAGTATGCGAGTGAAATACGTTTCATTCGTCAAGGTATCAGTACGTAAAAAAATTCTCTTATCCTCTTATCCTCTTATCATCTCTCAAGTAAAGTCACACTAACATAATTTATAGAATTCAAGGGATACAAGAAGAAGAGTCCATTTCCAGTCGCATTGTGTATTTTCAAGGCAGAAGACGCCCAATACGCGGACAGTGAGGAAGTTGAAGTTAATCCTAAGGTGGGAAGCGTGGATTTTTATGCGAAAAAGAAACGTAAAATCGAAGAAGTAGAAGAAGTTAATGATGAAACTGAAGTTTAAAATTTAGCATTATACTCTGTTATAACTCGAAGCTTTTGCATACGTGTTAATAAATATGACTTGTTATAGGCAGTCTTGAAATTCTCCATAGTGTACTGGCGTACAGGTATGTACGTGAACGGTATGTTGTCATTACGCTGAAGCAAATCTTTACCTTTTCTCACGCCGATGGTGTAAAATCGTTTTAAGATGTGATCACCATAAATTATAAGTGCCTTTTTGCAAAATATTTGTATGATATTTAATATCTCGTTCTTACTCTCCAGGTTTGCGAATGATCCATATATTCCTCCGTCGATGAATATGTAATCAACATCTTTGTAAGTCTTCAGTAAATGCTTCCAGGTTTCGACCAAATATATGTTCAACGGTACATCAGAAGTTCCTCCATCAATCATTAAATCAACGCATATTCCTTCCTCCTTAATTTCTTCTCTTGTTACCCCACAGTAAAGTATCATTTCTTTAATTACAAACTTCTTTTATATGCTGCATATTTTTGAATAGTCTCAATAATTTGACTGAAATATACTATTTGATTTACATCCGTGACGACATACAATATGGATATGAATAGCGCTAACATTTTTGAAATGTCATTTATATTTGTTTGAAGTTGGACGATCATCATCAATATATTGAGTCCCAGCAGCAACACGTACACTACTCTAAATGTCTCGTATTGAACACGTTGGAACCCTAAGTCAGTAAACAATAGAAATGGATTGATAATCAAATGACCAATGCATGCGTAATACAGTGGTACATTGTCAATCATTTGCCATACGGACAGCACGTATGCAATATCCAACGGTATCATAAAAATATTGATAACCTTTATTTTGTTCTTAAATATCAATATAGAATTCCAGGTAGGGACGTCTCCTGTTGCTTTCAGGCGTTCTGCTTCAGCAGCCTCGTGAATGTCTTTCTCCTTTAACTGTGCATCTAAGATTCGTAACTGAAGAATGATTATCAAGTCTAAAATACTCAGACTCCCTCCAACCAATATCCACACCCCCTTTTCATATATTCTTTCAGCACATGTGGCACTAAGTTCAGCAAAACAACGATTAATGCTTATCACACTCATACCGGTTACAAATACATCCACCAACAGCATTGCAAGATGTACCAATGATAGCGTTCCAGGAAATGCCGAAAAATCTAATACAGCCGCCAATAAGACAAGCGGTTGAACAAAGATATGTAAGGTGTGCAGGTAAGAAATGTGTGCTCCACTAAAGTATTCTTGAATACTGATGTAAACAAAGACAAGAAGTAGACTTAGAAAACTACATAGCCTTATTCTTGCTCTTGTGTTGATAGTATTACTGGTATCATACGGCCTAGTGTCTAGAACCATGTTTAGTATATTATAACATATTTAAATAGTACTTTCTTAATAATTTTGTCCATGTGACAATACTGTGCAAAATCTATTGACACAATGTTGTCCCGGTACATCGTTGTTCCCACCTATCTGTCCAAAAAAAGTCTTAATTTCCTCTTTTATGGCTTTTACACCTCTCGAAACAGTATCGCCGCTCCCTTTACAATCAACTATGTTGATTCTGTTGAATTGTTGCATCAGCTCACTTAAAAAACCTTTAAATTTATCCATCAGTAACTCATCCGAATTTGGGTCAGTACCCGTAGCATCTATTTCTATGGTCACATAATCTTTCTTTGCATGATCATGTAATTTTTGATGCAAAAATGTTTTGCCATTTGTTCTTATCGTCCATTTTGCTTCTAAGGCATCTCCTGTCCTCAACTTATCTTCTAATTTCAAGCCACGGGCTTCCGCGTTTCCACTATAGTACAACGGTTTCATGCGAACCAATTTTGATAAGAAAAAGGATGCCACCATGCGATGACGACTTAATATTTCATCTAAAGTAAGTTGGCGTTCTACGTTTGCAACATTTGCACCATCATATTCACGATCAGGTAAATCCCATTTAACACGATATAAATTAGGATTGTCTACAACTGTGCCTTGAACAATGCCACGTTTTACATTTCGTACCCTTTTTGTATATAGGGCAGTGTACATTTTTTTTCCAACTGCCAACAAATCTAATGTGAGTGCCGGTAAACCTTCTTCCCCTGTCAATTCTGTATTTATACTGTTTTGAAATCTCAGAATTAAATTTCTAATGTTTTCTGGTGTAAACACATCATCCAAACGTTCAAAAGCTACCAAGGGAGTATCCAACGGCTCCGTAGTTTGTGCTTCCACAATATCATCGCCTTCCACTTGTCCCCATTCCCGAATAAAGGTATTATATATATCATTCATTCGAACCACACCTTGGTCGTAAATTCTTCTTCTACGGGTTCCATTACCCAGGTTGCTGGGCGACCAGTCCTCCCTTCGACCCATAGGCCCATCATCTACATTCAAGTTCCAACAAAATTGATACCACGCATGTTTCAATACACGCAAAGGCATACCCAATAGTGTTTTAATACGATCTTTTTGATAATCGAACCATGGCTTGTATATAATTGTACCTTCTGGAATACCGCTTGGATACTTAGTTTTTACTAAGTTATCTACAGCAGTTATTACAGGGTGTGGATCGTAAAACGATACAATTTTCCCACGGTTTTTATTGTATGCACACATTAAAAACATCATTTCAATCAATTTACGATCATCAATCCTGTATTTTTCGGTTTCATCGCCATATGCAGTAGTTTTCTTCTCTGTCATTTGCATCCCAACGTTAGCTTTAATAAGAATAACATGGGTTTCTGTCACAGCAGAAGCTTGAGAAATGACTGGATGTATTAGTTTTGCTCCGTTGAGTCTTTCAAAAGAGAAATGGAAATTTTCAGGGTTGTACAGCACAGGTTGAAGGGCATTTGGACCGTTGTACCCATTGATTTCAATATCGCCACCAAAAAATGATGGATTTGCAACCGGAAAATCTTCCTTTTTTGCCCACATAATTCTATTGCCATTTTCCCCAATTCTAAATGTAGACAACTGTTGTTGTCGCACCATGTTAAATATTTTTGCACTCTGAGCAAACATAAATTTAGTAAAAAAGGAGAAAGGCCGTTGTCTAAGACCTTCTTGAGCACGCCTTAAACCATCACAGAAACGCCACTGAGCCCACGTTTCCATCCAGGATAAAATATCTTTTAATCGGATAGGTTTCCTCCTCACACCCTGAATTTGATATAGATTAGTCCAACTGTTTTGAAGATTCACTTTTACAGTATCGTCTAACAGTGAACCATTTGACAGTGGTTGTGTTGCCGGCGTGGGACCAACATCATCATCACTGCTGCTGCTGCTGCTGCTGCTGATGCTGCTACCACTGCGGCCTCCTGAAAGAGGGCTAAAAGAGCCCAGGGCAGCTTCATCATCACTAAATTCGTCTGCCATACCAGCTCTGTTTCCGTCGGCGGAAAATATTATTTCTTGTAATCGTAAAACTTCAGCATTGGCTTTTTCTCTTTGCTGTTCAGACATTTTTATTGACTTCATTAATAATATCTCTGTCTTGCTTCTCTCGCTAGAACCAGCTCTGCTTTGAATTTGACTTAAGTTGTTCTTCTGTGCGATGATTTTTCTGCTCAGGTTGTCCCTTTCTTGTCGCATATTCACTAACTTTTTGTAGTAACTATCTAGCACTTTCTCTCTTCTCCGATCCTGTTCATTAGTAGGTTGTGTCAGGTTCCTTTGAATTACTTCTCTTTCTTTCTGTGCATCTGGTGTTTTAGAGTTAGGTCGTTGATCCAACAGTGACAGTACCAATAGGTTTTCTCTTATAAATCTACCCTTGAGGTCTTTGTTGTATTTTCTAGGCGGTGGGCGAACATATCCCTTTGGTGATGTGAATCTACCCACTCGATCTCTACCACTCCGATTATCTTTGGGTTTTCCTCGCTTCTTTCTTGACTTCTTTTTCTTTTTCTCTTTTGACGGTGCATTTTCCGTCCTGAATTGTTTTCCCAGCTCCTTTACTTCGCGTTGTTCAGGTCGTATAATATGTCTCATTCCGTCTAACATGAATCCACCCTTTTGTATTGGGTCATTATCGTCTGAGTACGTCAGCCAAGTACTGCCTGTACTAGTAGCCCACTCCCATATTCTCTTTGAATCGTATTTATCGTCACCAATTTGTTTTTGTACTTTAAATTGTTTGAGGAATAGACCATTTTGATACTTCCTTAAAATATACAGCTGTTCGGGGGTGTCAGTAGGCATATATAGAAATATAAAGTAAGGCATATATACTATTCATCTATTAATTTACGGTCGCGAACGACAACTTTTCGACGCTGTGCTGTAGGTTGAACTTGCTGTGTCCGCTGTATACTCTCTTCTCTCTCTAAAGGTTTTCGTTTTCCCGTTACACCATGCTGATTCCGCCAGTTTGATAGCCATGATATCAATTCTGTTTGTGCGGGATGATTTTGTTTGTATTCCTCTTTAAATTCTACTTTTCTCTCTTCTGATTCCTTAATAGTGTTGGAATTGCCTTTCAGCGATTCCATAAGCTCTAAATATGAGTTTCTTGTGTCCATTTGTAAAAAAAATCTAGGTATAAATATGCATATTTTTTATATTAAATGGGGATTTTAAAAGGTGATTTTGTTATAACCGACACCGGTGCGGCTGAGGTACTGGATGTGAATGAAAGTGGACAGCTGGAGGTAAACTATATTCGCCCCTGGCAGTCCGAAGCCAACGGTAAAATTTTCAAGTATGATGCGTCAGATGAATGGGAGGAAATATCAACCGATGACGTAACTAAGCACGTTGAAAAACCAAAGGATAAATTAGATTACTACAAGGTTTATTTAGAATTGGGACTTAAGGCCATGGGTATGCACAAAGGCGAAGAAATTTTTATATTGAAAGACGCCGATATTGAAAATGACGAAGACCTAAAGAAATTCCAGTTTCCAACGGATGGCTTTAATGCAGACGACGAGGAAGCAAATGAGTACGTATATGATGGCTTTGTAGTTCCAGATGAAGAACATGAACCGTTCGCGCCAGCTAGTCCTACATCAGAGTTTGTTCAATTCACACATGAAGCCGTACATGGATACAATACATGGCAGCCAGATGAAAACGATAAAATGCAACTGGGTATTAAGCGAACTATCGACGCTATGGAATCAAAGTATGCTTCTAAAGAAGACGATCGTCAATTTGCTCAAGGTAAATCCGTTGATTACAATCGTCCTCCTTTAAAAAAGAATAAATCCACTTAAAAATAAATTTTGTACTATATATATGTCTATCTTTCTTTACAATATACAAAAATGGTAAAATCAAACGTAGACATGACTTCACAGGCACAACAACTTAAGAAACGAAGGAAAAGAAAGGCATCGACAAATGCTTTGAGAGAAATTCGTAGGGAGCAAAAGCGCACTCACAATATTATCCCAGTGGCGCCATTTAACAGATTGGTACAAGAACTGTCGGAACCTTATAAAAAAGGATTGCGTTTTAAAAGCCAGGCCTACGCAGCGTTCCATACTGCTTGTGAGGATTACTTGATTAAAGTATTTACGGATGCCAATAAAATTGCTATTCACAGCAGACGAGAAACGGTTCAACCCAAAGACATTAAGTTGGCAGTAGATATGGCTGAAGCTTAATTTTGGGCTGAGTATAATGATTTGAGTATATAAATAAAGAACTAAGTATGTAAAACTATGAGTGTTTTAATAAACTCTACCTCTATAACTTTAACAAATTCTACGAACCACCTTATAGAGATAACATGTGAGGCCGATCAAGATGAATCGTTCCACGTAAAATCTGTTGGAGATGTTGTCTACGAACGTGAAGAGAGTAACAATGTAATCGGTACTTTGTTTGAATTGATGTATGGATCAAAATTAAAAAAAGTCACAGTTAATTTAAAACCAAAAAAAGAAACTACGTTAACGATAAACAGTAAGTCAGAATTAGAATTTAGTTTTGAAGCAAAGGTAAAGCATTCAACCGAACACTTATCGGGATCACTTCCTATATCAACGGAATATCAAGGTATGAAATTACATGTAAATATGATAGAAGAGAGGGGTATAGTGAAGGATAGACATGGCAATGTAGCTATAGTAGGTACAACACTGCCTGAAAAGCAGGAAATTATTATTAGAGCGGAAATCAAAGATAGTGAGAATACAAAAGTCTTTATTGATGACTATCATCCGGCCTTCTGTTCAATTAGTATCACAAATGGCCTATAAATATTTATTTGTATATATATAAAATGAATACAGCCACGTTGAATAACTTACTACCCAACGCAAAAATAAAATTAGCTGACAACAATGTTGTTTTAATTCTCTCTATTTTTTACAATAACCCGCGTCTACTATGTGAAGATGGTTGGAACCTTCTTAAAATCGGTAGTGAAAATATATTGATTGATTCAGACACCGCTCATATTGCCAAAGATAAAGAGATCGAGCTAGTATGGGATAAAGACCACATTACACATTTGAAACTAACCTCTATGTTAAAAGGTGATGCGCTAAAACAACATTGGGAGGATATGCTTACCTATGCAGGCAATGTCCAGCGTGATGCAACAGCGCACTTTGATAAAAATAAAGTGAATGAACTGTGCGATGTGCTCAACGATATGACGGTCTCTACGGACGACGCTTGCTCTGATCTAGCTGATACTGATCGTGTGCCTGATAAAACTCCCCTAAAAGAAGCGCAATCTCCTCTAGCCAATACTTCTTAATATCAATTGTTATTTTGTTCTTTTCGTGCATGGTGGTATGATCGTTATTTTGCTTTGGCGTCTCTTCGACGGAACGTTTCTTTCTAGGCATTATATATACGTTTCTTTTCCTTTATATATGTTTAAAAAATCTCTACCTGAGTGTGGTTGGTTAAAAAGATGTTCTATTGGTTGTAAACGGCCAACTGCCAACAAATTGTTAGTTCTTGTTGTAAAAGTAAAGTTCTACGATAGTTATTTGTGTTCTTGTTGCCAGGAATGTTTTTTAAAAAAAATTCAGGTACATCAAAATTCAGATTATGAAATCGTGTCGAAAATAAGGTTTTCCACGCACACTAACAGTATGTTAATTAAGTTGCTGTAGTCTCCCTATTAAAATTAGTACTTGTTAATTCTGCATACCTCTCTCTAGAAGTTTCCATTTTTACCTTATTTCCACACATTAAAACTATTACCAGCTCCGTAATGTAGAATATAGGTAAATATATGCTATGTATTTCTTCCTCCACCTCCACCGTGCTAGAGTAGCACAATAACACTGCTCCAGCACTAAGAAAAGAATTGTTTAGCCACTGATGACGAGCATTCGATATCTTTTTACCGTTAAGGAGAGAAATTAAAAATATGAAAAATCCACTTATGTTTACCAAAGAAAATTGTAAAATTGGCTGTATGTCCTTAAATTGGTCTACGATACTTTTAAAAAGTGAGAGCAAGATTACTGTAATCATAATCATCAGGCTAAAGAATCGGAAGCCGACTGGATTTGTAAAGGATAATGACATATTTGAAATGTCATACATCTATATATATATGTTTCTATTAAGCAAATGATATGGATTGTGCTCCATTGGATATTTTTGTATGTTTGCAAACCACATTACCTGTTTCACGGTGCAGCAGCATTCCTGGCTCTCCTGTTCCAGTTGTTACGAAAGAAAAAAGTAAAATGGAAGAATAACATACAAAATACGGTTGGAATTGTAATGATGTACGTAGGATATTACATATGTGAGGAGCTTTGGCATTTTTCATTTTTACCTTTTTGGACAGTGAGTATAGTTGGACTACGAAGGAAAATAGTTCCATTATTATTATTTTCTGTTGTAACAGGGTTGGTATTGCACTTTATCGTGTTGAAACAGGTAGCAGGGCATGTAATAATGAATGTGGGAAGAACTTTACGCACAGGAAAAGTGTCGATCGACAATATTATTCTGTCTCATGGGTGTCTTTTTGTTTTAGGATCTATGATTTTAAATAGAGAATTTATAATTACACAACGAGAAGTATTGGCTGTAATTTCAACCTTACACATGGTAAATAAATTTGAAAGAATGGATATATTTAGTTTATGTATGTGCTACACGCATTTCTTCGCGCTTTTAATGCCACTATTACATCTTTTTATGCCATACTGGTATAATTGTTATGAAAACAACCATTTTTACATGGTGAAGCGTCAGTATCTGTTCATTATCCCTATAGGAATACTCGTCCAACGAGTACTGTATTCGGTTATATGAGGGGATTCACTATGTCGACGTCAAGAACGCCTGCTCCCAACTCCGCCATGCTAATTGAATTCATTTTACGCATATGCTTTTGTAGGCGATCTGGTAGCTCTTTATATCGAGCAAAATTTAAATATGGACGTCGGAGAAATCGTGGAGCCAATAAACTAATCATTATACGCATTATCCCCTTAGTATGTGGACTGTAATCACATTTATTTACATAAACTTTGAACATATTCAACTGGTATTCCGTCGTCACTTCTTCCATAATTGTAGGAAGTGTGTGTGTGTATGTTAATTCTTTAAAGTGTACACACTTTTTTATATCTCGCTTTGTGTGGCGCCCCCAGTTATTATTACGGCGAAAAAATTGTTTCGCTACCCTTCTCCATAATTTGTCATTGTCATAATTGTCATGAATGCTCGAGTTAATTGCCAGATAGTTTCTCAAGTCCGTGGCATCTAAAAACGGTATGACCGACAAGACTACTGCTTCTGAATCTACAAACATCTTTGATTTGTTTGTTTCCTTTATTTTTAATCGTTTTAGCTCCTTCTCGTTCATTTTGCACAGTTTTTCATCTATTTGGTAAATATAAAAGCATTTATATAGTACAGTAATCGTTTGGTTGAATTATCTGTATGTATATTTTGATGTTCTTTATTAGTTGTATTTTAAGCAGGTTTTAGGTAGTTTATGGAGTGAGTAAAATTTGATTTCCCAATACTACGCTGGGATTAGTAGGGGGTCCATGTTATCTCCACGGTCATGCTGGTAAATCAAAATAAAAAATTTCTAAAAAGTACAAAAAAACTTGCTTAAAAGCTACCTGGGTAAGAACTTGAAAATGTTTTTCAATAAAAAAATATTACAATAATACACATAGTAAATACACTAACACGCTCACATGTCCAACAAAACGCTTACAAACTATCCAAAACGTTTACAAACTGTCGGGAACATTTACAAACCTATAAAAGCAAATATATATATATTAAAAGAAGAAAGAAAATGAAAGTTGTTATTAAAAACTGTGACGAATTCTATAACACATTTAAATATGTGGAGGCATTGAACTCTCAGGTTAAGCTCATGTTCGATGGTGAAAAGGTGTGGTTGCAAGTAGGCAATCCATCATGCACCGCTATTGCTGAAGTAAAGTTTCCATCTACTTACTTCGAAGAATACGAATGCGACACTGCGCTCACAGTTGGTATTCACACAAAGACATTTCTTAGCATATTGAAGACGACGTACAAAAAGAAGGATGTCACTTTAAAAATGCATGCCTCGGACTCCATTGATTACCTGTCGATAACGGTTACTCAAGAAGATGCTTTAAATGGCAATGTCGTATGTGCATACCAAATGAAGTTGATGGAAATTGTATTTGATTTTATGGACATACCAAATCAAGACATTCATTCGCAGTACAAACTCTCTGTCAACACGTTGAAGAAGTGGAAAGAGTTTCTCTTTGAAAAGTCACCTATTACCTTCCTTCCAGAGGAGTCAGAACTTACTATTACCTGTGAAAATGAGCTGAATCACAAGTTGAAATTGACCGACGAAATATCACCTTCTAGGTGGAACGAAGAGATGGTAACCATAATCAACAAAAAAGAAGAAGAAGAAGTTGTTCGACGACGCAAATGGAAAGATATATGTGTTGGTAGCGTAAATACCTCACTCGTTTTCGCATTGTTAAGCTTTGGAAAAGAAGTACGCATTCAATTCTTTTTGGAAGACGCGCCAGTGGAATGCTACGTAAAACTTGACGAAGGCGTTAACATTCGAGTTTTCATTGCCCCAAAAATTGGCGAAGACGAAGATGACGAAGATGATGAAGCAGTTGACGAACCTAAACCTGTACGTGCGGCGAAAAGAAAAACGATGGACGAACATGGCAATGAAATCCAGCAGTTGACTCAACAAAAAAAGGCCATGACGGCTCGCTAAGCCGGGTATATATATCGTCTTATTTTGGTAAAATGAGCGAAGAAGGTACCAGAATTGAAATGATTGATCATGATGATGACGTCGAACTGATTGATGAACGGCAAGATTTATTATCAAGGGGTAAAAAAGTAGTAAAGTCAAAGTCAGCTAAGGTTAGTTGCTGTAAAGCTTTGGTTATAACAGTCGCTGTAATTATTTTCATAGCTATATTGATTCAAATATGGGCCGATTACGGTAGTTACCTGGAGACACATTCATTGCCTCCTGCTATTCATTCCATGTCAAGCCATTGTATGGAACCGTTGGAAGATCATTGCATGACTAAAAATTACAACACGCCCACATGTGTTTTTACAGCTAGAAATACTTCATCCTTTGTTGATGTGGAATGCACTGCTTCAAAACCGAATCACCATATGGTAGAAACAAATTTAGACCATATTATGTTTAACATGAGCTGGCATGATAATTTACAAATGGTCTTTAGTTCAAAGCCTACTAAATGTTTACATTTAACTATTTGGAGTATATAAAACTTCTTTACTTAAAATAAAAATATGTACGATAACTTATCAAAACCTAAATCTATACTGTGTATATTAGGAATTGGATTTACTGCTGCCGTTTGCTACGTCATTCATGAAACATACTATAAGAAAGATGGGTTGAAAAAAGATAAATAATGTTGTAAATATTAATTGTAAATAGTTTCTTTTATTTCTTTAAAATACTCTTCTTCTGTTCTTTTTTTAACCTCCAATACCTTTACAGTCACGGGCTTCCTTTCTGGCAACCATGTGTTTCTCCAACCAAATACCCATGGAAATATAATAGGGACACTGTAATTCTCTGCTACAAACATTCGGAGATCATACAAAGGAGCCTGGGGAACATAATAATGTTTTGATGTTGTTACTACTGGGAGTATGGGGTAATCAAACTTAAGAAATTGATGACGATTGGTATATAGTTCATTTCTCTCATAACTCACCACCTCTGGCACACCCCCTACCACCAATATCACAGACAGACGACTATCCAACGCATTGGTAATGCTTTGTTTCGACGACGGTATACATCCACATTGAGCCGCGATCCATCCTAACAAGGGTATGTGAAATATAAGCGGTGCTACCGCGATTAGGGTTTTCGATTTAGGTTGAAAATGAACAGATAGTAATGCACCCAAACAAAACACGTTATGAGGGTGACTGCATATTAAATGTGCCTTTTCTGGGAGCTCCACATGGTCTATTTTACCAAACCAATACGATAAATTTATATTATTCATTATGGTTCTAATAATTGACACGGATATTGGCTCTTTATATATAAGTTGAAGAGACGTGCTTATAAACAGTGCACATGCAAATAGAGGTATAGCAATTGGTGCTCCAAATATTAACATTATAAATACTATTGGAATTGAATAAGCCCACACAAACAGACTAGTAAACATTAAAAGTATAGACAACATCGTATAAATAGAATTGCCCAACTTTATATAGTAATGGAATTTGTACAAATGAAAGCAAAGTTTCCTTCCCATATACCATTTTATCTTGCACGGAGTATAATAGATGATTTTGTCGTTGACAGTTTAGAGGAATTTAAAATAGCGCCTTCAAATGAACAATTACAAAATTATATAACAACAAAATACAAAGACGATGTTTGTACACAAAGGTATTGTCTTTTGGTACAACTAACATCAGAAGAAGCATTCAACACGGTGTCGTCGCGGTCCATGGCAACTTATGAAGCTCCTGTAAACAAAAGAAAGTTGAGCAAAGAGGAGAAAGAATCCTTGAAGTCATTCAAGAAAAAAAGTAAGATAAATCCTGTAAATAAAAAATGTGAAATTTGCCAGTATGACTTTAAAAAACAAGATCATGTATATACCTTAAATTGTGGATGTCAGTTTCATGGGAAGTGTATCAAAGTATCGTTGGAGTACAGAAGAACATGTCCACTATGTTTTAAGGAGATAAATTTAGACTCTTTGCCTTCCAAAGAACTGAATAAAAATTAATTATTTCTTTTTCATGTAGCAATTCAAGACATTTTTCATCTTCAAAACCCATAAAAATAGATTTTTGCACCAAAAAGAACGCAACAGTAAAATGAAGTAAACGTTGAAACATGGTTGATGCCTGCTTGTCTATGATGTAATTTAGTAAGACAGCAGCATTTTCACTGCCGAACCAATTTAAAAAGTAACATGAAACACCACTAAAAATAACAATTTTTACAATAGGCGATCCCTTCAGTCTTAAATACAGTTCTCTGTCCTCTTTCATTATGTCCAAATAAATTACACTTTCCAGTGTTTGTGCAAATTTCAGCGGTCCACTGTCGTTGGATAATTTAGGCAGTAATGGTTTAATAATCAAAATCATTTTATGCATACAGTAATACGTGTCGATCATAGCATGCCGCTTATCATTTTGCCAAAATGTTTTGTACATCACAAAAGATAAGAAGGAAAAGCACTGGCAGTAAGTCAAAGCAGTATTGGTATGCGCGTACCACAGCAGAACATTCCTTATTTTTTCTATGTGGTTTAAAAAAAAAGGATCACGAGGAAATGTTCGCTTTAGATCACGATTAATCTCGTCCAGTGGTAACTCTCCTATATTCGGGGTTGCAAACTTTATGGTGCGAAGTTCATAAATGTCGCTTGAAGTTCCTAACAACGACTTTCTCCATGTGTGAGCATACACGTTCATTTCAATAATTAAAACGACCTTAAATATGGCTTCCAACAGAAATCAAATCGTATATATATGGATTTTAATATAAGAAAAATGGGATTCCTTTCGCCAAATATTAATCATATTTCGCATTTTATCGTGTCACTCGGATTGGCAGTTACATTTATTATACCACTCGTAAACCACCCGGGTCAACGCTTTGTTAACGGCATTTCAGGCATAGGACTTGTTGCATCCGGCGTTCAAGCCATTTACCATTTTGGAGTATGGCTAAGTATTATGTTAAAGTCATACGAAAAGGAGCTTCCAGCAGGCATTGTAGCCCGTAACTTGTTAACCTCCATCATACTTGTAGTCACTACTCTTCTTATGGGTCGTCTATATGCATTGGGGTTGCCACTTGAGGGTTCATCGGACGGTGCAACTAGCAGAATATTTAACATCATTGGACTTTGTGCAGTAGGTGTCATGCGATTTCTCGACTTAGGTATAGATTTTACTCATGAAAAGAACAAGGAACTAGCAACAGCGGACAAATTCATGAAACTGGTAGACGTCCAATGTGCCTCTGAAATGGACGGTGAAGGCGACCTTAGTCAAGGCAAAGGCGGATTTTGCTCTGTATTCAACGCACGTATTGTTATGGTACACATGTTGTTGTTGGCTTCTGGAATTTTTGCTTCCATTGTTGTTGGTGGCCAGAATAATATTAAACTAGGTGACGTGACATCAACATATCTTTCACGAAATATGTTTGCAGCAATGATTCTTATTTGGATTCACTTTATTTTGTATCCAATCGCTGTAGCAATCAATGCGTGCGAAAACTGTCGAAGCACATGTATTGCAATCCACTGCGGTAAAGCTGACGACTGTACTACGCTAGAATCATTGAACAGAATGCCACTTGTTCGATCTCTAGTAGCAGGTGGAGTTTTGTCGTGCTTGTCCTTCGTATTGGGCGGGATCATAGCCTCTTCGAACGCAGCAAACCTAATGATCGCATTGGGAGCATACCTGGCAGCTGACGCTGTTGGACGTAACGTAGTGTAAGTAAATAAATCTATAAAAAGTTATTCATTATTAAATTCAGTCATTTCTATAAACGTTTTGCGAGGCAAACTACTTCGTTGAATATCCCTATTGTCTATCCAATCCATTCTCTTCCAAATTATAACACTAAAGAAAAATATATAATACAACATGGTCAATGCTATGTACAAGTAGAATTTTACATTCGATATAATCATTGTTAACGCAATCAAAAAAATATCATGAAGCAGAAACAGTAAGAAAAATGCACCGTTTCTACTACAACGGATGTATTTGCGAAGAGAAAAATATATCAAATAGAACAGAATTTCGAGACTATGGACGATAATATACCAGTGAGGAATATGCTCTCCGTTTTCCTGGTAATTTCTTATAAATGCCATAAGGAGTAAAAAGCATGTAAGAAGCGTGTAGAGAAATAAGATACCCATTCTTTAATTTATCTAGAGTATAAGTTTATAGATCTACCTTTTAAAATGGAAACAAATTGGCGAAGACGTTGGTTATTTTACGGAGCAACTCCGTATTATTACTTTTATCCTGCAAAATTAGATGGTGAAGATGGCGTTTTACGAAGAAGTGACTTCACAACTGGATTGGGTTGGATATCTATGGCTTTATGGATCACGTTCATTTCTTTCTTTGTACTTTACTGGGCCATGGAGTCAGGGTGGTTTCTTTACCTATGGATTATATTACTAGCCGCAATTTGTGTCGAATGGGTAGCTGTTGGAACGCTTAATTATATGTTTGAAGTTGATGTAAAACAAGAAAGACAAACGAAAAATGCTGACGATATCCCTACAGATAAGAGCAAGCCCATGAAAATGAAAACTAGCGTTCAATTAAAATCATTAAAAATGCAACTGTAGTATTGTAGTAATAAAACTTTATTTTTTTAAATTCTTCATATAAATAGACACAGATTATATTATAACAAATATATGCCTTCACCAAACAAAAAGAAAAGACGTTTAATAGACGACACTGACAGCCCTACCCCACCACCATCTTCGGCCGCATGGAGGCGTAAACCAGATAAACAGGTTTCAGATTGGGAAAAGGTATTACAAGGTGTCAGTACACCAAATAATTCAGCAACTTCAACCTTCATATCCGCCACGCATTCACCATTTGCCCCGACTCCCTCGGAATCAAAAGACAACGAAGTAGAAACAAAGACAGACACTCCACAAGTAGATAATGACGGGTTTGCCATTCCTACACCAGGTTTAAGCACACTTAGATCCACCGGTAACAACTCGACTATGGCTGCTTCCACAACAAACGGTCTCATTGAGGTCCCTGCTTCAACCATTCCACCCAACCCCCTTTCTACATTAATATCGACATCCATTAGTGATACACCCGCTTCCAGCGTAGTTCCACAAAGCACCAGGCAGTTAACACCATTCACTCCATCCTCTGGCGAGTTACGAGACGTTCCTCCCATTGATTTAAACTTCAGGAAATTAATTATCACCGCATACCAGGTATATGAAGAAGAAACCTTGTTGAAACTGGAAGATAAAAATGTAAAAACTCACATCAATTCCATGCTCGACGGTATGAAGCAAAAGACTGGTGCGCGTGGAGACAAGCTCGTTATCATGCTAAAGGAGCTGTTGGACTACATCCCAAAGACGTACAAAGGCTGGCAACGCTCTGCCATGCAAAAGAATTTCCATAGAAACTTCATGCAAGCCGTTTGTTTGCATTTGTATAGAGACGATCCAGATATTGACATGGGAAAGATTATGAAAATGAATCAATTCGATAATCTAAAACAGCAAGTATTATGTCTTACGCCGCGTCGTTTCGGTAAGACCACCTCTGTTGCGATGTTCGTTGCTGCATACTGTTTGACAGTACCTAGGAGCGAGCAGTGTATTTTCTCTACTGGTAGACGTGCTTCTCAGAAGCTGTTGGAGCTTATCCGTGATATGATATTGAGCGGGAAACATCGTGAAATGTTTATAAAATGCAATCAGGAGACATTGATGTGTCGTGGCGAGAACAACTTAGACATCAGGAAGGTGCACAGTTATCCGTCATGTGCTAAAACGCTTCGTGGTACTGGTGGTGACGTGATTTACCTGGAGGAGGCTGCATTCATGGCGTTGGACGTCTTCTTTGAAGTGGTAGTGCCCCTACTAGAGATGGAAACGACAGCATTGATTGCTATTTCCACACCGCTTGATGGCCTTAACTTCTATTCCGAAATGTTCGAGTTGAAAGGCGCGGACGGAAAACCATTGTTCAACACTTTAAGAGTAGGTTTATCTTGTCAAAAATGTCAGGAAGAGGGTAAAGCTGAGTCATGTACTCATATGAAAGACATCATACCGCCCTGGAAGAGTGCTGCTAAGTTTGATATGGTAGCTGCAATCTATGGTGATCGTAAGGATTTACTCGCCCGTGAGTCTATGGGACAAATGTACGTAATAATAATATCCACCCTATCAAAACATCAACTAACATCTTTTACAGTACGAACGATGCTGCCTCCGTATTCTCTCAAAAGCTGGTGGATGAGTTTTCAGCACGTCCACTGTGGCAGTTGAAGACACCACCTAAGTTCATCTTCTTAGGTGTTGATCCGTACGTTACCTCATATGTTTCTTTCTCCACAATCATCGACATCTAACAATTTTCACAGAAACGGCGGCGGTTCGAGTGATCTCGCTATCATTAGTATGTGCTTCGAAAATAACAATCTCATCTTTTGTGGGGCAGAAACTTGTAAGTATTATCTATACTGCTTACTATTCTAATCATTAACTAACACCTATTAAAGATCCTGCGAAGAATCACGACCAAATTGAAATGTTATTAGTAGGACATATCAGAGCCATTCGTGGGCATCCCTATCTCCGAAATTCATGGATTATATGCTTTTTTGAATCCAACTTAGGCCTTGAAGCCGCACAGTAAGTTACTATTTTCTTCTCTTATTTTTTACAAATCACTAACACAAACACAGCATGGTCCATATGGTGAAGGACGAACGCCGTTGCTGGTGTATGGTAAGTATATTCTTCCTCACCTTTTTTTCGTTCACTACTAACAAGATATACAGTTTGAAAAAGGAAGAGCAGGGTAAGTAAAAAGTTGAAAAAAATAAGGAAAAATAAATTAACTAACAAAATCCGTAGTGTTATTACCACAAACGATCGCAAAGAGAAGGTAAGTTTTCACAAAATTGATCAACAAGAAAAATAATCTACTAACATTCATAACAGTACACGGATGCATCCTTAAGTTACTTTAATATGGGAGCAGTACACTATGTTGATGACATGATTTGCTCAAATGCATACATCGATGCTAATGAGCGGTTGAAGCTCGTAAAAGATGAATTCAAGAAGCAGCTTTTACAGTTCCAAAAAAACGTTTTATTGCCCGCGAATTCTTGTAAGTATTCCTCTATTTACCTTCTTCAAACTGTTTTCAACTAACACAAGTACAATATTT
>Ga0209632_10002432_pt1 | contig 17861 bp, 18 predicted proteins | sample COG_10_FD_184754 | JGI IMG/M metagenome (GOLD analysis project Ga0209632, IMG submission 184754) | Pelagic Microbial community sample from North Sea - COGITO 998_met_10 (SPAdes) (version 2) | ecosystem: Environmental > Aquatic > Marine > Neritic zone/Coastal water | place: Helgoland, sampling... | reverse complement strand
CTAAGTATGGAAGAGATAACTGCTGAAAGCATCTAAGCGGGAAACTCACCTCAAAACTAGTTCTTCCTATAGAGCCGTGGTAGACCACCACGTTGATAGGCTGGATGTGGAAGCGCAGTAATGCGTGTAGCTGACCAGTACTAATAGCTCAATTGGCTTGATTTATGCACTGAAAAAAATTTTATATTAAAGCTTAGATGATTGAATATATTAAGACTAAGAAATGAATAAATTATTTGAAGACAAATTCGTTTCCCATCTAATTGGTTACAAATGCTTTTTTATGAGTGAAAGCTTTAATCTTAGCCTCATTCAAAAATTAAAAAAACCATTCTTTATTACATTTAAATGTAAATCTAAAAAAAAACTCTCTACAAAATATAAAGATTTAGAAGTTAAGCTTGCTTCTAAAATGGTAACATATGAGAGAAAATATCATAAAGACTTAGTGACTTATGTGGGTTGTCGTGAAGCGCAAAAGAAAGATATACCCCAATTAAAAAAAATTTGTTTAGAAGATACATCTAACTCAAGGTTTTTTAACGATTTAAAGTTACCATTAAAATTTAGAAAAAACTTTAGGGCTGAGTGGCTTCTGAATTACTTTAAAAAAAAAAGAGGAGATATTTTAATTGTAGCACTTGACAAAAATAAAGTGCTTGGATTCATTCTGATGCTAAAAAAAAGTTTTGGCTTGCAGATAGATCTGATTGTATCAAGCAAAAAACACCAAAATAAAAAAGTAGGAACAACTTTAATTAATTATGTTAATAATAATTATTTAAAAAAAAAAGATATAATAAGAGCAGGAACACAGTTAGATAATATCAAAGCAAATAAGATCTATAAAAAAATAGGATTTATTAAAAAAAAAACATTAACATTTATTTACCACGTACATTCAAATTAATAAAAATGACTAAAAAAAATAATTCAATTAAAAAATATAAGTTAAAAATACATGACTCAAATAGACAAAATAAATCATAAAGAAATTCTAATTAGTAAAATTCTTAAAAAAAAAACTATAATTGGTGTCATAGGTCTTGGTTATGTAGGGTTACCTCTTTCTATTTTATTTGCAAAAAAAAAATTTAAAGTTTTAGGATTTGACTCAAATAAAAATAAAGTAAAATTAATTAATTCTGAAAAATCATATATAGAAAGAATTTTTGATTCAGAGATCAACTTACTTTTAAAAAGAGGAAAATGCTTTTCTGAATTTGAGAAAATTACCGAGTGTGATGTGATAATAATATGTGTGCCAACACCACTAAAGAATAAAAATATTCCAGATCTATCATCTATTAAAAATACTATAATTTCTATAAAAAATAAATTAAGACCTGGACAGTTATTAATTTTAGAAAGCACTAGTTACCCAGGCACAACCAGAGAAGAAGTAGTTCAAAAACTAGATAAAAACCTAATTCCAGGAAAAAACTTTTTTATTGGCTTTTCATCTGAAAGAATTAATCCTGGCTTTAATGAACGTACCATTAATCAAGTGCCTAAAGTTGTGAGTGGATATAGTAATGATTGCTTAGAAATTATATCAAAATTTTATCACACAGGGTTCAAAAAAATAGTCAAAGCAAAAAGTTTAGAAATAGCCGAATTTTCAAAACTATTAGAGAACATTTATAGAGCTGTCAATATTGGCTTTATAAATGAAATGAAATTTGTTGCTGATAAAATGAAACTTGATATTTATGAAATTTTAAAAGTAGCAAGCACGAAGCCTTTTGGTTTTAGGCCATTTAATCCTGGCCCAGGTATAGGAGGCCATTGTATTCCGATTGATCCTCACTATCTTTATTGGAAGGCTAAAAAGAAAGGTATAAAAGCAAATTTCATTAAGCTTTCTGCTGAAACTAATTTTGCAGTAATCAATTTTATTCAAAAAAAAATTACCAAAATTCTAAAAGTAAGTAAAATAAAAAAAAATTCTTCTAAAATATTAATTCTAGGAATAGCATATAAAAAAAATGTTGATGATTTACGTGAATCGGCATCCATTAACTTAATAAAAAAATTACAAAAGGATAAATATAAAAACATTGAATACTCAGATCCACATATAAAAGATACTATTTTGACCAGAGAATTCAGTTTTAACAAGAAAAGTTTAAATTTAAACCCCAGAAATTTAAAAAAATTTGATATTGTAATTTTAATGACAGATCATGATAAGTTTGATTATAAAATGATTTATGCAAACTCACAAAGAATAATAGACTGCAGAGGTAGATACTCTTTGGATCACAAAGTTTATAGAGCGTAAATTGTTAGCCATTATTCAAGCAAGATGTAGCTCGCAAAGATTTGCAAATAAAATTTTAACAATGATTTATGGTAAGCCATTAATTAAGCATGTTATTTCTAGAGTGCAAAAAGCAAAAAAAATTACCATGATTGTTGTGGCGACATCCAAAAATAAATCAGACGATAAGCTAGTAGAATATTTAAAAAAAATTAAAGTCCAATACTATAGGGGGAATTTAAGTAATGTTGCACAAAGAATTGTTGATACCGCAGAATATAAAAAAAAATTATATTTTTTACGTATTAATGGAGATAGCCCATTAATTGATCCAGATATTATTGATAAGGCTATTTCAATATTTGAAAAAAATAAAAATTATGATTTAATATCAAATGTTTTTCCAAGAACTTTTCCAAAAGGTCAGTCTGTCGAAATAATTCGCACAAAAGTTTTAAAAAAGTATTTAAAAAATATGAATAAATTTGATAAAGAGCATGTAACTCAATATTTTTATAAAAATTCAGAGATTTTCTTAATAAAAAATTTTGTAAGTAAAAGAAAAAATAAACTTATTAAAACAGCAATAGATAGTAAAAGAGATTTAGTTAATATCTTAAAAAATATCAAAAAAAATGAATTTGAAAATTATTCAATATTTAAATCATGATTAAAGCAGCAATTATTGGCTCTGGAATTGGCATGAAACACCTCGAGGCAATAGATCAGTATAGAAATTCATCAGTCAAAATTATATGTGAAAAAGATAAAACTAAAATTAAACATTTAAGAAAAAAATTTAAGAATATTAAAATTATATCAGATGAAGAAAAAATATTTTTAGACAAAAGCATCAATCTTGTTTCAATTGCAAGTTATGACGATGATCACTTCAATCAATTAGTTAAATGCATTAAAAACAACAAACATATAATTGTTGAAAAACCAATGTGTTTAAAAATTGAACAATTATTAAAAATAAAAAATTTAATAAAAAAAAAAAAAAAAAAAAAAATAAAAATTATTTCTAATTTAGTCTTAAGAATGAATTCTTTATTTTTAAAATTCAAAGATAATATTGATTATAAGGATATTTTTTATATAGAGGCAGACTATATTTGGGGAAGAAAAGAAAAGCTTTATCAATGGAGATCAAAAATTAAAGATTATTCGCTAACACTAGGTGCTGCTATTCATGTGATAGATTTAGTGATGTGGTTTACAAAAAAAAAACCTATTAGTGTCAGTTCATTTAGTAATAATTTAGCAACTAAAGGAACAAATTTTAAAAATGAAAGTTTCATCATTTATATCTTTGAGTTTCCAGGTAACGTTATTGTAAAAATTTCTGCAAATGCAGCAGGTGTTTATAACCATTTTCATGAAGTTAAAATTTTTGGAAAAAATAGAACTCTTGTTCATAATTACTTGGGTTCTTACACCTTTACAAAAAAGAATAAAAAAACTGTATTTAATGAACTAAATTATGAATATCCTGATAAAAAAAATAGAAAAAAATTGATTCAAAATTTTATTGATGTATTGATCGATAATAAGATAAAACCTGTTATTACATTGAAAGAACAGTTTGACTTAATGAGCGTTTGTTTTGCCTCTGACAAGTCTCTCAAATTAAAAAAAAAAATTAAAATAAAATATTTATGAAAAGTATAAAATTTAGTAAAACTAATATTGCTGATAAAGACATTAAACTTGTTGAGAAAATTATTAAAAGTGGCTGGTTAACTCACGGTAAATTTACAACTGATTTTGAAAATCAATTTAAAAAATATACTAAGTCCAAATATGCTGTTTCTGTATCTAGTTGCACTGCTGGTTTACATTTATCTTGTTTGGCATCTGGATTTAAAAAAGGTGATGAAATAATAGTACCAGCTCAAACACATACAGCAACTGCTCATGCTGTTGAATATACTGGTGCAAGAGCAATATTTGCGGATGTAGATATTTTAACTGGCAATATTTCTTTAGAAAGTATTAAAAAAAATATTACAAAGAAGACCAAAGGAGTAATTATAGTACACATGGCAGGTTATCCATGTGAAGTTGATAAAATTTTAAACTTTTGTAAGAAAAAAAAAATAGTTTTATTGGAAGATTGTGCTCATGCGGTGGGTACTAAATTCAAAAAAAAACATGTAGGAAATTTCGGCATCTCAGGAAGCTTTTCATTCTATCCAACTAAACAAATAACTACTGGTGAAGGAGGTATGGTATTAACAAATGATTATGATTTTTATAAAAAAATAAAAAGTCTTAAGGCTTTTGGAATAGATAAGGATATTAAAGATAGAAAAAAACAAGGCGATTATGACGTTAAATCTCTAGGTTTTAACTATAGAATGACTGATTTTCAAGCTGCCTTAGGTCTTAACCAGATAGTAAAATATACAATCAATTTAAGACAAAGACATATTATTGCAAAAAGGTATATTAAAAATTTTATGAATAATAAAAAGATTAAGCACATGCCATATTCTAAAAATTGCTCATTTTTCATTTTCCAAATCTTTTGTAAAAATAGAGACAAAATATTAAAAGAATTAAAAAATAAAAAGATAGGAGTTAGTGTTCATTATTCTAATGCTCTACCAAAAATGACCTATTATAAAAAAAAATATAATTTGAATATAGGTAAATTTAAAAATGCAGATAGTTATGGTTGTACAAATATTTCTTTACCAGTATACCCAAAGCTAAAGATGACTGAAGTTGACAAAATTTGCAAAACAATAATAGGTTTGATTTAGTTTTTATGAATAAAAAGATATTATTAGTTGGTGGTTGTGGATTCATTGGGCACAATCTTGCACTGCACTTGAAAAAAAAAGGTTTTTCAGTATCTATCACAGATAGTCTCTCTGTAAACAATGTCCTCTCTTTTACGGATAGTGACATTAAAAATAAAAAATTATATACATCAATTCTTAACAATAGAATTGAGTTATTGAATAAGAATGAGATTAATTTAATAGTTCAAGATGCTAGAGATTATCATGCAATTTCAAAAGTTTATGGTGATATAGACCCAGATATTATCATTCATCTTGCTGCAGTATCGCATGCCAATAAATCTAACAAAGATCCTCATAGCACATTTGATCATAGCTTTAGAACACTTGAAAATACACTGGATTTTGCAAAAAATAAAAAGGTACATGTAATTTATTTGTCATCAAGCATGGTTTATGGAAATTTTGATTCAAAAGACGTAAATGAGGAAACACTGTGTAAACCAATTGGCATATATGGAACTTTAAAATATTCAGGAGAGCTTTTAGTAAAGGCTTATAACCAGGTATTTGATTTGCCTTATACAATCATTAGGCCATCAGCCCTTTATGGAGAAAGATGTGTTAGCAGAAGAGTGGGGCAAATATTTATTGAAAATGCAATACAAGGGCTGGACATTAGCATTAATGGAGATGGAGAAGAAAAGTTAGATTTTACTTATATAGAAGATTTAATCGAAGGAATCGGACTATGTTGTGAAAAAGAAAAGGCAAAAAATCAAACTTTTAACCTAACATATGGAGATTCAAGAAAAATTAGTGAATTAACGGAGATTTTAAAAAAAGAATTTCCTGACATTAAGATTTATTACAAAAAGAGAGAAGAATTTATGCCAGAAAGAGGAACCCTAGATGTATCGAAAGCAAAAAAACTTCTTGGATATAAACCAATAAATCCCATTGAAACAGGTTATGTTAAATATATCTCATGGTATAAAAAATTTTGGAATAATTTAAAATGAAATCCAGAGTAATTTGATGAAATTAAAAAACTTTAATTTAAAAAAAAAGGTTTTTATAATTGCAGAAGTAGGCAACAATCATGAAGGTAATTTTAGTATAGCTAAAAAATTAGTTCGCCTAGCTGCAAAAGCTGGGGCAGATGCCATTAAATTTCAAACATTTAAAACTGAAAATTTCATTAGAAAAAAAGATATCAATAGATTTAAGCAGTTAAAAAAGTTTGAACTTTCATATGAACAATTTAAGTCTTTAAAAAAGTTAGCTCATATAAAGAAAATTAAATTTATTTCTACTCCATTAGATTTAGAAAGTGCAGATTTTTTGATTAAAAATGCAGATTTAATTAAGATAGCATCTGGTGATAATAATTTTTTTCCACTTATAGAAAAAGTTTTAAAATCTAAAAAATCTATAATTATTTCAACTGGAATGATAAATATCTTGCAAATCAAAGATTTAACAAATTATATATATAAAGTTATTGGTAAGAAATCTGCAGTAAAAAGAATTGCACTATTGCATTGTGTAACAAGCTATCCAGTTGAGGATGAATTTGCCAATTTAAGATCTGTAGAATATTTGATTAAAAACTCTAAGCTAACAATTGGTTATTCAGATCACACTATTGGAAATGAGGCATGTATAGCAGCTGTAGCGATGGGTGCAAAAATAATTGAAAAACATTTTACTATAAATAAAAAATTTTCAAAGTTTAGAGATCATGCTCTTTCAGCAGACTATATAGATTTAAAAAATATAGTTTCTGGAATAAGAAAAGTGGAGAAGCAACTGGGAAGATTTAATAAAGAAATACAAAAACCAGAAAAAAAATTAATCAAAATAGTTAGAAGAGCAGCCTATGCAAATAAAGATATTTTCCCTGGAGAAAAATTAACTACAGAAAATATAAATTTTTTAAGACCAGCTCGGACAGAAAATTTTTTAGAATTAAATAAGATAATAGATAAACAATTAAAAAAAAGAACTACATCAAATAAAATAATAAGATTAAAAAATTTATATTAGTTATGTGTGGTATTGTAGCTGCTATCCTTAGTAAAAAACTTACATCTAAAAAAATTAAGGGTTTGTTAAAATTAATGAAAAGTAGAGGGCCTGATCATCAATCTTATATTAGAATGATTTTTGGTAAAAAAATTATTTATTTGTTTCATTCTAGACTTTCAATAATCGATCTTAAAATAGCCTCAAATCAACCTTTTCAAAAAAAAAATTGTTTAATCATATTTAATGGGGAAATTTACAATTATTTAGAGATAAAAAAAAATTTAGAAAAAAAAGGAGTTAAATTTCAAACCAATTCAGATACCGAGGTATTACTTGAGGCATATCTTTATTGGGGAAAAGATGCCGTTTATAAACTGGAAGGTATGTGGTCTTTTGTAATTTATGATATATTAAGAGAGAATGTTATTATATCACGAGATTTACAAAATGAAAAACCACTTTTTTTTGAAAAAAATAAAAATAATAATAATTTGATATATGGCTCAGAAATTAGATTTATAAATTATTTAAATCCAAAAAAACAAATCGATATTAATGCACCCAAACTTTTAACAAATTTAGTAAAAGGTTATAAATGCTGGTTTGAGTCAAAGGAAACTATATATAATAAAATACAAAATTTTAATTCTTTTAATTTATTAGAAATTACAAAAATAAAAGAAATAAATAAAAAAATCTTGTTTAAAAATTTTACAACTAAAGTAAAAAAAGAAAAAAAATCTAGCTACAAAAATATTAAAAAAGAACTTAGAGAAATAGTTATAGACACAGTACAAAAAACACTCAGATCTGATGTACCATTAGCTTATAGCTTAAGTGGTGGTATAGACTCAAGTCTTATTGTTTCTATATCTAGAAAAATTTTGAATAATAAAGTTAAAACTTATTCGATTATTGATAAAGATCCAAGATATGATGAATCGGAGTTAATAAAAAAAACTTCAAATAAATTAAAATTAAATTCAAAATTTGTAAAAATTAATAATCAAGATCACTTCCAAAGATTAGTTGATTTAACAAATTATTATAAGCATCCGGTTCCAACAATTAATTTTTTATTACAAAGTTATTTAGCTAAAGAGCTCAAAAAAGATGGGGTTAAAATATTATTAAGTGGAAATGGAGCTGATGAATTATTTTCAGGCTATTATCATCATTATATTAATTATTTTCAAAACAATGAAAATTTAGATAATAAAAATTTAGATCTATGGGAAAAAAAAGTTAAACCACACATAAGAAATAATAATTTTAAAGATCTAAATTGTATTATAGATAAAAAAAATTTATTATCGAACTATAATTATTTTCTTAACACTCTAGGAAAAAAAAAAATTTTAAGAATTAGTGATGAAAAAAAATTTACCAATTCTAAATTTAAAAATAGATTATTAAATGAAATGTACGCCGAAACTATCCCGGTTATTACTTTTGCAGAAGATTTAAATTGTATGAAAGAATCAATTGAAAATAGAAATCCGTTTTTAAATATTTCTTTAATAAATTTTGTTTCTAAAATTCCAGAAAACTATTTTATTCAAAATGGATTTACTAAGTTTTTACTTCGAGATACTTTTTCAGATATTTTACCACAAGAAATATCTGAAAATTATAAAAAAAATGGATTTAATTTTTCTTTTAGAACTTTATTTCCTTTAGATGATAATAGAATTATTAAATTTATGGAAAAAAGATCTCCTATATACAACTATGTAAATAAAAAAAAAATTTTAGAGCTATATAATAAAAACTTTTTAAATGATGAAGAAAATAAGTTTGCTTTCTCGTTCTTAACAACTAAAATTTTTTTGGAGCAATTAAATTAATGTTAGATTTTAATACAATTTTTTTTAAACTTAAAATGTTTAAAAATAAATTTATTTATGGAAAAAAATGTTCCATAGAAGGATCTGTAAATATTAACACAAAATATATATCTGGTGGCTATCTAAAAATAGGTAACGGTGTAACTATAAGAAATGATGTAGAGTTACGTATAAAAGATAATTCTTCAATAATTATAGGTGACAATGTTGTTATAGATAATGGTGTAAGACTTTTATCAGCTCAAAATGGAAAATTAATTATTGGAGATGGGACAAAAATTGGAAAAAATTCAATATTTAATGCTGGAGAAGATATAATTATAGGTAATAATTGTTTAATTTCAGGCAATGTATCAATTAATTCTTCTACACATAGCTTTAAAATTAAGAATTCTCTTTATAAAAATCAATATAAACACAAAAAAATACAAATTGGTCAAAATGTTTGGTTGGGTGCAAATGTAATAATATTACCTGGTGTTAGTGTGGGAGAAGATTCTGTTATTGATGCAAATTTAATTATAAATTTTAATGTAGATAAGCTAAATATTATTAAAAATAAACAACAAATTGATAAATCTGAAATTAAAAAAGTATAATTAGCTTTCTATTTTAAATCAAATGTATCTATTGTATGCCGATACGAATTAAGAATTTGTTTTTCTAATGCCTGTTGAAATTTTTTATTATAAAAAGAATCTTTTTTATTTAGATTATAAATATCTTTATGAAACTTTTTATAATCTATATCAGCGTGTGGACTATAATTAGGCATGCCAATTAATATTTTGGTTCTGTTAATATAAATATCTAAATATACGCATAGTAAGTCGTGGATATTTTTTTTTATGGACTTCAATTTTTTTGGGTTCTGGATGCATATAGCAAGTTCCTCAATAGTGTTACATTCATAAGTAAAACCAAGACCATGATATAAAGAGTCACTTGATGTTACACAGGGTATTTTAAGAAAAGGATATTCAAGTCCTGCACTTCCATGTGAAGAAAAAACAAAATCTATAATTTTATGAAGTGATCTTACATTTATCTTATTAGATAAAATTTTTATATTCTTTTCTTTTTTAATTATTGAGTCAAAAAAATATTTTGTTCCATATTTTAATTTATTTTTTTTATCTGAAGGATGTTCTTTTACTATCCAGTTAACATTTTTGTTTTTTTTTATATTTCTTAATAAAAATTTTAACCAACTTAGATTATCTCTAAATAACGACCAAGAGTTAGTAAATACACCGTCTGTTAAATCATTAGCTAAAATAAGTCCTATTGGTTTTTTTTTATCCCATGAAAATTTTTTACATAAGTCGTTTTTTGAAATTATATAACCTTTTTTAAAATGTTTTGCATCGCTGATATCGTTTTCTTTTGAATAGCCATTAATTCTAGAATTCATAATTTTCTTTCCAGATAAAATAATTTTTTTTTTATATTTACTTTTAAATAGATTTCTAATTAATGTTTTAGAAAATTTAGATTTATTTTCAAAACAATCATCAATTGAATTATATTCTCTCAAACTCAAGTGTCGGTTTTGTCCTTCTTTAATATAGCATTGTATTTTATTCTTAAGTGCAAATTGAAAAAGGGAAGAAGATGGATAAAACTGGATTTCATCTTGAATCAAATATTTTATTTTATTCTTTTTAAAAATAGCTTGATAAACTGAAATAGAATTAATAAATTTTAATAAATTATAAAAAATATTGTAATCAACCTCATTATATGTGCCTACTTTTTTAATTCTCAATATGTTGTCGTATACCAACTTTCCTAAAAAAATTTTTTTATATTTTAAATTCAATAACTGATCTATCTTTTTAATCTTTAAAAAAAAGAGCGAAGCCAAATAAAAGTTTTTTATTCTAATATGTAAGTTTGGTTCATCAAGATATATTAAATTTTTAATTTTAAAACTTTTTGCTAGTTGTTTTGCATAATTATCATTTTTATTAATTAATAAAATTAGTTCACTGCTCATTATTTTTCTAAGATGATTTGCTAAAATAATATTTTTAAAAAAATATCCTGGATGATTAATTAAAGATTCTACTAATATTAGATTTTTATTCTTAATTTTATACAATAGTTCATTATTTGATTTTCGAATTTTTTTTAAATAATTATCATTTAGAAATTTATTTTTATTATAATTTAATAATTTTTTTATAATTATTGATACCTCATAATAAAAAAGAACTACCAGCAGAGTTATTAATTTCATAAATTTATTCAATAAGAAATTCACCAAACTTTTTCTTATGGTAACTTGCGAAATATTTTAATAAATAAATTCTTTCCTCTTGATAATGATTTTCAGTTGAAAATGGAGTTTGAAATAATTCTAAATTTTCTTTGTTGTTAATAAAAAATGCATTAACTCCAGTTAAGCTGCACCCCACAAGAGAGTATCCTTTTTTATTAAGCATATTTTCATAAGATTTTAGTGATGCCCCATAATATATATCATTATTCCACATCATTTTATCCTCATTATCTGCAATCCATAAATTGTTTGGGCCAAGTCTTGCATTATATTCTACAGAGATAACTCTTGGCTTAATGGAGTTAATTGCCTTTAAAACATGGTAAGTTTGAAGACCTATATCAATTGATAGAAAATCAATATTTTCATTTTCTTTAAACTCTTTCATCAAATAATCATTTATATTATTTTTATTAATTAACTTATACTTAATTTTTAATTTTTGATTTTCTATTAGTTGAGAAAAATTTTTATCAATTTGCTTTTTCCATTTTTTGTCTCCCTCAAACCATAATCCGCTCCAATTATTTAAAAGTAAATTAGTAGTATTGTTCTCCAAACCATTCTCAACACCCAATTCAATAAATTTTCTATTTTTAATTTTTATCCTATTAAAAATTTCGTTAATAATACCATCCTCATCACCTTGAGAAAAAACACTATAACCATAATTTAAAAGGACTTTTGGATCTTGGTTTTTTTCTTTTTTTTTAATAATTTCAATTAGTTGATTTGAACTAATTTTTAACAAATCTTTTATACCAAGATATTCAGAAATTTTTTGAAAAATATAAATTATTTTTGACACTGGATAAATATATAAATTCGATTATAATTAAAAATCATTTATACGATAGAGTATGTCTCAAAGCAATATCTTAAACTTTAATCAAGAAAAATATTTAGATCTAGCACAAATTTCTCCACTAAAGATTCAAAAAATAGCAGAAACAGTTTATACTCCAAAAAATATTAATGAATGCCATACATTAATTAAATATCTAGCAAGTCAAAAAAAAAAATATTATATTTTAGGAAACATATCAAATTCGATTATATGTCCAGATAAAGGAGATATAATTTCTGTACCAATAGTTTTAACTAAATATTTGAATAAATTCTCAATTGATACAACAAACAAAAAAGCATCAGCAGAATGTGGATTGTGGTTAAGTAAATTTTCAAGGAAAATATCTCATGAATGTTTTGATGGTTTTTCTGGACTTATGGGTTTTCCAGCAACAATAGGTGGTGCAATTTTTATGAACGCAGGTAGTTATGGTCAAGAAATTTCTGATTTTTTAGAAAGTGTAGATTGTGTTAATGAAAAAGGAGTAATTGTTAATTTAAAAAAAAAGGAATTAAATTTTGCTTGGAGAAGTTCAAATTTTCAAAATATATTTAAGCAATATTTTATATTAAGAGCTCATTTTAATTTAAAAAAACAAGATAAAAAAAAAATCATTGATCATCAAAATTTTTGTAAAAATCACAGGATAAGTTTCCAGGAAAAAGGAGGAACTAATTTGGGAAGTACGTTTGCAACAAAATGGATTTACTCAGATATACAAACAGAAAAAATAACTTTTAATATTTCAAGAAAATTTTTTAATGTAGTTTTCAATATTACCCTTTTTTTAAGAATGTATTATATTATACCTTTTTTAACTAAGCATTTTGTTAGATATTGCTTAAAGTTTTTTGATATTAAAATTCCAAATGGAATCAATATTTCCAACAAAAGCCTTAATTGTATTGTAGTAGAATATTCTAAAACTAATTTAGAGGAGTATTTAAGTTTTTTAAATCATTATAAGAATAGGCTTAAACCAAAAAGTGAATTAGAAATTCAGATATTAAATGAAAAAAAAAATTGGAATAATAACTTATCATAATGTTTTAAACTATGGTGCATATCTTCAGGTTTATTCGTTACAAAATTTTTTAGAAAAAAACAATTATGATGTAGAGATTATTAATTATAAAAGTTTAAGATTTTTATTTTTGGAATTTCGTTCATTATTTTCTAAAAATTTTATTAAAAGTTTATGTCAATTAATAAATTATTTAAAATTTTATTATTACAGAAAAAAAATAAAAAAATCTAATTTCTCTTTTAAAAAAAAACAAATATCATATTCAAAATATGATCTAATTATTTTTGGAAGTGATGAAATTTGGAATTATAAAAACCCATTAATTGGATATGATGATGTATATTTTGGGAATAATTGTAAAACGCAAAAAATTTCTTATGCTGTTAGTTTTGGAACTACTAAAAATATTGAAATAAATAAAAATGAAATAGTTGGAAATTTAAAAAATTTTAAATCAATAACTGTTAGAGATTTAAATTCAAAAAAAATTATAGAAAGTTTATTAAAAAAAATGACAGAAATTGTTTTAGATCCAGTTTTTATTTATGATTTTCATGATGAATTAAAACAGAATAATAAATATGAAGATTTAAAAAAACAAATTATTGTATATGGACATCATTTTAAAAATGACGAAATAAATAAAATAATTAATTATGCGAAAGAGAATAATAAAAAACTTATTTCTCTTGGATATTACCATAATTGGTGTGACTATAATTTACCATTTATCAATCCGTTCGAACTTTTAAGTATAATTAAGAATTGTGGCTGTGTTTTCACAAATATGTTCCATGGAGTAGTTTTCTCAATTAAATATAATGTAAATTTTTATTTATTATTTGATCAATATAGAAATAATAAACTTGATTATATAACTCAATTATTTAATTTAAAAAAAATTTCTTATAAAGAGGAATATAATATTCAAAATTTAAATCAAATTAATGATAATGATATTTTAAAAACAAATATATCAAGAAGTAAAAAAATATTATTAGAAAATATAAATGAAATTTTATAATTTTTTTTAAAAGCTTTTTTCTTTTGATCACTATATTTTTAGAAATGCCAAGTTTAGGCCTAGTTACACCTTTTTTTTCTATAATTTTAGATTATCAAGGAAGTCCTTTTCTAATTAATTATGTACAAGTTGGGGATAGAGAGACATTAATTATCATTTCTACCACACTTTTAATTGTAACATATTTATTTAAAAACATTTTGATATATTTATTTAACACAATTTTAAATCAATTTACGACTGATATTAGGATTAGAATTGCCTCAGATATTTATTTTCTAAAGATGAGCACAAATAAATGAATTACAAAATAGATAAATTTTTTAATAGTGGTAATTATAGGTATAAAAAAAGATGAACTTCTATAATAAAATTAAAGATTTTTTAATTCAATTTTTTTTTATAGTAAACTATTTTGGTTTTATTAAATTTATAAAATTAATTTTTTTTCTTATAACTGGAATGATTTTAGAAATAATATCAATTGGTCTAATTATTCCAGTTATTTCCATTTTAAATGATGAAAGATTTTATGACAATTATTTGCAACAGTTGCCTTTTTTATATAATTATTCTCATATTGAAAAAATTAATATCACTTTGATAATTTTATGTTTTGTATTTCTTCTTAAATTTTGTTTTTCATTATTTTTAAATTACCAGCAATATAAATACTCTATGCAACTACAGTCAAATATTTCAAAAGAATTAATATCAAAATATCTTTTAATGCCATATGAAAAATATTTTAAAATAAAAAGTTCAGAAATACTTAGAAATGTTATGATCGATACCAATCGGTTTATTTCAGGTATTATGTTGCCAATGATATATTTAACCACTGAATTTTTTGTTATATTAGGAATTAGTTTAATACTGATTGCGCAAATAGGATTAGGCTCATTATCACTTATTTTTGTATTTGCTTTATTTGGTTCAATTTATATAAATTTTTCAAAAAAAATTATAAGAAGAATGGGGAATTCAAGATCTGATATAGATAAAAGTATAATTAAATTTTCTGGTGAAGCTCTAAAAGGTATTAGAGAAATTAAATTAAATAAAGTTGAAAAATACTTCTTAAATTTTTTTGAAAATATATTTGATAAAAATGCAAAAGTTATGGCTAACTTTTTTACCTTTCAAGCTGCGCCTAGACTAGGCATAGAAGTAATATTGGTCTTTTTTTTAGCAATTACAATGTTCGTTTTTGTTATGAATGATTTTGCGACTTCAAAAATAATTGCAACACTTGGTTTATTTAGTGTTGCTGCAATTAGGTTGATACCCTCAATAAATAAAATAATTACTTCACAACAAAATATAAGATTTAACCATATTGTAATGAAAACCATAACCAATGATTTAAAAGAAGAAAAAAATAAAGCAAATGATAATAAGAATTTACAAAATTTTAAAGATGCAATCGAAATTAAAGATTTAAATTTTTTTTATGAAAAAGATAGGGTGGTACTTAAGAATATTAATTTAAAAATTTTAAAAGGTGAAAGAATTGGAATTGTAGGCAAAACTGGCTCAGGAAAAAGTACCTTAGTGGATATAATCTCAGGTTTAATAACTACATATGATGGAACTATTTTAATTGATAATAAAAAATTTGACCCAAACTATAGTAGATGGGGTAGAGATTTTGCATATGTTTCTCAAAGTTCCTTTCTTTTTAATGAAAGTTTAAAATTTAACATTATTTTTAATGATCCACTTAACTCTGAGCAAATGAGTAAAATTCTTAAGATTGTTGAGATGGATAAATTTATTAATAACTTAAAAGAAAACTTAGATACAATAGTAGGGGAAAATGCTATAAATTTATCAGGAGGTCAAATTCAAAGAATAGGACTTGCCAGAGCTCTTTACAATGAGCCAAAAATATTAATTTTGGATGAAGCTTTTAGTGCCATGGATATTAATACTGAAGCAAAAGTTTTAAATAATATTTTTGAAAGTTATAAAAATATGACTATAATAAATATTGCTCATAAAGGAGAGTCTTTAAATCAATGTGATAGAATATATGATTTAGATGCTAAAAATTTTATAGATGCAAAATAATATTATTTTAAATAAAAATTTAATTCTGGATAAGCATGTTAATCATAAATTTCAAGAAAGTAGGGATGAAAAAGGTAATCTAACATATTTTTCTAGAGACGAACAGATTAAAAAGATTGCAGATTGTTACTTAGTGAATATAAAAAATTCTCTTGGGGACTAAGTAAAAATATCAGAACTACTTAAAATATAAAAATAAATGATATCAAAATATTGGATAGATAGAATAATTAATAATTTTAAAAGGAACTCTTTTATAAATTTTGTTAAATCAATCTTAAATTTTTCTAATAAGATATTCAATCCAAAACATACAGGAGAGTTTCCATTTAAATATCTTTTTTTAAAAAAAAGAAGAGCACTTATGAAGTTTGCAAAAAAAAATCTTGATCAATTAGATGATAATAAGATTCTTAACTTAGGAAATTATATGTTTAATTTATCTAAACTTAATAAAGATTCAATCGTTTATTCATTTGGGGTTGGAACCAGTATAAGCTTTGAAGAAGAGCTAGCTAGAGTTTTCAAATGCAAAGTATATTGTTACGACCCAACATCAATGGCTGTTAATTATATAAAAAATAATAAATATGATGATGATATTATTCACTTTAATCCAACTGGTATTTGGATCAAAGATGGACCAATTAAATTTTTTGCACAAGAAACCAATGATCCAAAAATTATGGGTGGTTCAATTAACAATCTATTTAAGAGTGATAAATTTGAATATTTAGAATGTAAGAAATTAAAAACTTTCATGGGTGAGAATGGTCATAATAAAATAAATCTTTTAAAACTAGATATTGAAGGTGCTGCAATTGAAGTTTTTAAGGATATGATCAATGACCAAATATTCCCAGATCAAGTTATAGCTGAATTTGAATATTCAAATAATGATGATTTTATTGATTTAGATTTTGAAAACTGGTCGAGTGAACTTTTAGAAATAATTAAAGAATTTAAATTAAAAGGCTATAAGTGTTATTATTTGCCAAGATTTACTCATATGGCATTTTCAACCATAGAAATATGCTTTATTAGAAATGACTAAAAAATCTTATTTAGAAATAAAAGATTTTCCATTTAAAAATGGAAAAGAATTAATACGAGAATTAAAAAAAAATAAGATTGTTTTAAGCCCCTGGATTGAAGATATTTTTGAAAAAAAAAAATTCACAAATACTAAAAAGTTTTTACCTTACAAAATATATAAAATTCACCTTAAAAAAGATCTAAATGTAAGTAAACAAATTTACTTAAAAGATGTTTATAAAAAATTAAAAGCTAATGGTTACAATACTATTAAGCCCCATTATGCTATTTATTCAAGGTTATTTATTAAAAATCTAAAAATAGGATCATGGATAAGATATGCAACGCCGATGAATTCCATGATAGATAGAGATGGAATACCGCATTTACCAAAAGCAGGTTTTGCTCTTGGGAAAAATTTTCTGGAAACTTATTGGTCATACCCTAAGGCTGTTTTTCATCCGCATAACATTTTTTTTGTAAGCAAATGATTGAAAAACCAATAATAATTGGAAGAAAAAAATTAAGAAATAGAGTTATTTTAGCCCCTATGTGTCAATATATGGCTAAAAATGGAAAACCAACAGAGTGGCACTATCAACATTTAGGAAGAGCAATTATTTCTGGATTTTCAAAAATAATGATTGAAAGTACCGCAATTAGTTATGATGGTA
>Ga0209632_10002428_pt1 | contig 17866 bp, 14 predicted proteins | sample COG_10_FD_184754 | JGI IMG/M metagenome (GOLD analysis project Ga0209632, IMG submission 184754) | Pelagic Microbial community sample from North Sea - COGITO 998_met_10 (SPAdes) (version 2) | ecosystem: Environmental > Aquatic > Marine > Neritic zone/Coastal water | place: Helgoland, sampling... | reverse complement strand
TTCGTAAGCAATTAAACGAATTGCGTTTGCATGTGGCAGAGCAACAGGGTTTGATGAACCCAGATGAGTTTGCTCCGTTGTGGGTTGTCAACTTCCCACTTTTAGAATGGGATGAAGACACCAACCGTTTCCACGCCATGCACCATCCTTTCACCTCAGCTAAACCAGAAGACTTACATCTGATGGACAAAGAACCTGGAAAGGTGAGAGCAAATGCTTACGACCTTGTTATCAATGGAACAGAGTTGGGCGGTGGCTCCATTAGAATTCATGATAAAGGCCAGCAGAAGCGAATGTTCGACCTGCTTGGATTTACCGAAGAGGAAGCCAAAAATCAGTTTGGCTTCTTAATGGATGCGTTTGAGTTCGGAGCGCCACCACATGGAGGTATAGCGTTTGGTTTCGATAGACTTTCAGCCATTTTTGGCGGTCAGAAAGACATTCGCGATTTCATTGCATTCCCCAAAAACAACGCAGGAAGAGACGTAATGATTGATTCTCCCTCGGCCATTGACAAAGAGCAGCTTGATGAGCTAAACATCAAGGTTTTAAGCACAAAATAGAAGTGTTTTTCGGGTAGTTTTAAGACTTATATTTGCGCGATGAAATTCAGACCAGCAATACTGCTGTTTTTACTTGGTTCTTTTCTGATTCTTTCAGAGTCTTGTATTACCAGAAAAGATATATCTTATTTTCAAGATGTTTCTGATTCACTTTCTATTCAAAAAATAACCAAAGATTTTGAAGCTGTCATCCAACCTGGAGATATCCTTTCAATTCACGTTAGCTCGCTAAGCCCAGAAGCCAGTAGCTTTTTTAATGTGGTAGGTGAAACTAGTGACCAACAAGTAGCTAACACATATTTGGTCAGTGCAGCAGGGAATGTTGAAATACCCCTAATAGGATCTGTTACGGTCGCTCAAAAAACTAGTCAAGAAGCCATTGAAGTAATTAAAGAAAAGCTGCAGAAGTATCTGCAAGACCCGAGTGTTAATCTTCGGATTAGGAATTTCAAAGTAACCGTATTAGGCGAAGTCAAAACCCCAGGGGTTTATACAATTCCGAATGAGAAAATCACACTAATTGAGGCCCTTGGTCTTGCTGGTGACATGACTATTTTCGCTAAACGGATTAATGTCCTCGTAATTAGAGAAGAAGCTGGAGATCGAAAATTTGTTAAACTCGACCTTACCTCTAAAGAATTTTTCGAGTCCGATTATTACTACTTAAGAAGTAACGACATCCTCTATGTCGAACCTGGTAAAGGAAAATTCGCTTCTGCAGATGCTTGGTACAAAATATTACCAATTGTTTTCAGTGGTCTCACTGCGTTGGGGCTTTTCTTAGGCAGGGTCAACTTCAACTAATAAGCCTTATTATGAGCGATTTACCTTCTGATTACCGTCAAACAGAAGACGACCAAATTGACCTAACCAGAGTACTAAACATTGCCATAGAAAACTGGTATTTGTTTGCAATCTCCATAATTCTTGGAGGTTTACTCAGCTACTTGTATGCCTGGTACACTCAGCCAGTTTATGAAATGCATGCAACTGTCTTAGTTGATGACCAGGGAAATGATGTCTCCCAGAATATACTTGATGAAGTAGGGATTCTTGGTAAGAAAAGAAACATTGAGAATGAAATTGCCATTTTATCTTCAAGATCGCTAATGATGAAGGCTTTGGGCGACCTTGATTTAAACGTTGCGTGCAAAGCCGACCTTGGGTTGCGTACAAGAGTTCTTTACGAAAACGCTCCAATTAATCTTGAATACATACCAACCAAAAATGTAGCTGATGTTTTTTCATTTCTGGTTGAATTGTCTGACAATGGTGAAGAGGCTGATTTGTCTTTCAAAATCCCTCAAACAAATGGAGATGTGCGGGAATTCAACGCTCATATCAAACTGAATGAACAATTTGACAATGAACTTGGACAATTTGAAATTACAAAAAGTCAAACCTTCAATCAGTTAGCCGTTGGTGATTCAGCATTTTCTCAAGACTACATACTGACTTACAAAAGTGATGACCGTTTAGCCACGAATTATCTAAGCGTACTGAGTGTGAATGAAGCTCGGGAGAAAGCAAGCATATTAAGAGTGAAACTTGAAGATGAAGATGCGAGTCGAGGTGAGGATATTGTAAACTCGTTATTGAAGGCCTTCATCCGAAGTAATATTGAAAAGAAGAATCAACTAGCAGCAAATTCCCTCAATTTTATAGAAAATCAACTTGTGCATATCACAACTGATTTGAACCTACTGGAAGGAGAAATTAAAGCGTTTAAGACACAATATGGTATTTCAGACATTAGTGCAGAGGCAACCTATTTCTTAGAGCAAGTTGGTACACTTGACCTAACAGTTTCTGAACTTGATGTCAAGTTAAGTATCATCAATTATTTGGAAGAATACGTCAACGATGACAAAGACTTACTAAATGCATCACCATCGAGCCTTGGCATTGATGATCCGTTGTTACAGCAACTGATTGTTACTTTAAGTGAACTTACAGCTGAGCGCCAAAGCACGCTGCGCTTTACAAAAGAAGAAAATCCTCTAATCAGTGCCATCGATACTAGGATTTATGAAGCGAAAGAGTCTTTAAAGAAAAACATAGCAAGCATAAGAAATGGTCTTGAAGCGTCTAAGAGTGAAATAGAGCAGCAATTGAAAAAAGTGGAAGGGAAAGTTGGCAAACTTCCAAAAGCTGAATATGAACTTTTAGCCCTCCAACGTCAGTACTCCATCAAGGAGAGTCTGTATCTCTTACTTCTTGAAAAGAAATCTGAAAATTCCATCATTCTAGCATCCACCGTTTCAGACAATACTGTTATCGACATGGCTAGAAGTTCAGAAAAGCCTATTAGTCCTAAAAAAAATCTTATTTACATAATTGGACTAGTGTTGGGTATTAGTATCCCAACACTGTATGTTTTCGTTGTTTCTTTATTGGACAATCGAATAAAAAATGCGACAGAACTAAAAAAAATCACCACCATACCCTTTCTTGGAATCATCCCTCACCACAGCGAGCAAGGATATATTGTAGTGGGCAAGAATGTTAATTCTCCTGTAGCTGAGGCTTTCCGATCGATAAGGACCAATCTTAAATTTATTATCAATCATTCTAAAACCGACTCAACGAAATCAACGAAAATCATTCAGCTTACCTCAGCAATGGGTTCTGAAGGAAAGTCTTTTTCATCAATCAATCTAGCTGCTTCGTTGGCACTTGGTGGTTCCAAAACTATTGTGGTTGGTTTAGATTTGCGTAAACCTAAATTAGCTGAGTATTTTAGACTATCGAATGAGCTTGGTGCTAGTTCTGTTCTAGCAGGCTTCAGTTTATTGGAAGAAAGTGTGTCTAAAACAGACATTCAAGAAATGGATGTTTTAGTGGGCGGGCCCATTCCTCCAAATCCTTCGGAGTTATTAATGAGTTCTAACCTTAAGAATATGCTAATTCAACTTGCTGAGCAATATGAATATGTTATTCTTGACACTCCCCCAATTGGATTGGTTACAGACAGCCTAATCATATCAGAACACGCTGACACAACTATTTACGTTATGCGGCAAAATGTCACTAACGTGCATTCTATTGAGTACATCAACGATTTGTATACGTTAAAGAAAATTGAAAACGTCTCAATTATGCTAAATGACGTAGAGGTTGAGAGGTTCGGATACGGATACGGGTATGGATATGGTTACGGATACGGTTCGTACGGAACAGATGTACAACCAAAAAGTTTGTTAGAGCGAATTTTCTCTAGGAATTAAGAATTAAACCCGCTAAATACCTACGAACAAAGACAGCGATGCTCTATGAGGTTCTGTGGCTAAAAAGCTAGGTAGTCTTGTATAGGCGCCAGCCCCGTATTCCTTTACATAATGATAGTTCAAACCAACTCGGATATCATGTGCAACGTGATACGTAACGCGAACATTTATCTGGTGTCTTCTAAAGACCTCTGAATCAATGAAAGGAGCACCAGCTCCATCCGAACCAATAGTGTATGGATATGACTCTCCCTTTCTTGACAAGGTGTAGGAAGCAAACACATCAAATCGACTAATTGGTTTATAAATCACAGCAATGTGATATTCTTCAGCATTATCACCTAAATAATGCCCCATAGAATAACTGTTACTAGCGTAAGTAGTGGTATTCACGAAATGTCTGTAAGCGAAAGGGTTTGTTCGAGTATATTCAAAAATGAGTGATGCATTTATACTCCCAGGAGAAGTGAATCGAAATCCTGCTTTCCAGCTTAAATGATTTCGTGACTCTTTGGGTTTAAATATTGTGCTTAGTCTAATTTCATCGACAAAAAGTGATGTATACAACTGTACGTAAGGAATTTGTCTAGAAACGATATTTAGAAACATCTGTGAGTTTTGACCACGCATGTTATGATTTGCTCCCGTACTATTCAAAGTATGATCGGCCGATTTATAAAACAAAAACGGAATAAGGTATACGGGCTGAAATTTATCAGCGTATACAATACTGTTTCCAAACGAAACATGTAATCCCCGTACTGGGCGCACGGTGAACATATTCGCAGCATAAAACTTGGACCTCATCACTTCTCTAGATCCATATCCTGAATTATATGTGGCTGCGGAATCAAGAACATCAGATACCAACCAAGCGTGTACATAATCAAAACTGAACCACTTAACTGGGTTAATACGAAGCTTAATCATCGGAAATGATGGAGGCCTTTGACCGTCAACAATGTTTGAACCATTGTAGGAGTTTCCCCAAACTAAATGGTCTTTCACTAGAGCTAAGTAACCCCATTTGGTCGACCCGGCAACGCCCCCACGCATTTCACTGTACTCCTTACCTCCCTTGTAGTTTCCTCCAGGAGTTTGAATGAGGTAGTCCTCGCGACTAAGTTGTTTTGATTGCTGAGTGTCTGTTAAATCAGCATAGAAACTGAAGTTTCTGCCCACATTACCGAACACAGTGGCGCCAACTATTCTTTCGTAATATAGGTCATCAGTATTCCACCAACCCTCACCTCCAAACCTTGAGTTTACAGTAATGTTGAATAAGGAGTCTTTGTAATGAAATAAATCATACCGCTTCTTACGGTTCTTTAGGGGAAAAACATCTCCACTCTTTAAACCTTTACCGATAAAATCAAGACCTAGTGCTTGCTCTCCATCTTTTACAAACTCTTGTTTGTAAAAATCTAGGTCTTGTTGTTGCCGTTTGTTTAGTTTATCCCTCGAACCATCAGCTTCTTGCAGAATATCGAAAATTTCTTTCCTACTTAACGGAAGTGTTACGTTATTCAGGTTAACGATTCTTAAAGAGGCCAACTCTTCGAGAAATTCGTAAGTGTGCTTATTTGAAACGTGGTATGGAACCATCTGTGCTGTTGACGAATCAACCATCACTGTTGAGACGAAAAAACAAGCTAGTGCTAATAACCTAAGTCCTATCAAAATGCGTTCTGTTTAGATTGACCTGCAATCGTCATCACTATTATTCGAATATCAAGCCAAAAGGTCCAATTTTCAATATACCAAAGATCATGAAGTGTCCTTTCAGTGCGCTGCTCTTGCGTTTCTGTCGGCCCTCGCCAGCCATTAACCTGCGCCCAACCCGTTATACCAGGTTTCACATAGTGTCTAAGCATATAACCACTCACTTCGTTTTGCATATCAATATTTAAAGCTTTTCTGTGAGGCCGAGGGCCAACAACACTCATTTCGCCTAAGAGAACATTGATAAACTGAGGTAGTTCATCCAAGCTCTGGTTTCTCAAGAACGAACCTATTCGGGTTATACGTGGGTCATTCTTTGCAGTGCTTTTTAGATGGTGATTTGGACTATTGTCTACCACCATTGACCGAAATTTAAGACACTTAAACTCAGCACCACCTATCCCAATCCTTGTGGGCGTATAAAAAATCGGACCACGACTTGTGAGCTTAACTGCAAGGGAAATGGCAAGAAACACTGGAGAAAGTAAAAGGAGTACCGCAGAAGAAAACACTAAATCAAAAGCCCTTTTCAAGGCCTTATTAAACAGGCCATCTAGCGTAACCTCTCGAATACTCACTAAGGGCATATCTCCTAACGTGTAAGTCTCAAATGGTCGCCTTACAAGCCTGTAATAATCTGGAACCATACTAACTCGAAGACCATGAAACTCAGAAATTTCAATAACTCTAGATATTTTCTCCGTTGCGGTTAACGGTATTGCTAAAACCACTTCCTCTACGCGATCGTTAACAATAATTTGTTCGATATCATTGATGGAGCCAAGTATGCTTAATCCGCTTACAGGTTCACCATCATCAAGGAACCCAATTACATTATAACCGAGGGTAACATCTCGTTTTAGAAGGCGGTTAATAGATTGGCCTATTCTACCAGAACCAATAACCAGCACTCGCTTGACATGACGCCCTCTTTGCCTCATGTACGACAGGTACTTGTAGATTAGAAGAAAGCCAATGTTTCGAATAGCGAAAAAGAAAAGAATAGTACCGAACAATACCAATCGGGAATATAAATTCAACCCTAACGCAAGCACCAAAGACGAAACAATACCCACAAAAATGAGCATTTCGATAACCTGGCCTCTTAGATGAGTATATAGCCCTTGTCTGAACTGTAGATTTGAAGGCGTAACGGTAAAACTTACCACAGACCACAGTAGAATGATTAACGGTAGTAGAATTGAGTAGCTACCTGGTTCAAAAGACTTATACTTAAGGTAAATGCTACCCCAAAAAGCTGCAGTCATGACTATAATGTCGTAGACCAAAAAAAACCAAACTAAACCCGTTCGTTTTGTCATAAAAACTATTGCTTCTGCAAAGATACTCTTTCAACTTCTAGTCATGAGCGAACTTTACGATTCGTTAGTTCATTGACAGTTCCGATTTTGGTTCCTAAAATGACAAAAACACAATCGCTATTCTGTTCTTAAATGTTAGCTATTCAAACTCAATTTTTGCAAATTTCTTAGTACTATTGTATGTTCAAATTAGCACTGTGATTCTATTCGACATTTACCACTTACCGCAATGGAATTTCCTGAAGAATACAATTAACGCTACTCCAGAAAATGAACGTATTGTTTGTTGCGTTGACAGGTCGAGACTGAGGTCCATTATTGATGCCGAACTTGAGGGTGGTTCTGTTAACTGTTTTGGGTCATACAAGTACAACTTCAATTTTCTTTCGATGATTATGCTCATCATTGTACCACGGATTGTGTGGTTGATGTGGATGATTCGAAAGCATAAAGTAAAATTTGTAGTCTCCGCTAATTACCAATCCAACTTAGCAGCAAAATTTTTTTCTACACGGAACATCGTTTTTAATGATGACCCACGAAAAGGAGTGATACAATTAGCAAAATTTGCCGCGGACCGTGTTTATGTTACAAAAGGGTTTAGCATAGAAGGAACTTCTACACTTAACTGTTTGAAAGAATGGGCTTATTTAAACCCTAAATACTTCACTCCGGACTTAAAAGCATTACAGCATTATGGTGTTGAGCCTTTCTCATACATTATGGGACGCGAAGTGAGCACAAATACCACCAACTATTACGACCAAGAGACCGACCAACTTATTCATTGCGAATGTCCGTCTAATGAGCGAATATTAATCTCTTTAGAAGATAAGTCGAAACGTGATTTACTTAAAGACAATTGGACCCTTCTGCAGGAACCGATTAAAGACATTCATAGTTTAATGTTTTTCTCAAAAGGCTTTCTTTCTACCGGAGATAGTATGGCCAGAGAAGCAGCTGAGTTAGGGGTGCCTGCATATTATGCTGGTGCGAGAAATATGATTGCTAATCAAATATTGATTGATATGGGACTCATGAAACATGCTTCTGCTCAGTCAGCTCTAAGTGAAATTGCATCATTAGAAATTGATGATGTTGAAAAAGAAATTGCACGAAGAGAAGAGGTGAGAAATCGTATTGCAAACGAGTGGGATGACGTAAATAAAATCATCGAAAAAGAAATCGAATATAACCGATAGAATTAATGAATATTTCAATTTTTGGTCTAGGGTATGTAGGGTGTGTATCAATGGGGTGTCTTGCAAAACAAGGACACATGGTGATTGGTATGGATATTAGCGAAACGAAGAATGAACTTATTAATGCAGGTAAGGCAACTATTTTAGAAAAAGATTTAGATAACCTTATTGAAGACGGGCGTTCAAAAGGCTTGGTACAAGCCACGGCAAATGTAGATGAGGCGATAAAAAACTCTCAAGTGTCCATTATTTGCGTAGGAACACCAAACAACGAACACGGTAACCTTAGCCTTGCATACATAGAGCAAACCGCAAGAAGTATTGGGTCAAGCCTAAAAGGGTCTGAAGAATTTCACGTTGTAGCCGTTCGAAGCACTGTCGTGCCTGGAACATGTGATTGGCTTGCAGAATTAATTGAGGAAGAATCGGGGCTTGTGAATAATGAAGGGTTTGCCGTTATCAGCAACCCAGAATTTCTTCGTGAAGGCACAGCGATAAAGGATTATTTCGAACCTCCTATGACGGTAATCGGCTCTTCTAACGAACGAGCTACTGAGATTATGAAATCAGTTTACAAAGAACTGGACGCGCCTATTGCTGTTGTAGAAACGAAAACAGCAGAGATAATCAAGTTTGTGAATAATAGCTACCATGCCCTTAAAATAACCTTTGCTAATGAGGTTGGTAACATCTGCAAGAGTCTAGGAATGGATTCTCATGATGTAATGGAGCTTTTTGGGATGGACACAAAGCTTAACATATCAACCGCATATTTTAAACCTGGGTTTGCATATGGTGGTTCCTGTTTACCAAAAGATTTAAAAGGCTTAGTCGCTATTGCAAGAGACAATCACTTGAACGTACCTGTATTAGAATCAGTCTCAAGAAGTAATCGGGAACAAATACGAAGAGCTCTTGAGATTGTGTATGAATCAGGAAGAAGAAAAGTAGGAATCCTGGGGTTAAGCTTTAAAGAAGGCACAGATGATCTTCGAATGAGTCCAAACGTACAAATAGCGGAAACGCTACTAGGTAAAGGCTACAAACTGAACATCTTTGACTCTAATGTTAAAGTATCAAGTCTGTTGGGTAAGAACCGTAGCTACATGCAAGAACACTTGCCGCATTTGGACGAACTAATCACCGATAACCTTGATGACGTGATAGTAAACTCTGAAATTCTTGTTGTCTGCCACAAGTCTAATTTGTTCTCAGAATTAGATTCTAAATATCCAAATAAGGTGATTATCGATCTTGCTAGAAACAGCAATAAAACAAGCGAAAACAATTACAACGGAATCTGTTGGTAATTCTTTAACACCAACTTATTAAGCTTTTAAGTAAAGTGAGCATATTTCCTCTGCAATGACTCGATTATCGTATGTGTTGACAAAGTCTTGGTGAAAAGTTACCTGAACACTGTTCTCTGCAAGCTGCATAAGTTGGCGTACGTATACATCTTCTTCCTTAGTTACAACGTACGCACCGATTACTCCATCCACTATTTGGCTTACTTCGCCTATGTCATTAGACAAAACTGGGAGCCCATTAAATATAGCCTCCTTAATGACTTGAGGGCTGCCTTCCATAGTGCTACACATCAATAACACATCGCTTGCCACCATAGTACGAGTAACTTGTTCTCTATTCATCCCTTTTAGCTCTAGAAACACCACGTTTTTGGTACAGTCGTTCCGAAACCGCTCGATAACCCGCTTTGCAAAGTCTGGATTCTTCTCTGGCCGATCGAAGGACGAACAGAAAAGAACAACAAAATCATCAAGTTTAAAACCCAATGAGGCTCGTGCTTCTTCCTTGCTCTTGTCACACTCCTGAATATCTATACCACAAGGAATTACTTTGACTTTCCCTTTTACAAAACCTTTCATTCTAGCAGAAACCACAATTGACCAGTCTGCCAATCTTGAAGCCAACTGCGATAACCCCCTCTCTTTTTCATCATTTAAATCGCTTCCGTGAAAAGTTGCCACGGAAAGAACTTTGCGTAAGGATAATTTAGCTGCCAACATTGCAGGTAAAGCAGAGAGACCATAATGAGCGTGGACTACATCGTAGTCTTGTTTAAGTAGCTTGAACCATATACCTATTGTTGCACTTAGATATCCTTTAATTCCGCCTTGCTTAATTAAGTAATGCGTAACATAATCTACTTGCGCCAGAGCACCCAGTGCGTCAGATTGCTCCTGTACGAACGGGTGAGGCTGAAGTGACTTGCTTGCCCGGCTCACGAACAGAATTTTTAATCCCATTGGTTAAATGATAGGTTCTGGCCATTAAAGCCAAGTAAATAAAAATGAAACTCCTGAAAGAAATAATGTACATCTGACCGCTAACCGAAATAACAAACTGGATAACAAATAAAAACCAAAACAGACGCAGCCAACTATTTGTCATGTCTTTGGTGAAAAATGGCATTTTAAACGTTCGAGGAATAACACCCAAATAGACCAAATACAGCAGCAACCCAATAACGCCACCCCCATGTAGCCAAGTAAAATAATCTACGTGAATCATTCGCCCTTTGAATCTACCATCTGCATAATTATCAACAGAGTTGAACAACTCATGTCCAAAAAATGACCGTGTCAGGTTTTCGAAATACAAAACTTCATTTAGAATAACATCCACCTCCATATAACGGGCTTCTTCTTCTAACGATTCTACCGAGAACTTATCCGCTCTCGCCTCAAACCTTTCCATGAAAAGCGAGGAGTTTACAACTAAAAACGCGATTATGCCGAAACCAACAACTATCGGAACAAGGCGAGAAACCAAATGCCGAACCGACACAATACTCATAAATCCTATTCCAGTTAACACGATAAACATAGATGTTCGTCTGAGCGTCAACATTAAAATCACGAATGAAACAACGCAGACCACTGTCTCCCACAACTTCCGATTTTGCATTTTCCCGTTTACATAAGAACCTGTGGTAAATGTGACCAGAATCGCCAACGCGATAAAATGCAAGTCTGCGCCAAACAGGTAACCTGTCATAAAAACAGAACTTCCATAGGTTTCGACTCCAAACCGAAATACATTACTTGCAATCGTGTACAAAATAAAAACGACCAAAATTTTTGGTAACAATTTTCGCAGACGATTTACAATAAGTAGTGGGGTTTTCGTTCGGTATGCCAAAGTCATAAGAAAAAACGGAACAAAAACTCTGAGCAAAAACCTGAAAGAATGCGCAACGTCTGAACTCATCAATACACTAACCACTGTGTACAAAAGAAGAACAAACAGGATAAGGTCTGATTTCCTTAACCCCATTCGAAGAAAGTGGTACAAAAAAAGTGAATAAAAGAATCCTGCACGAAGCACAGCAACAATGCTGGAAACTTGATCAAATTGCAAAAGATCTACAGCTAAGTTGACAAGAAATGCTCCTACAATAAAGCTGTCTAACGCAACACCTTTAATCATTTGGTGAATTACGAATAGAACAAGTAAAACCGATAATACCGAGGTTATCATGACTTGTTCCTTTCAGAGATGATTCTTGCGGGCGCACCTCCAACTACAACATAATTTCCAAAGCTTTTGGTAACTACACTGCCCGCGGCTACAACCACTCCATCTCCTAAAGAGACTCCTGGCATTATCATAGCACGCCTGCCAATCCAAACATCGCTTCCTACAATAACCGGCATTTCTTCCGAATATCCTTGCTCAATAATTGGAACGTCAATTCGGGAAAACGAGTGGTTTCTAGAGTAAAATATAACCTCTGGCGCAATGAGAACATTATCTCCTAAGGTGAGACTACCATAAACTTCACATTTCCGTCCTATTCCACTATTTCTTCCAACCGAAATCCTTCCCCTTCCTATGTAAGCCTGAGCATCAATATTTACGCCTTCCTTCAGTTCTGTTACAAATAAATTAGCAGCAAAGTATCGTAGCTTTCTTGAAATTCGTCCAATTATCCCAAGTGAGGTTCTGGGCAAATGGTAAGTAATTCCGTAATACAGGATAATTCCTACAACTTTTTTCAACTTACCCACGAGTTAATTTCCATATGGTCCCTTTGTAAACGCTCGAAATACGGTAAGCAATTCTGTTGAGAAACAAAACCATACCCTTAAGCCTATTAGGACCATAACCCAGCCGTTGTAGCTCAATTCCAAACGCCCAGTTAATAATAATCGAATCTTCATCATAGACCAAGCTTCTGACGCTCTTACTTTCCGTTTTATTAACGACAGGAATATCTCGTTGCACCCGGATACCGCACTTGTTAATGACTTTTTTAAAGTCATCGTTAAGGCTTTCCTTTCTAATCACTCCTACTGTTTCATTTACGGAAATAAAGTTTGAAGGGTCGACAAATGGAAGAAACATGAACAACATTACATAGTTCTCAAAACGCATGTTAAACAATCTGATAGCCAAAAACGGCAACATATTGTACAGCCATGCCGCATACTTTACTGGCCACCACTTACCTTCATGCAAGAAGTATTTTGCTGATCTAACACTGTATTTTTTATACTTGCTAAATGCTCTATCAACAGGGTTACTCTGTCCATAAAAAACCTTAAAGTCTCTGTACTTGACTGGAATGTGAATTGAATGCTTAGACCCTTGAGAAACTCCCCCATAGTTGTTCATCAATTCTTGACGTATAGCTTCAGAACCTGTTCTAGGTACCTCAATAAACAACACACAGTATTCCTCTAGTACGACCATTAATCACTGAACCTTGTTGAAATTTTATCCAATCTCATTAAAAACCGATGTCTATCATTTAGGAGGTAGTACAGCATCTTGCGCACAGAATTAAAGAAAAGCACAAGTAATTCTGCAAAGAACTGCAACAGCAAACCAACCTTTACCTCCGATCCTTTGAAAAACCCTCCGTAGCCGTACCTCTGAAGGTCTGGTTTACAAAGCATAGAATACACAAAGTTGATGTACCCGTTTGACTCAAACTTATTAGAATTTGCATGAAGAATTCGCTTTCCAACATTTTGATGAAAACCTCCCTGGCTTTTAGGCACTTGAAATATTTTATCCTCCCGTTCTGAGATTGTTGCTGAAACACCTAATGAAATAACTGCATCTTTAATTCCAGCAGAGTCAGAGATAATATCTTCATACCTTACTACTGTAGATGCCCAGTTGGCCAAACTAAACCTTCGGTATTTATACTTCCAGTTAAGAGCAGCCTGGATAACGGAATTAGAGAACTTTTTTCCAGTCAAATTAATGCTCTTTCCTTTCGAATAAGCAACATCTCTTCCATCCCTAACAATTACCAGCGCTCTGGCGTTAGGCCACAATTCCTCAACCTTCTCAAGATGATTGGTGGGAGGGTGTTTTACAATAATTACCTGGTTTTCGTTGTCCTCAAACCAAGAGTATCTTTTCAAAAAATGTGTGAGTAGAATTTCCTCTGAAAATGACTTGCAATCATTCTCGCACTTCATAGCAATTTCCTCTACCTCTTCTCTAGTTAAAAGCAAATCCGAAAACTGAGCTTCTTCAAATAGAAAATCTACAACTCGATCCAACTTAATCTCTTTCAAACTCAACAACCGACTTATAAAAGCCGATTCATTGGCTACGAAAACATGCTCATATCTTTCGAGAAGAGATGATGTCATAGTAGAACCGCTTCTACTATCATACATCATAAACGATATTGTTGATTTCATTGATTATCGGTAGACCAACAAAGGTATAACTTACACGCTTGAGAGGTATCAAAACCGATAATTATAGTGTCGATACACAGCGTATTGAAGCATCACGTTCCAGAAAACAGCTGAGACCAAAGAGGTAATTGCTAGTGAAAGTATCCCTAAGCTGGGCACAATCAAAACTGCTGCCAATCCTATAATCACAATAGCAATCAAGTTTGCAACAATGTACTGTTTACGAAGATGTGCTAATTGTGAAACTAAACCGATTGGGCCGAAATAAACATTTATCAAATTGCTAAAAATCAAAACCGAGCATGTTAATGCTGATATCCAGTTTAACTCAAAATCATAGAAGTGTATATAGACTGGTGTTATCAAAAGAGCGCCTGCTGCAAAAAGACTTGCAAATATTCTAGCATATTTTATTCTTGTGCGTGTGGCGTTGCTAAGCGGTGTTCCTTTTGTAAATGCAGCTAACGACTTTGCGATGTCTGCATTGAGTGCTACCAAAGGTAAATTCACAAGTTTAGCGAGTTTCTGAAACAACGAATACATACCAACAATAGCCTCTGAGAATAGCACTCCGGAAACGAAAATCTCTAACCAGCTCTTCAAAATTTGAAGACCGCTTCCAAGTCCTATTGTAGCTCCTTGCCAAGCATCTATATGTAATTTATTCCATTTGATTTTCTCAAAATCCATTTCAGACTTGTTCTTATTAATCAACAAGAGAATGTAAAGTGTAGATACGGACACGCTTCCCAAACTGCTACCCAGCAACACTTTTTCTGGGGTAAAAAACGGGGCAAATACAACAACTACAAGAACCATCAGTGCCCGTACCGTATCCTTAAACAACATGTATCCATCTCCTCTTACCCAGAGCCTCAAAACCTCAACATTGAAAGCTGTAAAAGCATAGCCAAAAAATGATACTGCAACAATTGTTTTATTACCCTCTTCGAATTGAACAAATGGAGCAATTACGAGCCACAATAGAAGCAAACCAAAGTAGCTTATCAACACGAAAATCGCACCTTCCAACACTGAGGTAATCCTCAAGCGCTTTGTTTCCACCAGACTCCTGAAAACATATAATCCATGTCCGGTGGCTATTAGAGTACTTATCGTCAGTAAATAACCATGAAGCAAAATGTATCTGCCATAGTCTTCTGCTCCGATATTACTCACATAAACTTTAGCAACTATAAAAACGAGTATGATGTTCAGCCCTTTAAAAGCCAAAGTGCGGAACTGAGTAACCAGCTTTAGAAGTTTTTTCTTTACGTCTGAAATCAAAGGGACTATTTATATCGCGGTTTCATGCTTTTGCAATAGCCTTCCCTGTCAAACTGAATCAGCAGATGAAGCTTCAACATTCGCCCAATTCTATTCTTAACATGTCTTGTATTAATTCCCGAAAGGAAACCGTTGGCTCCCAACCTAACTTTTCTTTCGCTTTGCTTGCATCACCAACCAACGAATCTACTTCCGCTGGCCTGAAATAACTTGGGTCGACTCTAATAACTTCTTGTCCAACCCGCAAACCCTTGTGGTCTTTCTTGAGTTCAGATATCACTCCAACTTCGTTTTCAGCAACTCCTCTGAACTTCAGAACAATCCCTGCTTCTTCAAACGCTATTCTAGCAAACTCCCGCACCGTTGTAGACACTCCGGTTGCGATTACAAAATCTTCTGGCTCGTCTTTTTGAAGCATAAGCCACATGGCTTTTACAAAGTCTTTTGCATGACCCCAGTCTCGTTTGGCCTCCAAGTTTCCAAGATAAAGCACCTCCTGTTTACCTGAAACGATGTTTGCTACAGCTCGTGTTATCTTTCTTGTTACAAAAGTCTCGCCTCGTAAAGGAGATTCATGGTTGTACAAAATTCCGTTGCAAGCAAAGATTCCGTGTGCTTCGCGGTAGTTAACCGCTATCCAATAAGCATAGAGTTTTGCAACACCATAAGGAGATCTTGGATGAAAAGGGGTGTTCTCATTTTGAGGAAACTCCTTGGTTCTGCCAAATAATTCTGATGTGGAAGCCTGATAAACTTTGGTCTTCTCTTTTAGCCCAAGTAACCTTACGGCTTCCAGTATTCGAAGCGCTCCAATTCCATCAACATCGGCCGTGTACTCTGGAATTTCGAAACTAACCTGGACGTGACTCATTGCACCCAAATTGTAAATCTCATCTGGCTGCACTTCTTGAATAATTCGTGTAATGCAATTTGAATCTGTTAAATCTCCATAATGGAGCTTAAACCGAATATCTTCCTCATGCGGGTCTTGATATAAGTGATCTACTCTATCAGTATTAAAAAGCGAACTCCGCCTCTTTATGCCGTGTACTTCATATCCTTTTTCAAGAAGAAGCTCCGATAGATAAGCACCATCTTGGCCGGTTACACCAGTTATCAAAGCAACTTTCTTAGTCATCTAACTGGTTTATCCTGTTTAAGAAGTTTACGTAGGACTTTTCAATCCCTTCTTTTAGCTGAGTTGTCGGTTTCCATCCCATACCAGCCAATTTACTCACATCCAACAGTTTTCTTGGTGTTCCATCTGGCATTTGGGTGTTCCAAGTTATCTCACCTTCAAATCCCACTATTTGTTTAACAATCTCTGCCAATTCTGATATGGAAAGATCAACTCCTGTACCTACATTAATTGGGCCTGAGCCATTGTAACTCTCCATCAAAAAGAAGCACGCTTCAGCCAAATCATCTACATACAAAAACTCGCGCCTTGGAGCACCCGTTCCCCACAGCTCAACTTCAGCCAGTGAGTTTTCTTTTGCAGCATGAAATTTGCGAATAAGAGCTGGCAACACATGTGAATTTTGTAGATTGTAATTATCACCAACTCCATACAAGTTGGTTGGCATCGCGCTGATAAAATTACATCCATATTGATTTCGATACGTTTCGCAAAGTTTTAATCCTGCAATCTTGGCGAGTGCATAAGGTTCGTTTGTTGGCTCTAAAGTACCGGTGAGTAAAGCGGTTTCAGAAATTGGTTGGTCAGCATATTTCGGGTAGATACAAGACGATCCTAAAAAAAGTAGCTTTTCAACCTGATTCTGATAGGCCGCATGAATCACATTAGCCTCAATCATCAGGTTGTCGTATAGAAATTCAGCTTTGTACGTATCGTTTGCCAAAATGCCACCCACTTTTGCTGCCGCCAGAAAAACAAACTCAGGTTTCTCTTTTTGAAAGAATGTGTTGACTTTTGCTTGATTCCGAAGATCCAACTCGGACGAACTGCGGCAAATAATGTTCGCAAAGCCCTTCTTTTGAAGCAGACGCATGATTGCCGAACCTACCATGCCGTTATTACCAGCAACATAGATCCTGGAATCTGTAAGCATCACGGAGTAAGCAAATTGGTGGTTGAAACCCCTTCCACGAGTGGAATAATCACAACCTCATCTACCTCGTCTTTTCCAACAACTTCCTTGAGTTGATAATCACCACCTTTTACCAAAACGTTTGGTTTTAACTCTTGGAGCAACTCAAGTGGTGTATCTTCTTCAAACACAACAACAGCGTCAACGTCTGGCAGGGCACTCAAAACATCAATGCGCTGTGCTACACTATTAATTGGTCTTTCTGCTCCTTTCAGTCGCGAAATAGAAGTGTCTGAATTTAGCCCAACCACCAGAATATCACCTAACGCTTTGGCCTCTTTCAATAACTTTCTATGACCTTGGTGAAGAACATCAAAACAACCGTTGGTGAACACAATTTTTTTACCAAAAACTGAATTTTTGAAATCCCCTAGTTCATTCTTAGAAATCGATTTAGCATTGCTTTTAATGAACTTTTCAAGTTCTGTTTGATGCACCACCGCTGTTCCGCGTTTGCTAACCACAACTCCGGCAGCGGCATTAGCCACAAAAGCGCTTTCGGAAACCGTTTTTCCCTGGGCCAAGCTTACACCGAACGCAGCTAAAACTGTGTCTCCAGCTCCACTTACATCAAACACTTCTAGCGCACGCGTTGGAATATTCAAGACGCCTTTTTCTGCAACCACGGTCATTCCATAGCTAGAGCGCGTTGCTACTATATTTTGAATTTCAAACTTGGTTCTAAGCGAATTACAAGCGTTCACCACCTGATTGTCGTCAATAGAAATATGCTTGCCATCTTGAG
>Ga0209632_10002425_pt1 | contig 17874 bp, 15 predicted proteins | sample COG_10_FD_184754 | JGI IMG/M metagenome (GOLD analysis project Ga0209632, IMG submission 184754) | Pelagic Microbial community sample from North Sea - COGITO 998_met_10 (SPAdes) (version 2) | ecosystem: Environmental > Aquatic > Marine > Neritic zone/Coastal water | place: Helgoland, sampling... | reverse complement strand
CAGGCATGATGGATGCCAAAAAAGCATTGACCGAAAACGATGGCGATATGGAAGCGGCAATGGATTGGCTGCGCACCAAAGGTCTGGCCAAAGCTGCAAAAAAATCCGGTCGGACTGCGGCTGAGGGACTTGTGGCTGTGGCCGTTCAAGCGGGCAAGGGTGTTGCGGTTGAGGTGAACTCAGAGACTGATTTCGTCGGCAAAAACGCAGATTTCCAAGCGATGGTTGCGAAAATCGCAACAGCTGGCTTATCCGCAGACAGCACAGAAGGCTTGGCTGCGACTGTTGTGGACGGCAAGCCTGTGGCTGATCTGATCACAGATGCGATTGCCACCATTGGCGAAAATATGTCTTTGCGCCGCATGGCGACGGTTTCGGCCGAGACTGTTGTTTCCTATGTGCACAATGCCGCGACAGAGGGTATGGGTAAGATCGGCGTTTTGGTTGGTCTGTCTGGTGACAATGAGGCATTCGGCAAACAGGTGGCTATGCATATCGCCGCGGCCAATCCTGCTGCGCTGAATGAAGCCTCTTTGGATCCGGCCGTTGTGGAAAAAGAAAAGCAAATTCAAATGGATATTGCCCGCGAGAGCGGCAAGCCTGAAGCTGTGATTGACAAGATGATCGTGGGCCGGATGAAAAAATTCATGGCCGAGTCCACGTTGATGGGTCAAGCTTTTGTAGTTAATCCCGATCTGACGGTTGAAGCAGCTGCCAAGGAAGCCGGCGTTGAGGTCACAGGTTTTGTGCGCCTTGAAGTGGGCGAGGGCATTGAGAAGGTGGTGGAAGATTTCGCCGCCGAAGTTGCAAAGACAATGAAGGGTTAATACACCCCGAACCGGCATTTGAAAGGCGTCCCTTGGGACGCCTTTTTGCTTTTAGGGCGATCTGGACAGGCGGGTGATATTACGTTGATCCCGATGCACACAATATTTTGCGGTCATTCTGTGAGGCGAGACGCGTAGATAAGCTTTCTGGCGCATATATAAATTGCATAATCTATATTATGTTAAATATATGCTAAGCGATCAGCAACACTTTACACGATCACACATCAGGAATTGCCGTTAAACCCTTGGCAAAACGCCGCATATTATTTTGATAGCCCACAGCAGAGTCTCGGAGACCTTCGATCTCCGCTTCGGTCAAACTCCGCACGACCTTGCCTGGCGCGCCCACCACCAGAGAATTGTCAGGAATAATTTTGCCTTCGGTGATTAAAGCGCCTGCGCCGATCAAGCAGTTGCGGCCAATCTGAGCGCCGTTCAATACAATGGCGCCCATACCAATCAGACTTTGATCGCCGATCGTACAGCCGTGCAAAATTGCGTTATGCCCAATGGTGCAATTGTGACCGATGCTGAGCGGATAGCCAATATCGGTATGCAGCACAGAATTTTCTTGCACATTTGAACCTGTCCCAAGGTCAATCCACTCATTATCCCCACGCAGCGTAGCGCCAAACCAGACCGAAGCGCCAGCCATAAGGCGCACTTTTCCGATCACATTGGCATCTGGAGCCACCCAGAAATCAGAATTTTTAGGAAATTTTGGAATATTTTCCAATAATTTATAAATCATTGCTCATCTCAAATTCGGTTTGCAACGCACGGACATGTTCGACCAGACCGGGCTGTTGGCTCCGGCGCAGGCGCTCTGTTGTGATAATGGTTTTCAACTTTTCTTCCGTGGCATCGAGATCATCGTTGATCAGGACGTAATCGTAACCAGACCAATGGCTTATCTCATCCCAGCTCTTTTGCATGCGCTTGGCAATGGTTTCTGCGGTGTCTTGTCCCCTACCCTCAAGTCGGCGTTTAAGTTCTGTGATAGAGGGTGGCAGGATGAAAATTGACAGCACATGCTCTTGCAATGCGGAGTTCGAAATCTGCTGCGCGCCTTGCCAATCAATGTCAAATAGGACGTCCTGGCCCTTGGCGATGGCCGCTTCTACAGGCCCTTTGGGCGATCCATAAAACTTGCCGAAAACATGGGCGTGTTCCAGCATTTCACCGTCGCGGACTTGGCGTTTGAAATCCGTTTCATCAACGAAAAAGTAATCTTTTCCGTCCACCTCTCCTTTGCGCATGGCACGGGTTGTTGCTGAAACCGAGAACGCCAGAGAGGTGTCCCAACACATCAGCCGTCTCGCAAGTGTGGATTTACCTGCTCCAGACGGTGATGACAAAATTATTAACAGGCCACGCCGCATTGTTTCACTCCACATTTTGCACTTGCTCGCGCATTTGATCTATCAAGACCTTCATTTCAAGTCCAATGGCCGTCAAAGCCGCTGAGCCTGACTTGGAGCACAGGGTATTGGCCTCACGATTAAACTCTTGCATCAGAAAATCAAATTTCCTTCCAGACGGCAGCTCGGACGACAGCAAGAGTTGCGCCGCTGCCACATGGGCCTGCAGACGGTCAATTTCCTCGGTGACATCACTTTTCACCGCTAAAATAGCCATTTCTTGCGCCAAACGCTCGGGATCAACGTCTTGTTTTAGACGCGCCAAAACAGCCCTGAAATTGTCTTCAAAGTTTTCTGCTCGGCCCGCCAATGTGTCTTGCGCTTGGGTGATTAGCTTTTCTGTCTGCATCAGACTGTCGGTAAGAACTCGATGCAAGGCTGCACCTTCGGCTTTTCGGGTGGTTTGAAATTGCGCAAGCAGCTCTGGCAGATACCCAGACATAACCTGTATGACGTCTTGCTGGGCCGCTTCATTGGCTTCTACATTTACGAATCCATTTTGCGCAGCGATGTCAGACAGGCTCAGTGGTGCAACCGATACGCCTTTTGTCGCGGCACGCTCCGCCAAAACAGCCGCATTGGACAATATTTGCTCCAATCTATCCAGATCTATTTGCCGCTGGCCCTGTTCGATCCCACGGGAAATTTTCAGTGAAAATTGCAATGATCCGCGCGCAACCTGAGATGAGATGGTCTTGCGTGCAATTTGATCAAAACCAGTCAACCACTCAGGCACACGCGTGCGAATGTCCAATCCTTTATTGTTTACACTGCGCAGCTCCATGGACCAGTCATAGGGACCCGACGCGCCACTCATGGAGGCCATGCCCGTCATTGATGTTAACATGCCACCCTCCCAAGTAGACCTATACTGTCTACGTTAAATATTTCTCCAATAAAATGTTAAATTTGACTGAAATTTTTAACGCTCTTTTTACCAAACTGTTGAAAACGTGGTTATCAGAACCTTAACCACAGTCTTGCCGGTGTAACGGTGGGCAATGAGGACGCATGCAGTTATCGATTGATAGGACCATTCTGCCAGAGTTCATCCAACACCGTGTCCAGCGCGCGCTTTATAGCCTGTGGCAAGCCCGGTGTCGGGCGGCTCAAATTCCCCTTTGGCCATCACTCCCCTGTCACTTGCTCGGCCCCTTCCTATCTGACACCTGTGTTATTGGCCTGTCTGACACGAACCGATGTGTTATTTGCATCGCCAGCGCGGAGGTGACCCAGCTGCTGGGCTACAACAGCCGCGGTCAAACGCTCGACAAGCTTTGCGCTCCAGCCATTAAATTACGGTTCGAACGTCTGGTTTCACAGGTTTTCGCCCGGCAATCCCCTATGAGCGTCACCCTATTATCGCAGAGCTTTTGTCAAGACGCAGTGCTGCCACTCTTGGTCCGGTGGAGACAGTGTCGCCGGGCATTGGCAACGCTGGATTTCGCGGGTGGCCAATTTTGCGGCGAGGACCTCCAACACACAGCGCCATTTTTTGAGCTGGAGCCAGTTTATTATGCACGGCGACCGTGCCCGCGCCCCAAAGAACACGAGCCGCTTGTGCTCTGTATGGGAGGCAAAAAGGGCGCACAGAACCCTGCGCGCCCCTATCTTAAATTGGTCAGTTGAACCTAGACGGCCAGACGCGCCGCGCGGGTTTTGTTGGTTTGGCTCAACTCTTCAGCGACCAAAAACGCCAATTCTAACGACTGTGAGGCGTTCAATCGCGGATCACAGGCAGTGTGGTAACGATCTGACAAATTCTCATCCGTCACAGCCCGCACGCCGCCGGTGCATTCGGTCACGTCTTGTCCCGTCATCTCAAAATGCACGCCACCCGGCACAGTGTCTTCCGCCCGATGGATGGCGAAAAATTCTTGTACTTCACGCAATACGCTCTCAAATGGCCGAGTTTTATAACCGGAAGAGGATTTGATGGTGTTGCCATGCATCGCATCACAGGTCCAAACCACATTCGCGCCTTCTTGCTTGACCGTTTCGATCAACCGCGGCAAGTGATCCCCCACAGCGCCGGCACCAAAGCGTGCAATGAGAGTCAAACGCCCTGCTTCATTCTCCGGGTTTAGCTTCTCCATCAGAACCTTGAGGTCTTCCGCTGTTGTTGTCGGGCCACATTTAAGTCCTATCGGATTTTGCACACCCCGGCAGAATTCTACATGGGCGCCATCGGGTTGGCGTGTCCGATCGCCAATCCACACCATATGTCCAGATCCGGCCACATAGGTCCCGCTTGTGCTGTCCAATCGGCATAAAGCCTCTTCATACTCTAGCAAAAGCGCCTCATGGGAGGTGTAAAAATCAACAGAGCTGAGCTCGGCGTTTTTCTCAGAGGTCAGGCCAGCCGCCTCCATGAAGTCCAATGCATCCGAGATACAGTTCGCCATTTCACGATAGGCCGACGCCTTTTGCGATTCGGTAAACCCGAGCGTCCACGAATGTACCTGATGGATATCGGCGTAACCGCCCTTCGAGAACGCGCGCAGAAGGTTCAAAGTTGCCGCCGCCTGCGTATAGGCTTGCAGCATTTTTTGCGGGTTGGGGATGCGCGCCTCAGGCGTGAAGTCCAGGTCGTTGATAATGTCACCACGATAGCTCGGCAATTCGATACCATTCTGGGTTTCGGTGGCCGCAGAACGTGGTTTGGCAAATTGGCCGGCCATCCGCCCAACTTTTACCACAGGCACTTTTGCGCCATAGGTCAATACCATGGCCATCTGCAACATCACTTTAAACGTGTCGCGGATGTTGTCAGCGGAAAACTCTTTAAAGCTTTCAGCGCAATCACCGCCCTGCAGCAAAAACGCTTCACCGCGACTGACCGCGGCCAATTGCTTACGCAGAGCGCGCGCTTCGCCCGCAAAGACCAGCGGAGGATATTGCCGCAACTGCTGTTCAGCCGCAGCCAAGGCTGCTTCATCCGTATAGTCGGGCATCTGAACTCTCGGCTTATTGCGCCAATCAGATTTTTGCCAGCTGGTCATAGGTATGTGCTCCGGTATTGTGTTAGCGTTATCGCAGAGGAGTTTATCGTGATTTTTGTTGATAAACCACCGCAAAATGTGCCTCATAGCAATAGAGTCTTGACCTAGTTTATCATCAAGGTCAAAGGGGGCCGTGTTGCCCAGATCGGGGCACGGTGAAGGGTAACCCGTATGGATATATTTGATCAACTCGAAGGAACGATTGAAGCGCCAGCCAAGCCGCGGCGCTTTGTTTTCGTGCTGCTCGAAGAGTTTACGATGTTGTGCTTTTCCGCAGCGGTCGAATCTTTGCGGATCGCAAATCGCATGTCGGGCCGAGAGCTGTATACTTGGACTTTGATGTCTGAGAATGGCGCCCCCGTACACTGCTCAGCAGGGATCAAATTTGTCGTCCAGGATGAGTTGATTGAGGTGTTGCGCGACGACACCGTCATGGTCTGCGGTGGCGTGAGCATCAAAAGCGCCTCCTCCAAGAAAGTCGTCAATTGGCTGCGCCGCGAGTCGCGTCGTGGGCCCTTGATGGCAGGGCTATGCACCGCGGGTTATACGCTTGCGAAAGCGGGGCTGCTTGATGGAAAACGGGCCACGATCCATTGGGAAAATCAAGACAGTTTTGTTGAGGAGTTTGAGGACGTCGAACTGACAAAATCAGTCTTTGTGGTGGATGGCAATCGTATTACCACTGCTGGCGGCACTTCCTCCATTGATCTTATGCTGAAACTGATTGCGCAGGATCATGGTGAGGATTTGGCCAACTCGGTGGCCGACCAGCTGATCTATTCCTCCATTCGCACCGATCAAGACACGCAGCGACTTTCAATTCCGACGCGCATTGGCGTGCGTCATCCGAAATTAAGCCAAGTCATCCAAAAAATGGAGCTAAATATTGAAGAGCCTATCAGCCCTTCTCTCTTGGCCCGCGATGTTAATATGTCGACCCGGCAGCTTGAGCGTTTGTTTCGTCGCTATCTCAACCGTTCGCCAAAGCGCTATTATATGGAGTTGCGTTTGCAAAAAGCGCGCAATCTGTTGATGCAAACCGATATGTCGGTGATCAATGTTGCTTTGGCCTGCGGCTTTGCCTCGCCCTCACATTTTTCGAAATGCTACCGGGCTCATTATGATACCACCCCTTACCGAGAACGCGGCGCGCAATCGTCGCGCCTGGCGTATTGAGGCAACATTTCGCAGCACGCGCGAGGTAAATTCATCCATAGGATGCAAGAAATGCATGAAGAATCGCTTCCTTTTTGGCAGCAGCCCTTCTATCGTCGAGCACAATAAAAACAACCAAACGGGAGAATGTTATGAGAAAACTGCTGCTGGCCACTACGGCTGTTGCATTATCCGCGGGTGCTGTGTCTGCGGAAGATATTAAAATTGGTGTGATCTTAGGGTTCACCGGTCCAATTGAATCGCTCACCCCACAGATGGGCGCCGCGGCTGAAATGGCCATGGCAGAAGCGACCGCCAGCGGTGCACTGCTTGGCGGCTCAACCGTAACCTCTGTGCGCGGCGACTCGACCTGTATTGATGCGGGCGCAGCGACAGCTGTCGCCGAGCGTTTGATCACCTCCGATGGTGTCAAAGGCATCATGGGCGCCGACTGCTCTGGCGTGACCGGTGCTATTTTGTCCAACGTGGCCTTGGCCAACGGTATGGTGATGATTTCACCATCCGCCACATCCCCTGCCCTGTCCACAGCAGAAGATAATGGTTTGTTCTTCCGCACCGCGCCTTCTGATGCGCGTCAAGGTGTTGTGATGACAGACGTCCTGTTGGAAGCAGGCATCAACTCTGTTGCTGTCACCTATACCAATAACGACTACGGCAAAGGTTTGGCCGACAGCTTCCAAGCAGCATTTGAAGCGGCCGGTGGGACTGTAACAATCAACGCCGCCCATGAAGATGGCAAGGCAGACTACTCTGCTGAGATCGGTGCTTTGGCGGCAGCTGGTGGCGACCGTTTGGTCGTGGCAGGTTATGTCGATCAAGGTGGCTCCGGTATCGTCCGTGCTGCTTTGGATTCAGGCGCCTTTGACACATTCCACTTCCCAGACGGCATGATTTCCGCAAAATTGGTTGAGAATTTCGGTTCTGACCTCGATGGCTCCAGCGGTCAGGTGCCCGGCACAGACAGCGCGGGCGCCGGTATCTTCGCAGCAATGGCTGGCGATGACTTTGATGGCACATCGCCATTCGCAGCAGAATCATATGACGCAACGGCTTTGATTATGTTGGCCATGCAAGCTGCCGGCTCCTCGGATCCAGCAGCGTATAAGGAAAAAGTCATGGAAGTGGCAAACGCGCCTGGTTTGAAAATTGAACCAGGTCAGCTTGGCATGGCCCTGCAGGCCGTTGCCGCAGGCATCGACATTGACTACGTGGGCGCAACAGCAGTTGAGCTAATCGGTGGCGGCGAGTCAGCTGGTAACTACCGTCAGGTTGGCTATGAGGGCGGTGCTGAAATCACTGTTAAATACCGCTAAATACAGCCCCATGATTAACAACAGCCCCGTTTCATAGCGGGGCTGTTTGCATGAAATGACTATTGGAGACTTGGCATGATCAAGGTTGAAAACTTGCATCGCCATTTTGGCGGGTTTCGCGCCGTAGATGGAGCGTCACTGGAAATACGTGAGGGCTCTATCACTGGTTTGGTCGGCCCAAATGGTGCTGGCAAAACCACCTTATTCAACGTGATCGCAGGTGTTTTGCCGCCCACATCCGGCCGGGTTACAATGGCGGGCGACGATATTTCCGGCATGGCTCCGCATGAATTGTTTCACAAAGGGCTGCTGCGCACCTTCCAAATCGCCCATGAATTTAGCTCTATGACAGTCCGCGAGAACCTGATGATGGTGCCCGGCGGTCAATCTGGAGAAACCCTTTGGAACACGTGGTTTGGACGCAAGCGCATCGCGAATGAGGAGCGCGCGCTGCAAGCGAAGGCCGATGAGGTTTTGGAATTTTTGACCGTGGATCATCTGCGTGATGAGAAAGCTGGTAACCTCTCTGGAGGTCAGAAAAAACTACTTGAGCTGGGCCGCACCATGATGGTGGATGCGCGTATTGTGTTTCTTGATGAAGTTGGCGCGGGGGTCAATCGCACGCTCCTCAACACCATTGGCGATGCTATTATGCGGCTCAACAAAGAGCGGGGCTACACGTTTTGCATGATTGAGCATGACATGGCTTTCATTGGCCGCTTATGCGACCCCGTTATTGTCATGGCAGAGGGCAAGGTGCTGGCTGAGGGTACAATTGACGAGATCAAAGCCAATGAGCAGGTGATTGAAGCTTATCTTGGCACCGGACTGAAAAATAAAGGCGCAGCAGAATGACCGAACCCTTCTTAATCGGCGAGTCCATGACCGGCGGCTATGGCCGGGGCGCTGATATCTTGCATGAGTGCACCATTGCAGTGAACCCCGGTGAGATTGCCGTGATCGTGGGTCCTAACGGCGCCGGAAAATCCACTGCAATGAAAGCAGTTTTTGGCATGCTTAACCTTCAAAAGGGGTCTGTGCGTTTGGATGGTGAGGACATCACCGATCTGACGCCGCAAGACCGTGTGGCCAAGGGCATGGCCTTTGTGCCTCAAACATCTAATATTTTTACTTCCCTGACGGTTGAGGAGAATTTGGAAATGGGGGCCTTCCTGCGCCGCGATGATATTCGCGTCACGATGGAGCAGATTTTTGATCTCTTTCCCATTCTGCGCGACAAACGCAAACAGGCGGCCGGCGAGCTGTCTGGCGGGCAACGCCAGCAGGTCGCCGTTGGCCGGGCTTTGATGACGCAACCCAAAGTTCTGATGCTGGATGAACCCACAGCTGGCGTGTCACCTATTGTTATGGATGAGCTGTTTGACCGGATCATCGAAGTTGCCCGCACAGGTATCTCGATCTTAATGGTTGAGCAGAATGCCCGCCAGGCGCTGGAGGTCGCAGATCGTGGCTATGTGCTCGTGCAAGGCACAAATCGTTTCACCGACACAGGCGCGGCACTTTTGGCCGACCCAGATGTGCGCAAATCATTCTTGGGGGGCTAGTCGATGGTTGATCTTTTAAATGCACTGGTCGTGCTGTCCAATTATGTTCTGATCCCAGCCCTCGCCTACGGGAGCCAATTGGCCCTCGGCGCGCTGGGTGTGACATTGATTTATGGCATCTTACGGTTTTCAAATTTTGCCCATGGGGACACGATGGCTTTTGGCGCTATGGTGACGATTCTCGTGACCTGGCTGTTTCAAGGCTGGGGAATCTCTCTGGGGCCGCTGCCAACAGCGCTTTTGGCCATTCCCTTTGGCATCGCCGCCACTGCCGCTTTGTTGCTCACCACAGACCGGCTGGTCTATCGGTTCTACAGACAACGAAAAGCGGCGCCGGTGATCTTGGTCATCGTCTCCATGGGCGTGATGTTTGTGATGAACGGTTTGGTGCGTTTTATCATTGGGCCAAACGATCAAAGGTTCTCCGACGGTGAACGATTTATCATATCGGCGCGGGAATTTAAAAAATTCACCGGCCTTTCAGAGGGCTTGGCTTTTAAAACAACCCAAGGAATCACCATCGTCACGGCCATAATTGTGGTCATCGTATTGTTTTGGTTTCTCAACAGGACCCGCACGGGCAAATCCATGCGCGCCTTCTCGGACAATGAAGATTTGGCACTGCTCTCCGGCATCAACCCTGACCGAGTGGTAACTGTGACATGGCTCATCGTTGCCGGTCTGGCCGCAACAGCCGGCGCGCTTTATGGATTAGATAAATCTTTTAAGCCCTTCATCTACTTGCAACTTCTGTTGCCAATTTTTGCTGCGGCTGTGGTGGGAGGCTTGGGAAATCCGCTGGGAGCTATTGCGGGCGGCTTTGTTATTGCTTTCTCAGAGGTTCTGATCACTTACCCGCTTAAAAAGGTTCTGGGCTACCTTCTGCCGGATCGTTTCGAGCCCGACACGTTGGTCCAGATACTCTCTACCGATTACAAGTTTGCTGTGAGTTTTACCATCTTGATCATAGTATTGCTGTTCCGTCCGACCGGATTGTTTAAGGGGAAATCCGTATGACCATCAATTATAAAAATATCGGTCTGTTCTTTTTGGTGGCCTGCCTTATCCTCGGCACGGGTTTTGTTCAAAGCTGGAACACGGCGCTGTTCATCCTCAATATGGGATTGGTGTCTGCGATCATGGCGCTGGGGGTTAACTTACAATGGGGATTTGCCGGCCTGTTTAATGTTGGCATCATGGGGTTTGTGGCGCTCGGCGGTCTTGCGGCGGTTTTGATCTCAATGCCCCCGACAACCGAGGCCTGGGCCGCCGGCGGTCTGCATGTCATTTTAGGCTTGATCCTGGGCGCCGCCACTGTGACCGGGGCAATCTTGGCGCAAATTCGGATGGCAGCAGGACGCGCGAGAACCTTAACAACCATCGCTATTTTGATTGGCGGCTTTTTCATCTTTCGCGCGGTCTTTGACGGCGGTGTAGCGGCCGTCGAATCTGTTGATGCAGCAGGTACGGGCTATCTTGGTGGGTTGAATTTTGGCGGCGCGAACTACAAAGATTGGGGCTTCATGGCGTTGATCTCCTGGCCCGTCGGCGGCTTGTTGGCGGCGGGTGTCGCCTGGTTGATTGGCAAGACCGCTCTAAGCCTGCGTTCAGATTATCTCGCGATTGCCACGCTTGGGATCTCGGAAATCATCATTGCTGTGATGAAAAACGAAGATTGGCTGTCGCGCGGTGTGAAGAATGTGATCGGCCTGCCCCGCCCGGTGCCCTATGAGATTGAGCTGCAAGAAAGCGCGCGTTTTATTGAACGCACCACAGCACTTGGGCTTGATACGGTCACCACCTCTTCGATTGTTGTGAAGCTCGGATACGCGGGGCTGTTTTCGATTGTTTTGGTGATTATTCTCATTCTCGCACAGCTCGCCCTCGCCAGCCCTTGGGGCCGGATGATGCGGGCCATTCGTGACAATGAGGATGCCGCTGAAGCGATGGGAAAAAATGTAACGTCGCGGCATCTGCAAATATTCATCTTAGGTTCCGCGATTTGCGGTGTGGCCGGCGCGATGATGACCACGCTCGACAGCCAGTTGACCCCCTCCTCCTACCAACCGCTCCGCTTCACCTTTTTGGTTTGGGTGATGGTCATTGTGGGGGGATCCGGCAATAATTTCGGATCGGTCTTAGGCGGGTTTTTAATCTTTTTCCTATGGGTGCAAGTCGAACCTATGGGCGCAATATTAATGCAGATCCTGACCGCAGGCATGGCAGAGGACAATGGCTTGCGCCTGCATCTGCTCGACTCCGTCGCCCATATGCGGCTCTTAACCATGGGACTTATATTGATCTTGGTGCTCCGATTTGCGCCGAAGGGCTTGATCCCTGAAAAGTAGCTCTTTCCTTTCGCCGCGCCGCAGTATAGGCGGCGCGGTGAGCAAGGAAGAGGCACCCAATGGACCTTCGTAATATCGCGATCATCGCACACGTCGACCACGGCAAGACCACTTTGGTGGATGAGCTGTTAAAGCAATCTGGAACCTACCGAGAAAATCAAGCCACCACCGAACGGGCGATGGACAGCAATGACCTGGAACGCGAGCGGGGCATCACCATTCTGGCCAAAGCGACATCGGTGGAATGGAAGGGCACACGGATCAACATAGTTGATACACCGGGCCATGCGGATTTCGGCGGCGAGGTGGAACGCATCCTGTCTATGGTTGACGGCGTCGTCTTGTTGGTGGACGCGGCCGAAGGTCCAATGCCACAGACGAAGTTTGTCACCTCCAAAGCGCTGGCCCTCGGTTTGAACCCGATTGTGGTGGTCAATAAGGTCGACAAACCCGATGGCGAACCCGACCGGGCCTTGGATGAATGTTTTGACCTTTTTGCGTCATTGGATGCCAATGAGGCGCAATTGGACTTCCCGGTACTCTATGCGTCTGGTCGCGCAGGCTGGGCAGATGGGGAGCTGGACGGGCCACGCAAGGACCTTTCTGCCTTATTCGAGCTGATCGTGCGCCATGTGAAATCCCCCAAACAGGCTGAAAAAACCCATGAGCCTTTTTCCATGCTGGCCACCACACTTGGAGCGGATCCGTTTATTGGTCGAATTTTGACAGGGCGCGTGGAAACTGGTCGCCTCAAAGCTGGAGATTCGGTGAAGGCTCTGTCTCGGGACGGCAGCAAGATTGAGCAGTTCCGCTGCACAAAAATTCTCGCGTTCCGTGGCCTGGCGCAGCAAGCGATTGATGAGGCCGTAGCTGGCGATATCGTGTCCCTGGCCGGCATGACAAAAGCCACTGTTGCGGACACGATCTGTGCGCCTGAGATCAACGAGGCCCTGCCCTCCTTGCCGATTGACCCGCCCACCATTTCGGTGTCATTTGGGATCAATGACAGCCCTCTCGCGGGCCGTGACGGCAAGAAAGTGCAAAGCCGGGTGATCCGCAAGCGCTTGATGGAAGAGGCGGAGACCAATGTGGCGATCCGTGTCACAGATACACCAAGCGGCGAGGCCTTCGAGGTTGCGGGTCGCGGCGAGCTGCAAATGGGTGTTCTAATCGAGAACATGCGCCGCGAGGGTTTTGAGCTGTCAATCAGCCGCCCGCGGGTTTTGTTCAAAGAAGAAGAGGGCCAACGCCTTGAGCCCATCGAAGAAGTGACCGTCGATGTAGATGAAGAATATTCTGGTGTTGTGATTGAAAAGCTGACGGGTTTTCGCAAGGGTGAGTTGGCAGAGATGAAATCCGCGGGTGTGGGCAAGACGCGAATCATCGCGCATGTGCCGTCCCGAGGCCTGATCGGCTATCAAGGAGAATTCATGACGGATACCCGTGGAACGGGCGTTTTGAACCGCGTGTTTCACAACTGGGCTCCGCATAAGGGTGCCATCCCAGGCCGTAGAGCGGGCGTTTTGATTTCGATGGAAAACGGGGTTTCCGTCCCCTATGCCATCTTCAATCTAGAAGATCGAGGCAAGTTCTTTATTGGCAGCCAAGAAGATGTCTACCAAGGTATGGTCATTGGTGAGCACAACCGCGAGAACGATCTTGAGGTAAACCCGCTTAAAGGTAAAAAGCTAACAAACGTTCGAGCCAGCGGCACTGATGAAGCCGTGCGTCTCACCACACCAGTCAAAATGTCATTGGAAGAGGCCATCGCCTATATTGACAACGATGAGCTGGTCGAAGTTACGCCTAATGCCATTCGGTTGCGCAAGATCCACCTGGATCCGCATGAGCGCAAACGCGCCTCACGCAGCGCGTAAACATTAAAACAGGGATGCAGAGTTTGATTTGCATCCCTCTTCATCTTAATCCACGAGCCATGTGGCATCCGCGATCAGTCGATGGTCTCCACAATCATCAATGAGCGCTGGAATCCGCCTTTCCCTAACTTAATCGCAGCCTGATAACCTTCGGAGTGGTAGCACTCATGGGCGGCCTGCAGGCTGGGAAACTGCGCCACGACGTTGCGCGTATGATCCTGGCCCTCCAACTGCTCATAGGCACCACCGCGGGCCAGAAACACCCCCCCGTGAGCTGTGATCACGGGCGTGGCGGCGCTGGCATAGGCGGCCAGCTTATCTGCATCTAAAACGTTGACATGAGCGATCCACAGAGCTTTTGGCATCTTGTCTTTACTCCTCTAAAAGTGCCTTGACGGCTAAAATGGCGGTGTCAGAATATTCTGTCGATTTTGCGCCGCCCTGAGCCATGTCAGCCCGGCCGCCGCCGCCTTTACCGCCAAGGGTCGCGACAACAGTTTTAACGATATCCACCGCTGAAATCTGTTCGGTCAAATCGCCCGTAACGCCCGCGGCGACCGCTGCCTTACCATCCGCATCGGCGATCAGCAAAACCACACCAGAGCCCATCTTTGCTTTATGTGCATCCACCAAAGCCGGCAAATCACGGCCTGTCACCCCTTGCAAAACCTGTGCAAGGAAGGCTTTGCCACCGATGGAAATTGGCTCGACTGCCTTGGCTTCTGCGCCACCAGACAGAGCGAGATCGCGGCGCAAGCTGGCCACTTCGTTCTGCAATGCTTTGCGTTCCTCGAGCAGCTGTTGTGCGCGATCTGCAACCTCTGTGGGTTGGACCTTCAAAACATTCGCAGCGGCGGTCATTGCCGCCATTTGGTGTTGAACGAAACTTTCTGCCCCTGCCGCTGTCAGCGCCTCAATACGCCGCACACCGGACGAGGAGGCCCCATCGCTTAGCAAGACAAACCCGCCGATATCGCCAGTTTGGCGCACATGGGTGCCCCCGCAAAGCTCCAGGCTGTAGGTGTCTTGGACTGCTCCTTTTCCAGAGCCGGGCAAATGGCCCATCGAGACTACGCGTACTTCCTCACCATATTTTTCACCAAAGAGAGCTTGCGCACCCAGGGCACGCGCATCGTCCGGGGTCATAATGCGGGTTTCAACCGTGCTATTTTGTCGGATAAAAGCATTCACTTCACTTTGCACCTGCTGGACCTGCGTGGCTGTCAACGCTTGCCCATGGCTGAAATCAAACCGCAGCCGATCGTCGGCATTGAGTGACCCACGTTGTGCAACGTGCTCACCGAGTGTGCGGCGCAGAGCTTCATGCAGAAGATGGGTGGCCGAGTGATTTGCGCGAATACGTGCGCGGCGTTCCGACGCGACTGCGAGTTGTGCCGCCTGCCCCAATTTGACAAAGCCTTTGGTGACTTTGGCCACGTGAATGAACAGGTCCGCAGTCTTGCGGCAATCCGTGACCTCTAAAGACCCGCTCTCTGTAAAAATCTCGCCGCGGTCACCAATCTGACCGCCGCTTTCCGCATAGAACGGTGTTTGGTTGAGCACGATTTGCACGGCAGCCCCTGCGTCAACCCGGTCCACTTGCGCGCCATCCTGCACCAAGGCCACGATCTGACCTTCGGCTTGTTCCGTGTCATAGCCAAGGAAATCAGTTGCACCATGGTTGTCCAGAACATCAAACCAAATCGTATCATCGGCCATTTCGCCCGAGCCAGCCCAAGCGGCACGCGCTTTGGCTTTTTGAGCGGCCATCGCACTGTCAAACCCATCAGTATCGACCGAGAGACCCTTTTCGCGTAGCGCGTCTTGTGTCAGATCGAGCGGGAAGCCAAATGTATCGTAAAGTTTAAAGGCTGTTGCACCGGGCAGAGCACCCCCCTGGGGCAGACCGGTGACCTCATCTTCCAAAAGTCGCAACCCGCGATCCAGTGTGGTACGAAACCGAGTTTCTTCCTGCAAAAGCGTTTCTTCGATCATCGATTGCGCCTGCACCAATTCAGGATAGGCAGCGCCCATTTGCTGAACCAAAGTCGGCACCAGACGATGCATCAGAGGACCGGCAGCACCGATCAAATGTCCATGACGCATCGCGCGGCGCATGATCCGCCGCAGCACATAACCACGGCCATCTTTTGACGGTAAAACCCCGTCGGCAATCAGGAAGGATGTCGAGCGCAGGTGGTCGGCAATGACCCGATGATGGGTCTTATGCGGACCGTCGGGATCTGAAGAGGTGGCCTGCGCTGAGGCTTCGATCAGATTGCGCACCAGATCGGTCGCGTAATTGTCATTCGTTCCTTGCAACAATGCCGCAACGCGCTCGATGCCCATTCCAGTGTCGATGGATTGTGCGGCCAAGGCTTTTCGCGTGCCATCCTCAAATTGCTCGTATTGCATAAATACGAGGTTCCAGATTTCGACAAATCGATCGCCATCTTCTTCTGGACTGCCGGGAGGCCCGCCCCAGATGTGATCCCCATGATCATAGAAGATCTCTGAACTTGGGCCGCAAGGACCCGTCGGCCCCATCATCCAAAAATTATCGTCCGTGGCGATGCGGATAATTTTATCATCCGAAAAGCCACCAATTTTTTTCCAAAGCGCGACCGCCTCATCATCATCATGATAGACGGTGACGACCAGTTTTTCCTTAGGGATGCAGAGCTCTTTTGTGATGACCTCCCAAGCAAAGAGAATGGCGTCTTCTTTGAAATAATCCCCAAAGCTGAAATTGCCCATCATCTCAAAAAAGGTGTGATGGCGCGCGGTATAGCCCACGTTGTCCAGATCATTATGTTTGCCGCCGGCGCGTACGCATTTTTGTGCGGTGGTGGCCCGCGTGTAATCGCGCGTTTCAACGCCTGTGAAGAGATTTTTGAACTGCACCATGCCAGAGTTGGCAAACATCAATGTTGGATCATTGCGCGGGACCAGAGGGCTAGATGGCAAAACGCGGTGACCCTGGCGGTCAAAATAGTTCAAAAACGTGGAGCGGATATCATTGAGCGTGGGCATTTCTTCGCAAAAACCTTGTAAATTGGGGTTGCCAGAAGACTTACCTTTCCTTTCCACAAGTGTCCACGGCAAAGCAAAACACCCCAGCGTATCATGCACCGGGGTGTTTTGTTTGATATTTTTTTAGCGCCCAGGGCAGTCAGGTTCCTAGAGATCGATCACATTGTCTTCATCGTTGGAACGCGGCGCGTCCACATCATTGGGTCGCTCAAACTTCAACCCATGAGCTTCGCGAATTTTTGCTTCAATATCATAGGCCATATCTTTGTTTTCACTTAAAAAGACCTTGGCATTTTCACGGCCTTGGCCAATGCGTTCATCACCATAGCTATACCAACTGCCAGATTTCTCAACAAAGCCACCTTTGACGCCCAGATCAATCAGCTCGCCCATTTTGGAGATGCCCTCCCCATACATGATGTCAAATTCTACCTGTTTAAAGGGCGGGGCGACTTTGTTTTTCACTACTTTGACCCGGGTTGCATTGCCGACAACCTCGTCACGGTCCTTCAAAGCACCGATCCGACGAATATCCAATCGCACGGACGAGTAAAATTTCAACGCATTGCCGCCGGTTGTGGTTTCCGGGCTTCCAAACATAACGCCAATCTTCATCCGAATTTGGTTGATGAAAATGACCATACAGTTGGATTTACTAATACTACCGGTCAGTTTACGCATAGCTTGGCTCATTAACCGGGCTTGTGCACCAACCTGTGCATCACCCATATCACCTTCCAACTCCGACTTCGGTGTCAGAGCTGCAACAGAATCAACCACTACCATGGAAACTGCGCCCGACCGCACCAAAGTATCAGTGATTTCCAAAGCCTGCTCGCCCGTGTCGGGTTGTGAGATTAGCAGCTCTTCCAAATTTACGCCAAGTTTTCGAGCATATAGAGGATCAAGCGCATGTTCAGCGTCTACAAATGCACAGACGCCGCCCTTTTTCTGTTCCTCCGCCACGCAATGCAGGGTCAAAGTTGTTTTGCCTGAGGACTCTGGGCCGTAGATTTCAATGATCCGCCCTTTGGGCAAACCGCCAATACCAAGAGCAATATCAAGGCCGATTGAGCCTGTAGAGGTTGCCTCAATCCCGGCGATAACCGCGCCCTCGCCGAGTGTCATGATTGAACCTTTGCCGAACTGACGTTCGATTTGTGCCAAAGCGCTGTCTAGCGCCTTTTGACGGTCGCCTGTTTTTGGTGCCATTGTGAGTAAATCTGCCGTTGCCATTGTTTCACGCTCCTTATTCCACACCCGAGACGGGGGGACAATGATGTAATGTTCGCTTCTTGTTCTTTTTATC
>Ga0209632_10002424_pt1 | contig 17875 bp, 25 predicted proteins | sample COG_10_FD_184754 | JGI IMG/M metagenome (GOLD analysis project Ga0209632, IMG submission 184754) | Pelagic Microbial community sample from North Sea - COGITO 998_met_10 (SPAdes) (version 2) | ecosystem: Environmental > Aquatic > Marine > Neritic zone/Coastal water | place: Helgoland, sampling... | reverse complement strand
TGGAGGGGGGGGGGAGTCATAAAAAAGTTAGTGAAACTTTTTTAAAAGTTTATTTAAACTTTTTTTAAAAAGTTATTGTAATGATTACATTGAAAAAACAATTGGAATTTAATACTAATTTTATAAGCTATTTTAAAAATTTGATGTCCCTACATAATATATCATCCGATAAATTATTAACTAATTTTAAAGCATTTGAACAAAATAATATAGTTGATGTAGACGAAATATCGATGATAATACTTAAGTCTATGCTTGATATACCATATTATAAAGAATTAAAAGAAATTAATATATTAGTAAAATTTAGAATTTTAATACAAACACTAGAATTAATTAAAAGTGATATAATAGATTATAATCTTATAAATAAACTGGATGAATTAAGAAAGTCTCATTAATGAATTATGGTGGAGCTCTTGGTTTGATATCACTCATAAATTTAGGAGACAATAACAAAAATATAAATGCTATAATTGTTCCTAGTATACTATACCACGGATAGGTTTTTAGGAAACCTGGTATATTATTCATTACTTCTGTATCTACTTTGTCTTTTGATTTATGATGATTTAATATACACAACAAATTAACGGCGGTGTATATGAAAAATATCATAAAATTACTTCCTGAAGCTAATTTCTCAAGTATACCTTTTCCTAAAACAACCAATATACATACTGCTACAAAATACGTTATAATAGCATATATAGGCATTGTTTCAAATGTAGATTTTGGTTCATTATTTACTTCATTTTCAGTTGATTTATTAGACGAAAATGATTCAAATAATTTATTTGCTGGTACTAATTTTTGTAAATATGATGGTGCCAATTTCAATACTGATAATTTTTGTAATAATCGAGAGCTTGAAAATACTTTCATAAACATTGTGGAAATCATACATAATATAGCTAATATATTTACAATATCAACACCATTTTTCCCGGCTACGGCAGAGAATGCTTCAGCAAATGGATATACACTGTTTGAGGCTTTCTTTAATCCTAATATAGATATTATAGAAATAGTCACAATTAAATACAATACTGTTGATATTGACACTGATGCTACTATACCTTTTGGAATATCTTCTCTATTTTGTGCTTCTTCGCTAAGTTGGACTACAGATTGAAATCCATTAAATGCAAATATACTTATAAATGCTCCTCTGAAAATTCCAGGCATTGTGGCTTGTGTTTTACCTGTAAAAAACTTATTATCACTAATATTTTTGTTATATTTTAATGCTATTACTCCAATCGATAAAAATGCTAATGTAATAATACTCATAGATGCCTTATTAAATATTTTAGTATATTTAGTACCAATTATATTTACTAATGTAGGAACTAATATCAATATAAAGCAAACAACGTAATTATTTATTCCAAATTTATATGTTTCTATAATATCTTTCATTCCGGTAATAATTGTTGCACCACCAAGCACTGTTAATAATACAACTGCGTAAATAACTATATTGGCAAAATATTTGACTAATCTATTTCTCCATGATGTTTTTGGTTTATTTTTATCTGTTAATATATTCATTATCCAAGCATATTCTGCTTCATTTTTTGGATACTCGTAATTTAATCTTGCAAAACTTAATCCAGTTAATATACTTATAATAAAACCTAGAACAAAAGCTCCCCATGAATATCCTTTAGAATATCCCATTATATATGGCATAAGTGTAAAAATACCAGCACCTATAATAAAACCATATCCTGCGAAAACTAAATCAACAAATGAAAGAGCTCTATTATATTTATTTTTATGTTCAACCATTTATATATATATCATATATTAAAAATTAATGATATAAAGTATATTTTTATTTTCTAAAGTTTAAAATTGATTTAAGCCTTAAAAAAATTTATTTAATATAAATGAACTATTGTAAAGTTGACTATTGTAGATTTCCTAAAACTCATACAACTCAATATCATAAATGTGGAACATGTAATCAAACAGGTCATGGACAAGTCGAATGTGGAAAACCTAATAAAATTTCTGCACTAAGACTATTTGACAATGATTCTATAGATGTATGTCATCACTGCACAGTTCCCCAATGTCCAAATAAAACTACACACACATATAGTTCTCATATATGTTTGAAATGTGGGCGAAGGCATTCTGAAGATGAATGTATAATTCAATCATTAGATGTTTCAGCAAATAGATATCATTTAGATAAATCACAAATTGAAGATTATTTTAGTAATACTAATACTAATAATAGTAATAAGTTTATTAAAATTTATGCCGGTATGGGATGCCAATTATTTATATGTCTAAAAAATCAAGAAATTATAACACTTTTTATGCACCATGATAGTTATGGCCAATATGGTTCCGAAGCCGATGATACTCCTATTCTTGATAACTTTATATATAATGGATTAATTGATGGAACAGCCGAATATAATAATCTTGTAAATGGTGGAGCAGACGCAGAAGATAATAAATATATTAAATGTCCTATGTGTAGGACAGATATAGATATTGATAATATTGGTCCAATATTTGGATCAAGTGATAAATGTGTTATTTGTTTAGAACATAATGTAGAAATTTATTTTCCTGAGTGCGGTCATGCTAATACTTGTAAAATATGTTTTGAAACATTAAAAAAATAATATTATATTATAATGAACACATTAAAATTAAAAGTTGATGGAACTTTTAAAGATGTTTTTAGTTTGGATCATAATGCATTAAAGACATTACCTTTAAAAAACGTAAAATTTTTTTCTACTCATAATTCATTTATTAATACTTTACAAATAGGAGGGACTATTAGTTATGACACTGTTACACCAGTTATTAGTTTAGCGACGGATTGTCCTGTATGCATTGAAATAGATATATCAGGATTTAGTACTGATGAAAATATATATATTGATCATCATAGTAGTAATTTTAAGTTACCTCCTTTATTAGAAATATATGATTCTAATAATAAACTTTATAATAATGATGGTAATGATGATGGTAATGATGATGAATTAAAACTTTGTAGCCTAGAAGATACAAAAACAGTTTCATATGAAAATGATTATACATGTATAAACCCTAGTTATCATAATAAACTCTCTGAATATTATAATATAGAGAGAGTTTTTAGAACTCTAAAACAATTGATAATTAACACACGTTATGAATCTGACAATGCTTTATTTCCAGTAATATTATCTATTGATACTAGTCATATAAAAGATTCAGTTGTACAAAAAATACATGATTGTTATAATAAGTGTTTTCAAAGCATTTTTTTACCTAATATTATAGATATACCTATACCTATACCTATACCTATACCTATACCTTATGAAACACCATTAGATAAATTGATGAATTGTGTTTTTTTAAGGCATAAATTAAAAAAATCACATATTATAAAAAGTGTCTCTATTGAAGTATATAAAATTTCAAAAGGTCAAGACACAAATATTTCATTATCGTCCACTGTTAAAGATGATAATGAAATATCTAGGTTTTATCCTGCATTTATGGTATATTATCCTTTGAGAGCAAAAAGTATAGGAAGACTTGGATCTATTAGATCTATTGAAGGGCTCAAGTCCGCATTGAATATCAGAAAACTAAAACATAATATATGCTCAACTAAAGATATGGAGGCATGTAAAATAACTAAATCAAAAGAAAAAACATCGGGAAAATGTCATACTATGCGTAAACATGACACTAATGAATGTGAAGAATATAAAATTTTAAATAGAGAAATGATAAAACAATTAATTTACGGTGATAATAATAATAATATTGTAGCATTTAATTATCATGATGTAGCAGTAGATGAAGACGATATATTTCAAACTCTTATTCAAAATTTTAAAGAACTATACAGCAGTCTATACGAGTTTTCTGCTAATGTTATTAAACGTAATTTAAATACAAATGATCATGAAAAAATGTTAAAATTTTACAATATGCATCAAGTTAAACTTCCACATGATCTACCACAAAATATTAAAGATTTAATTTTGAATTATAAACAAGCCTCATCTAATGCTGGTGGTGGTCGACGGAAACAACCAAAATCAAAAAGGAAAAAACGTAAATCAAATAGAAAAAGAAGAAGTAAACGCAAAAGAAAAAAAACTAAAAAATATTCAAAAACCAATAAATAATTGATTTAATTTAGTATTTAAAAAATTATTATATAATTATTATATAATTATTATATAAATATAATGAATAGTTTAAAGTCATATTGTCGCATACGCGATTTATATAGATATACCAAACAATTAGAAATGTGTAAAACAATAAATTCACAACAAAAATTAAAAGAATATAACGCCTTGTGCGATAAAACTAATAAATTACAACTATTATCTAATTTTAAAAAAAATTGATTTAAATCTTCTCTTTAGTTTTGTTAAAACTTTTTTAAAGTTTAAAATTGATTTAAATATTACTTATAAATAACAATTATATTGATACTTTATTATGACTAAAAACAATGAAACCTATATTAGAACAAGAGGGAAAGACAAACAAAAAAATACATTTAATAAATATGGTAAATATACTAATAAAGGTATAAGACAATTAGAAGCAATTAAAGCCAAAACTTTAGAGAAAGAACAAGTTAAGCTAAATAATTAAAAAAATTGAATTAAAGATATATAGTGTTTTTTATTTAATATGAAAATTGATAACGAAATAAAGCTGGATTTTAGCGATGTGCTTTTTAGACCTAAACGTTCTACATTAAGTTCTCGTAGTGAAGTTTCTCTAGAAAGAACCTTTAATTTTAAATATAGTAAACAATCATGGACTGGCATTCCAATTATATCGAGTAATATGGATACTATTTCAAGTATTGATATGTTTAAAGCCTTATCTAAACATAAATGTTTAACTTGTTTTCATAAATATATTAATATAATTGATGTTGTTGACGCATGCAATGAAGGACATGATCCAAATTATTTTATTTTAAGCACTGGGATTTTAGATAAAGACTATGATAAATTAAAAGAAAATTATGATATTCTTAAAGCTTATAATATACCATTGAAATTCATTTGTATAGATGTTGCAAATGGATACATGTTTAAACTTATTGATTTTTGTAAGAAAGTTCGAACCGAATTTCCTAATGTTACATTAATTGCTGGTAATGTAGTTACGCGAGAAATTGTAGAAGAACTAATTATATCTGGATTGGTAGATATTATTAAAGTTGGTATTGGTAGTGGTGCTGTTTGCACTACTCGTCTTAAAACCGGTGTTGGAATGCCCCAATTTAGCGCAGTATTAGAATGTAGTGATGCCGCACATGGATTGAATGGTATGATTGTTAGTGATGGTGGTATTTGTCATCCAGGAGATGTTAGTAAAGCTATTGGTGGAGGAGCTGATTTTGTCATGATTGGAAGCATGTTAGCTGGACACACTGAATGTCCAGGCGACCTAATTGAAAATGAAAATGGTGACAAATTTAAATTATTTTATGGTATGTCATCGGATACTGCAATGAATAAACATCATGGAGGAGTAGCTAACTATAGATCTAGTGAAGGAAAAACAGTGAAAGTCCCTTTTAAAGGCAGTGTTGAAAATACGATCCAAGATATATTAGGCGGAATGAGAAGCACTTGTACATATATTGGTGCTAATAAGCTAAAAGATATTAGTAAATGTGCTACATTTGTTAGGGTGAATAATCAAGTTAATACTTTTTACAAGTAAGTTAATACTTTTTACAAGTAAGTTAATACTTTTTACAAGTAAGTTAATACTTTTTACAAGTAAGTAAGTTAATAATTATAAAAAAGTAAGTAAGTTAATAATTATAAAAAATTAAGTAAGTTAATAATTATTAAAAATTAAGTAATGTATTTTTAGTTTATGGAACATAATATTTATGTTGAAAGACAGACTGGCGATTTATGCCGGCTTCATTCTATAAATGCTTATTTTGGATATAAAAAAATAGATGAGGAAGAGTTTTTTAAATATTGTAGTGAATATGATGAAGTCATAAAAGGACTAAAAACTGTATCCATGGATGGATTCTCTGAAGGGCGATGTATCATAAGTTATATATTAGATAAACTTGATAAACAATATGTGTATCTAATACCAATCAATTCTTATAATGGTGTAAGAAGTCATATTGATATAGAACGGTATAATAAATTGATTAAGTTAGTTAATGGTTTTTTTGAATTTAACAAAGGGCATGTATGGTTTAATAAAAAAATGAATGGAAATTGGTATAAGATTGATAGCATTAGTGGTGTGAATATGATTAATATTCCAAGTATAAGGGCTAATGGAATTCTATTAATTATAGATGATAAACATTTGTATAATGAAATTTTTTATTATTTAAATCTTGTTGATAAAAGTGATAAAAGTGTTACAGTTGATAAAAGTGATAGTAATATTCAAATCATTTTTATTAATTTATACTATGCTTTAAAGAATATTAAACTAAATAACACAAAAGATGAAAAATACAATAAATGCATAGAAAATTTTAGAAATATAAAGAAATCGTTAAGTGACTATGTAGAAAATGATAGGATAAATAAAAATAATGAAAAAAGTATTGAAACTATAAAAGGATTAGTTAAACAATTTATTAAAGGCAATTAACTTTAGATTTTGATTTAATAACTGTTGTTGTCGGTCTATATTCAAACCATGAACCAGGTTTTATTGCTTTTGTGGTGGGTTTATTTTCACTGCAACCACCCCATTTATAATTTATAGAAGGATAATTAAATCCATTATGTATTTGATCAAATGATGGTTGTAATCTAATTGGTTTTGTTTTCTTTGGTTGTTTCATATTTTTGTTACTTTCCCTTATTTTTCTAATTTTTTCTAGTTTGAAATTGATATAAATATATCCATATATCATCATAATAAATATTAATAATAGAAAAATTAAATAGTGTAACATATATTAATAACAATGATAAAAATTAGCTGTTAACAAGTATGATTATTGCTATTAGCAAGTATGATTATCACAGTTAATAGGGGTAATAGTTAATGTGTATAAAATATAAGGTATAAGTTCTTCTATATCGTTTGTTTGATATATACTCTTATTCATAGTGTATGACAATATTAGGTTTTTAGTATGTATATTTTTAAAATTGTCTGTTATATATTTTTTTAGATCTTTAATAGTTTCTACATCATCGGTATTGTAAATAACGCTATTGTACAAGAAGCAATACATGGTTTTAATGTTTTAAAAATGTTAATTTATTTATTCAATTTTTATTGTTTACCTATTGTTTACCTAGTAAACTATATTGAAATTTACAACATACACATTAGGAAAAACATAAAAGATAGTATATAAGTCTTCTAATTTTGTATTATTATTTATATCTAATTTATCATATGGTGTATACTGCTGTTTATACTGAAGGTTCCATAGAGTATCATTAAATATTTTAAAGTTAAGCTTTATTTGGATTTTTTTAAAATAACTATTAATTTTTGTTATATCATCGGGTTTAATAACATTTAAATCAAACTTATTACTATCATTTATAGAATATTTGCAGAATTTATACAATCCTTCTAAAAATACAATTAATAGCATCTCAAAATATATTTTTAAATCACAATTTTCAATTGTAACAATATCATTAGGTGAAATTATAGCATCATTATACAGGTTTTCAGCTATTTCATAGGCATCAAGACTTTTTTCAACCACATTCATATTTTATAGTTATTATTATTTTTTATACTTATAAACAAATCTTTATTAAATATTTAATGTATTACATAATTTTAATTGTTTATTATTCTTTAGGCATCATATTCTTCTTAACGAACGATTTTATCATTAGTAAATCTAAAAAAGAATTGACAAATAGTGAGTTGCTTGATGAACTCCTCTAACCTTTTTAGGAAAAAGGTTGGCCAAAAACTATTATTTTTGTCTAAACTTTTTTTTAAAAAGTTTCTTTATTTTTTGTCTAAACTTTTTTTAAAAAGTTTCTTTATTTTTTGTCTAAACTTTTTTTAAAAAGTTGTGTATATTTAATGAAGATAATTATTACAGTTTTATTATTAGTTATAATTTGTTTATTAGTATATAATTTAATTAAAAAAGAGAAATTTCAAATAAAATGTCCCCCATTTAGTGTAAAATTAGGACCACAAAATTCATATAACTCTTTTTCTAAAGGACATTGCACTAATGCATCGTTTGAAGGTGGTGAAAACTATGATTATGGTAATGATGATAGTAATAATGTGGAACCTGATAGATGTTTGGGAAATCAAAGCTACGTGAAAGCTAGCAATTCTCATAAATCTGATAGCAAATCATTTTGTCAGTAAATAAGTAAAATTGATTTTTAATTTAATTTCCATTTTTTAATATAAAATGGATTCCATTGTTTTAGATGATACCTTTCCTAAAGACATTCAGCCAAAAGAAATTAAAATACCTTTGAAGACTCATCAACTTACATTATTGAAAAAATGTAGTGATTTAGAAAATTCAAGTCATAATCCTATTAAATTACACGATACAATTAATAATACTGAATCGGAACTTCAAAGCACTTTTGGAATAATAGGAGATATTGTTGGTAGTGGGAAAACATTAACAGTCTTAGCTCTTATTGCAAAACAAACGATGTTAAAAAATAAATTGCCTAAAATGATGAATAAGGGAACTATAACGTGTACTGAAAGATCATTAGTTGATTATGATGTAAAACCATATAATATTATTGTGGTCCCACACACTATTTATAAACAATGGGTCTCTACAATTGAAGATTATACTACATTAAAATATTTTGGAATAAATAACAAGAAATCATTTGAATCATTTATTGACATTTTTAAGAGCGATGAAAAATCTAAAGAATTTGACTCAACGATTATATTAGTATCAAATACAAGGTTTGCTGATTTTAATAGATTAAATTTACACTATTGGAATCAATTTAGCCATTATTCCCGATATATTTTTGATGAAGCAGATATGATGAAAATTGGCGGATCTCATTTTATTAAATGTTCTTTCATGTGGTTTGTTACTTCATCCTACAAATCATTATTGAACCCATATGTAAGAATTGTATGGAAAAATAGTAATGGCGAAACATCAGATTATTATAATTACACTGAGGGTTTTAATATCCGAAGCCGTGAAGGTGGATTAACACATAGTGGATTTATTAAAAATTATATGACGAATATTATTTCCTTTCCAAATAAATATAAAATACAACTCGTATTGCGAAATAGTGATGAATTTGTTAGAGCTGCATTTAATCTTCCGGACTATATTTCACATAGTATTAAATGTAAAACACCACATTATCTTAATATCTTAGATCAAAATGTATCTCAAGATATTATAAATCATATTAACGCAGGTGATCTTAAAGGTGCTATTGATAAAGTTGATTGTGCAAAATTTAATGAACATGATCTAATTAAAGGAATTACGAGAGATTTAGAAGTTAAATTGGAAAATTTACAAATAGAATTTGATATGAAAACTAAGATGACATTCAGCTCTGATAAAGCAAAAGAAGAAAGTTTGAAGAAAATTTATAGTAAAATGGGGCATATAAAAGATAAAATTAATTCTATTCAAGATAAACTTAAAAGTTCTCAAATGTGCGCTATATGTTACGATGATTTAGATAACACAACTATTTCTCCGTGTTGTAATACCAAATATTGTTTTGGGTGTATTTCTACATGGCTACATCAAAATAAGAATTGTCCATTTTGTCGGGCAAAAATAGGTTTCAATTCATTAGTTATTGTTACAGATGAATCAGAAAAAAAAGAAAAAGAAAAAGAAGTTGAAGAACTGTTGAGTAAACTTGATAATTTGAAAATTATTATTGAAAAACAAATGGCTTTGCCAAATTTTAAGATGTTAATTTTTTCCGAATATTATAATTCATTTGAACCCATTGAAGAGTTATTGAAATCATATGGAATAAAATATGCTAATGTTATGGGAACAACCAATACAATTAATAAAACATTGAAATTGTATAAAGAAACTGAAGGACCTGATAAAATAGATGTATTGCTACTAAACGCTAATTATTGTGCAAATGGTATTAATTTAGAAAATTCAAGTGATATTGTTCTTTATCATTCTATGAATAAAGACCGAACTACACAGATTATAGGTAGAGGGCAACGGCCAGGTAGAACTGATACACTTACTGTTTGGAATTTATGCTATGACAATGAACTTTAATGAACTTTAATTAAGATTTAATTGATTTTTTATATTTATTAATATTAATGATACAACTAATTTTATGTATATTAATATTAATTTCCTTAATTATATATTCTAAATTTACTATTGAAAATTTTTATGCTGCGACTGTTGCTACGAATGCTAACATTGTTAATACCTTCAATGGGAATACTTCTTCTACTACTTCTACTAATTGGACTGATAAAGGTGATGGTAAAAAAGAGACCACTACTATATCTGTAATAACTCCCAATGTGCCTACAAGTGAAATAGATAGTAAAGATTTAGACGAAGATGACGAAGAATGTGATTTTGATTATACAAAAAAAACATATGATACACTTAAGAATTGTGTTATTGATTGTAATAAAAATGATAAATGTAACCATGATGAGTGTATTGAAAAATGTTGGACTAAAAAAAATATAGAAAAACAAAAGAGAGTAAATGAGTTAACTAAATCAGATAGTGCTAATATAAGAGCATTTAGTGGTGATAGTGGTATAAAATTAACATGGGTTAAACCTCGAACACTATTTGATATTGATAAATATTATATTGTATTATCTTCAAAAATTACTAATTTATTAGAAGTATATATATTAGAAGATAAAACCGAACTGGTCGAATATTATATTACTGGATTAGATAATGATATTATATATGATGTGTTTGTAATTGTAAAAAATAAAATGGGATCTATAAGTGATAAATCTAATACTGAAAGTATATTAACACGTAAAGAAAGTGAATTAAAATTAACTAGAACAGACACTATTGTAAGTGATTCAATGGGAACTAGAAGTAAACCTAACGAATCAAATAGAGTTCAACAGCCATTATATAGTAAAAATATTGTGTATAATGATATTATACAAACTTTAACTAAAAATTTAGGGTTTAAACCACCAAACGGAATTTATAATATTAATATATATTAATGTATATAATTCTAATAATTATTTTATTTATTATTAGTTATTTTGTATTAAATATATACGAAAAATTTCAAGCAATAGAAGAAATTGAAAATATATGCTATTATGATGATTTTGATAAATTATATTATAAAAGAGATGAAGTCGGTAACAAAATGATAGTAGTAAATTATTATTTGAATGATTGTTTAAATAAAAAATATTTAATATATCCATTGTATAATAAGAATAAAGATGATTTTTTACATTCATTTAAAATATTATAATTATTTTGGTACAGAGGCTTTAAACCAATCAGGGCAAAATTCGCCGGGAGTTTTACCCCATTCTCCAGTTTTTTTATTTTGACATTTAATTCTTATACCTAAATTAACTTGAGCTGATTTAAATATATCTTCCCATTTTGATAATGCTGTATCTTGATCATTAAATTCAGCGTTTACTCTTGTTTGTTCGGTTGCATGAATCATAGCATGATCTGTTCTATATGATGATATATCTTCATTTAAATCACTATGTTTTTGTGTATGAGCTTCTGAATATGAATTAAATTCAGATTTTAAATCTGTATGTACTCCATCTTGGGTTGTATCTGTAACTGCTTGTGTTGCTTTATATTTGTTAAAATCTGCTTCTTTTAATACATCAGTAGATGATTCTTTTATTAATTTCTCTATTTCGGCAATTTCACCTGCATATCGCGTGTTTATAAAAGCATTACGGATGTCATTTTGTTTATCATCTATAGCTTTTTGTTCACTATCTTTTGCTGTTTGGGATGTTATATATGTTGATAATGCTGTATCTTGTTCACTATCTTTTTCTACTTGGGATGTTATATATGTTGATAATGCTGTATCTTGTTTACTATCTTTTTCTACTTGGGATGTTATATATGTTGATAATGCTGTATCTTGGTTACTATCTTTAGCTGCTTGCGCTGTTATATATTTTGATAATGCTGAATCTTGTGTACTATCTTTTGCTGCTTGGGATGTTATATTAGAATTTAATTTTCTATCAATTTCGTCTATTTTTTGTATTAATGTTGCAATTGTATAATCATTGGATTCTCCTGTTAGGACATCGTTATGATTACTAAAAAATTTATTTATAGCCAACATCCGCAGAGACATCTGGTTGACATTCTTGTCAAGTTGTACATTGTTCTCCAAGTCACTGGAACTATCCTCATCTAGTAACATCCATGCTTTAGGAATTCGGTCGTTCTTCCAATATGAATCAAGAAGATTTGTCTTAAATTTCTCTGGCCAGTTTTCATATCCATCATTCTCCCACCACTTATCAATCGTTCCCCCAAAATTCACATCACTGAGTGTTTTATCAGTGTAATCAGCATCAGCATGATTTTCAAAAAAATTAGTTATAAACTTCTGTCTTTTATAAAATGTATTGTTGTCATCATCATCAGGATCAATTAATTTTGGATCTGATCCCTCTGCCCCCTGAAATGCGTTTGATTCTGTATCAGTTAACAATCCGTTAAACACCGAGTTCACGATGTTACCCAACGCTACAATATTATTGTATACTACTCCATCGTCACGAGTTAGTTTGTTACGTATACGTGAGGTGTCGCCTTCAAATTTACTAACAAATTCCTCTTTGGACCTACACCCTTTCATGAATTTAATAACAACTATAAGTAAAATGACTGATAATATAAATATTAATATTTTACTATATTTCATTAATATAGTATAAGAAAATAATATATATATTATTATTAATGTATAAATTATTTATTCTACTATTTATAATTTTCATAATAAACTATTTTTTATTAGGCGTTAAAGAACATTATATTGATAATATAGTTTTATGTTCCAGTGATTTAAAAATTTTTAAAAATAATAAAGTTTTAAAAGAAATTCAAAAAGGTTGTCCTACTACTGCTGCCGCTACTACTGCTGCCGCTACTACTGCTGCAGCTACTACTGCTGCCGCTACTACTGCTGCCGCTACTACTGCTGCCGCTACTACTGATGCCGCTACTACTGCTGCCGCTACTACTGATACTAATACTAATAAATGTTTTAAAAATAATGGTAACTCACTGTGGAAATGTCCATCTGGTGACAAAAGAACTATTCCTTGTCATTATGTGTGTGATGGTGACGTCCAATCTGATTGTCCAAACGGTGAAGATGAAGACCCTGAGTTGTGTAATATATGGAGTCCTCCAACACCACCATCACAAAGACCATAGTAATATGCTTCATTTTATTAAAAATTGATTAAAAATATATTTAAGATTAATGTGTAAATATACAGTATGTCTATAAAATTAGAATGTCGTGATGGGTCTATAACTATACCCAAAAAATATTATGAAGATTATCTTAGTGGTGAATGGTATTTTAATTCATTAGTAAAATTTGGGACTTCTGGAAAAGAAACTTTAGAACATATTGAGATCTGGGAAAATAAAGCAGCTGTCTTATCTTTATTTGATTCATTAAGATTTATGAAATTAACAGTACATGATGGCGTTTCATTAGATTATTTAGAAATTTTGGCTGATATGTGGTGCGCCCCACAGTGGATTATTGACGAAATACAGAAAAAAAGGCTTGTTGAAACTAAAAATATTAAGTCTGAACAACTCAATATACTCAATCACACTTTTAAATGTATTAATTGTTCGGCCGGATATAGAGAAATTGATAATCATGAATCAGCATGCTATCATCATAATCATTTATTTAATCATAATACCGGAACTTATAATTGTTGTAACAGATCACAAGATGATAGAGGATGTGTAATTGGTTATCATAATGTATACCCATGTAATTATAATTCAATTTATAATATGTTAAATAAAAATAAAGATGAATAAAATTATTTTCTATGCGTTTAGTATATGATTATTAATGTAACAAATGCGCGCAATTTAAAAAGACTTAATTCTGTTTTACCTAAAAAAGATTTTTTCTTATGGTTTTATGCTGATTGGTGTGGTCATTGCCGTTCTATGGAAGACGAATGGACTAAATTAGTTAAAACATATGGTAAAAAATATAATTTAGCACGGGTAAGAGATGACCAAAAAGACCAACTTATAAATAATTTAGGGAGTTCAGTACAAGGTTTCCCAACTTTAGGAGCTACAAATTTAAAAAATAGTGGTAATAATAGTGGTAATAATAGTGGTAATAATAGTGGTTATAATAGTGATAATAATACTAATAATATGTTCAATACTTATCAAGGCCCTCGTACATCAAGTGATTTTTCAAAATTTATAAAACATCATTTAGTAGCGGAAAAGGTAAAACGTGCAATGAAGCGTAGAGGTGTTAGTCCTTGTGCAATGAAGCGTAGAGGTGTTAGTCCTTGTGCAATGAAGCGTAGAGGTGTTAGTCCTTGTGCAATGAAGCGTAGAGGTGTTAGTCCTTGTGCAATGAGACGAAAAGCAAATAATAATTCAAGAAAAAGAATTGTATTTGTAAAACCTAAAAAAGGATGTGGTGGAAAATCCAAAAAGTTTAGAGCTGTTAATTTATAATTTAATATTAATTTGTTCTAATTCGTGTTGATGTGTTTGTGTTACTGCATAAATTTCTTCTTGTTTTGAATATAATTCATTTATTTGTGATTCAAATAAATCTATATAATCGGTTAATAATTTTTCATTTTGTATTTCATTTGAATTAGCATTATCTGTATAGGATGGTTCTACTTCAATCAATTCTTTATATGATTTTACTATCTTTTTCTTTTCAAGAGTAGAAAAAGGTAACTTCGTTACAGGATTTACATCATTTATAGTTCCATAAATATCAACAAGATTAAACCAACTATCATTTATTTTTATAAAATAATTATCCAAATTTTTATTTAATTTCTTTACATTCATTGGCGACAATCTCTTAAATTTGTATTTAATCGACTTTGAATCCATTAAATAAACATTAGAAAAGTTTATATCAAAAATAAACCTATTACTTTTTCTAAAAGTAAGCTTTGACCAAAACTTCTATTGTGCTTTTCTAAAAGCTTTAAAGTTTATTTGTTAAAACTTTTTAAAAGTTTATTTAAAAATAAATATTTACTTATTTGTATAAGATGCAAATATTTGTGAAAACTCTAACTGGAAAAACTATTACACTTGAAGTTGAACCAAGTGATTCTATTGAAAATGTTAAAGCTAAAATTCAAGACAAGGAAGGAATTCCGCCAGATCAACAACGACTCATTTTTGCAGGTAAGCAGCTTGAAGATGGTAGAACCCTATCAGACTATAACATACAAAAAGAAAGCACGCTTCATTTAGTTCTCCGACTCCGTTAATTCGCATACTTCGTAAATAAATAAATTATAACAACTTAAAGATAAAACGCGTTTTTATATTATATGAAGTGTACAAAGTGTTCTCAAGAAAAAGATTCAGACAGTTTTGTAGAGAAATCTAAAACATTAAAAAATTGCAGAGATTGCCGAGATAAAGCTAAATTATGGAGAGCAAAAAACAAAGAAAGAATTTCAGACTATAATAAATTAAAAACTATAGAAAAAAGAAATAAAAAGGCAACTATTAAGGTTTTATATGGGAAATTAGTTAAATTAGAAGATATCCCTCTCAACTGGACTAAATTTAAGTCGCAACGCGGCGCAGCCAATAAATTAAACCTACAACCATCAAATATTAATAAGGTTCTTAAAAAACATATAGAACAAACTGGTAATTATATATTTAAATTGGTTGATGAAACAAATGAGATTCAAGAAGTTAAATCATGGGATGAAATAAAAAAAGAAAAAGAATATGAAGACCTAATAAAAGGTAAACCATCTCAACATCGTATTCCACATGAGACTATAGATTCTGTAATAGGGAAGAAATGTTGTAGATGCAAACTTTGGAAACCATTAACAGACTATAATGAATTAAAAAGTCATTGGGATAAATTAAGAAATGATTGTAAAACATGTTTAACTGTTTATAGAAAAGAAAAACGCCGAAAAATTCAAGATAACATGAATAAATACGAAAAAAAACGGAAATTAACTGATCCAGAATTTAAATTAGTAAAAACACTTAGAAGCAGACTTGGTTCTGCATTAAAAGCCAAAAGAGCTTGTAAAAATAATAATACGATGGAATTAACTGGATGTGATATAAAGTTTTTAAAAGGCTATATAGCAGCAAAATTCACTGATGGTATGACTTGGGAAAACCATGGTGAATGGCATATAGACCATATAAAACCATGTTGTTCTTTTAATTTATTAGATGGCGAAGAACAAAAAAAATGTTTTCATTATACAAATTTACAGCCTTTATGGGCAATAGATAATTTATCTAAAGGCGGAAAAATCTAAACAAATTATAACAACTTAAAATATTGCCTATTATTATATGTATAGTGATAATAATTTTTTTGTATTTACAATCTGTATTTTTGTTATAATTGGAGTAAGTCAAACATTATTACGTTCATGTAGTCTTGGTTCTCCTATAATGGGGTTGTGTAATTTATTTATGATAGTTCTTTATCCAATATTAATATATTTAGTTGTAAAATCAATTGAAGAAACAAAACATTCACAACAAAAAACTACAAGACATTTATTGAATGCATTAACATTAGTTATTTTATGCTTAGTGCTATTATTTAATATTAGTACATTATTTAAATTAAAATTAAAGGTTAGAGGCAAATTGTCAAACTATTAAACTTTTCTAAACTTTTCTAAAGTTTATTTTTGATTTAAAACTTTTCTAAAGTTTATTTTTGATTTAAAACTTTTCTAAAGTTTATTTTTGATTTAAAACTTTTCTAAAGTTTATTTTTGATTTAAAACTTTTCTAAAGTTTATTTTTGATTTAAAACTTTTCTAAAGATTATTTTTGATTTAAAACTTTTCTAAAGTTTATTTATAATATGCTATTATTTTATTGTGGATACTATATATTAGATTTTTCGTTTGGTGTAATATGGTGGACTAGTAGTAAAGTATTTAATGGTGCAGTATATATATACAAAAGTAATTATTCTATTGAAGATAAAAAAGAAGATGATGAATTTGTTATTTTAGAACACGAAGACCTAAAAAAAGAAATAATAGAACTTAAAGAATTAATTAAATCTACTTTTTAGAAAAGTAAAGCAAAATAAAAAAACTTTTTAGAAAAAAGTTTAGATCAATACCCCATTGTTCAGGTGAACCAGTTCGTCCACATAGATGTTTCTGTTGAAATTTTGTCGCAGTTTGTCCGTAACCATGCCAGTTTGTTTTGTAATTGATTTATGTCGTTGTCGGTGTTGAAGTTGGCAGTCATCGATTGATTAGTTATATTTTCCAAGACACTTGTGATTTTTTTTTTACAATCTTCAACTGTTTCGGGTTTATTTCCGCCCACAATATTATCCCACTTAGGATCCCAGTCAGTTCCACCTACCAAACGTGCTTTACGCTTAGACTTTCGGCGTCTTTTAACTGAAGTTTTTCGCCGTTTTGAACGCAAAATTCTTTTTCGATTTCGATTTACAGGCATTATAATATATATATATTTTATTGTTGCAAAACACTAAACTTTTCAAAAACTTTTTCCTAAAAAGTAAGCTTTTCTAAAAGCTTTACCAAAATTATTTTTGATTTAAAACTTTTTCCTAAAAAGTAAGCTTTTCTAAAAGCTTTA
>Ga0209632_10002421_pt1 | contig 17887 bp, 24 predicted proteins | sample COG_10_FD_184754 | JGI IMG/M metagenome (GOLD analysis project Ga0209632, IMG submission 184754) | Pelagic Microbial community sample from North Sea - COGITO 998_met_10 (SPAdes) (version 2) | ecosystem: Environmental > Aquatic > Marine > Neritic zone/Coastal water | place: Helgoland, sampling... | reverse complement strand
ATAATTGTATACAAATCAATGGTGAATTATGTGGATTGAAGAATCAATAAAAAAAGGAAATAAAATGAGAGACCATTTTAGTCTATCTGGTATCGATGTGTTTGTAAAAGACCAACTTCCAAGAGAAATTGACACATCTTTTGTGTTTGAATACATCAGGTCCAGGATACCTTTCTTTTTTATGAGCGGAATCGACATTATTTATATCGGACAGTTTCCCAAGATGAAGGAGCGGGACATAAATGCTTATTTTGAAGATGGTGCAATTTATGTGACCAACGATCAAGATGACGAGATGGACATGATTGAGGACATCATTCATGAGATTGCCCATGCAGTTGAGAGCAATCACCAACAATTCATTTATTCTACCGGCGCTATCCAAAGAGAGTTCATCGCAAAGAGAGAAAGGTTGAGTGATTTATTGTCTCAAAAATTTAATGTACCGAAAGACTTCAATGTCAACTTTGAATACGACAAGGACATCGACAACTTCCTTTATAGAGATGTGGGATACGATGCTCTTAATCAAATTTGTGTAAACATTTTTCCATCAGCATATGCTGTTACATCCTTAAGCGAATATTGGGCAAAAGGATTTGAAGAGTTGTTCATAGGGGATCCCGCAGTCCTGAGGGATACTTGTCCCGTTTTGTTTAGAACACTGGTTACTCTTTTAAAAGATTTGGAAGAAGAGACTTGACAACCCACAACCAATGTGTTACATTAATAAGACACGGAGGATAATATGACAAAACAACACATTTCTTATTCGGAATTAAAAATTTTTACTGAATGCCCTTATAAGTGGCATCTTCAATACGAGAAAGGCTTATCTGGTTTCACTGGCAATGTCTATACAGCTTTTGGAACAGCGATACATTCGGTCTGTGAACAATCTGCTCTCGGACAACTTGCAGAAGAGGATTATCCGGCTCACTTTGATTGGGCATTTCTAGAAGAGCTAAAAAAGCTTGATGAGAAACCACCTGCAAAAATGATCGTGGATATGAGAGAACAAAGCCGTAGCATCTTCGACAAGGTGTTTCCTGCCCTTCAAAGTCTTTTCCCTGACTACGAGGTCTACTCTTCGGAAGAAACCCTTTACGAGCCAATTTCGGAGCTTAAATTCAATAGATTCCTAAAGGGGTTCATTGATCTTGTCGTAAAGACACCAGATGGAAAATATCACATCATCGATTGGAAGTCTTGTTCTTGGGGTTGGGACATGAAACGAAAGAGCGAACCAATGACCACATACCAATTAACTCTTTATAAAAAGTTTTTCTGCGAGAAGCACAAGGTTGATCCTGAAATGGTCGAGACCTACTTCGGCCTCCTAAAGAGAACAGCCAAAGCAGATAATGTAGAAATCTTCCGTGTAACCTCGGGCACTAGGAAGACCACAAATGCGACAAAGGTGCTTACAAATGCATGCAATCTTATCAACAAAGGAATAAAAGTTAAGAATAGAAATTCCTGCTCAAGATGTCCATTTAATCACACGGAGCATTGCACAAGATGACTTATAGACCGCTTCCAAAAGAGGTAACAATCAAATTGTCCCCAATTGAAGGGTTGGGGTTATTTGCAACTTGTAATCTACCCGATAAACATCAGTTCGGAATAACTCACATTCAAGATAAAGAATTTGAGGATGGATATGCAAGGACTGCACTTGGCTCGTTCTTTAATCACTCGGAAGATCCAAATTGCGAATGCTATATTGAAGGAAGATTTTTAAAATTAAAATCTATCAAAGAAATAAAATCAGGCAACGAAATTACCGTCAAATATTGGTTATATGAAATAAAATAAAAAAAAACTTGACAACCTCATCGATAAGTGTTATATTAATATTAAATATAAGAATGTCTTATTTTAATGCATTGATAACAAGGATAAAAGATGGGAAACGAGAAGATTAAGGTTCTCACCCTGAGCGACCACCCGTTGTCGCCCTCAGGAGTTGGAACTCAAACAAGATATGTCATAGAAGCTCTACTAAAGACGGGAAAGTTTCAAGTGCTTAGCTTGGGCGGAGCAATTAAACACCAAGATTACACAGCGAAAATGGTTGATCCATATGGTGAGGACTGGAAAATAATCCCAGTAGATGGCTACGGAAATCCGGAAATGATCCGATCAATACTCAGGAATGAGAAACCCGATATTCTTTGGATGATGACAGACCCTCGTTTTTACGAGTGGTTATGGCAAATAGAAAATGAAGTCAGGCCACTTTGTCCGATTGTTTACTATCATGTTTGGGATAACTTCCCGGCACCACATTTTAATAAGAAATTTTATGAGTCTAACGACCATATTATGGCGATCTCCAAACTTACTCATGAGGTTGTGAAAGAGGTATCACCAGATACCCCCAACACATATGTTCCTCATGCTGTAGATGGAGATTTTTTTGTACCTATGAATAAGGTGAAGCTTCGTGAAGAGGTATTACCAGAAGCAGACAGGGATAAGTTTATTGTATTTTGGAACAATAGAAATGCTCGAAGAAAACAATCGGGAACTTTACTATTTTGGTGGAAAGATTGGTTAGATAAGAGAGGTCTTCACGATAAGGCCCAGTTAATCATGCACACTGAACCGAAAGACCCTCACGGACAAGACCTAAGTCACATTGTGCAACAAATAGGCCTGGAAGACGGACAGGTACTATTTTCAACACAAAAGGTATCGTTAGATAAAATGCCTATATTCTATAATATGGCAGATGTAACAATTAACATCTCTGATGCAGAAGGCTTTGGGCTGGCGACCTTGGAGTCACTTTCTTGCGGAACTCCAATCATTGCGACTATGACTGGCGGATTACAAGAGCAAGTGTCAGGCCCTAATGGTATGAATGGAATTGGTTTGTATCCAGTCTCTAAAGCAATCATTGGATCACAACAAGTTCCTTATATCTATGAAGATAGGGTCTCCAAGAAAGCTTTTATTGCTGCCTTAAATCAAATGTATGACGGTGGAGAAGAGTTCCGAAAAGAACTCGGAGACAATGGAAGAAAGCATGTTTTAGAGAATTATAATTTTGATAATTTCAATAAAACTTGGGTTGACTTGATGCTAAAGATTCATGAAGAAGAAGGTTCTTGGGAAACAAGAAAAGGCTATTCGAGCATCACATTTAAGGAAGTAGCGTGAGTCTTAAAATCAAACCATCAGATTCACTATGGGACAATATAAACGAGGGCGATTATAGCTACGATGATGCGACCAATGGCGGCCGTTGGTATTCCAATTCAACCTTAAAAATGTCCATCCACCCAGGCTGGCTTGAATTGATGGACAAATTAGAAGTTGGAGATGTAGTCACTACCCACAAGAACGAGATAGGAGTAGTAACAAGGATTTACGACATTACTTCTTTGGGAATGAAAAAATATGAAATCCTAATAGGAAACGAAAGAGAAATTTTTTTCTCAATAAATTTAAAAAAACTGGATAAAGAAGAATGAAGAAAAGGATTATGGTCTCCGGAGGCTTTGACCCTCCACACATTGGACATATAAGAATGTTCCAAGATGCTGCCAAATGGGGCGAAGTTATCGTCGCCATAAACTCTGACGATTGGCTTATGAGAAAGAAAGGCTATGTTTTTATGCCTTGGCTGGAAAGAGCCGAGATAATTAGAGAATTAACATCGGTAGATCGTGTCGTCAGTTTTAACGATAATGACGACACCGCTATTCAAGCGATTAAGGTCCATCAACCAGATGCTTTCGCAAATGGTGGAGACCGAAAGAAAAAAAACACACCTGAGATGGACCTTTGCGACAAATTGGGCATACAAATGCTATGGGGAATCGGTGGTAAAGATAAGCCGCAGTCATCTTCTTGGCTCGTTGATAAATTAAGGGAGAAAAAATGAAAAAGAAGATTTTTGTGAGAGGTCCTGTACTATCTCAATCCGGATATGGTGAGCAATCTAGATTCGCCCTCCGAGCATTAAAATCTAGAGAAGATCTTTTTGATATCTACATCCAGCCAATCAACTGGGGACAAACCGGATGGATCTGGCAAGAAGACGAAATGAGACAATGGATGGATAGAAGAATTCTAGAAACACAGATGTTGTTGCAAAAGCAACAATTACACCCAGACATTTCTCTTCAGATAACGATACCGAATGAGTTTGAAAAGCTTTGTGCTATTAACATTGGATACACTGCCGGCATCGAAACAACGAAAGTTGCACCACAATGGCTCGAGAAAGGCAATCTTATGGACAAGATTTTAGTTGTATCTCAACATGCCAAAAGCTCATATGTTAATACTGTTGCACAAGCACAGAACCAACAAACTGGTGAAACTTTTCCTTACAAACTGGAAACTCCTGTGGAAGTTGTGTGGGAGAACACTCCTATGTCAAGCGAAGTGGAAGAGATCCCCGGCTTTGATCCAAGACACGATTTCAACTTCCTTTGTGTATCTCAGATGGGTCCCAGAAAGAACTTGGAGAATACTATTAAGTGGTTCGTGGAAGAATTCATCGATCAAGAAGTTGGTTTAGTTTTAAAGAGCAATCTTAAATCAAATTCTGTAATAGACAAGGAGCACATAGAAGCTTCGTTAAGCTCTCTTTTAGCCACTTATCCTGATCGGAAGTGTTCTGTATCTCTATTACACGGAGACCTCTCTGAAGGGCAAATGAGAGCCCTCTATGAGCATGATAAGGTTAAAGCGATGGTAAACATTTCTCACGGAGAAGGTTTTGGCCTACCGCTTTTCGAAGCAGCAAGATCTGCTCTCCCAATCATTGCCGTCGGCTGGTCCGGCCAAATGGATTTTTTGAATTTTGAGAATAAAGATTATTTCTTAAAAGTTAAGCATGAAGTGAAGCAAGTCCAACAATCAGTAGTGTGGAACGGAGTTATTGAGACAGATTCGATGTGGGCTTATGCGGAACAAGGATCTTACAAGATGGCGTTAAGACAGATGTTTAAAAAATATGATGGATTTGTAAAACAAGCGAAAGAGTTGCAAAGGTTGGTTAATCAAGACTTTAGTGATGAGAAGTTGTTTGAAGGGTTTTGTACTGCAATTTATGGAGAAGAGGTAAATGTTGATGAGTGGCTATCGGAACTAGAGGAATCATTCGTTGAATAATGTGGTTTACATTGCGGACTCCTTTTTGGAAGACTTTATTGGAGGAGGGGAACTTAACGACGATGAGATTCTGTGTATTCTAGGGTCTAGAGGGTACAATTTAAAAAAAATGAGAAGCCGTGATGTGACATTGGATTTTATTAAAAAGAATCATGACTGTTTTTATATTATTTCCAACTTCATAGGAGTAAACCCATCGGTAATCTCGCAACTGGAGACATCTTGTAGATATATCATTTATGAGCATGATCACAAATATGTAAAAAATAGAAATCCTGGATTTTATGACAATTACATCGTCCCCTGCTCAGAGTTAATTAATAGATCTTTTTACGAGAATGCCGCAAAGGTTTTGTGCCAATCAAGTTTGCACCAAGAGATAATTGAAAAAAATCTTAATCTAACAAACCTAAAAAATGTTTCTGGCAACTTGTGGAGCCTTTCAAGTCTAGATCTTCTTTCGAGGCTGTCCCAAATGGAAAAAACAAATAGAATTTCCATTATAGATTCGAACATTCCGCACAAAAATACAGCAGAAGCTGAATTTTATTGCAAAAAAAGAAACTTTAATTATGATAAAATAAAATCAAAAAATTATGAAGAATTCCTAGCTTTATTAAGTAAAAATAATAAATTTTTATTTTTACCTAAGACACCTGAGACACTTTCTAGAGTAGTCGTAGAGGCAAAGATGTTAAATGTTCAAGTTATAACCACTAAAAATGTAGGAGCTGTTCATGAGCCGTGGTATGGCTTAAACGGAGACTTGTTGATAGAAGAGATGCGCAACTGCCGAGAAAGAATTTGTGATCTTATTGTGCAAGAAATAGGAAGCAAAAATGATTAAAAATTTGATCTCGGTAATTATGCCAACCCACAATGATGCTAAGCACATAGAATCGGCACTAGACGATTTGTTATTTCAAAATTATTCTAATTTTGAGTTAATCATCGTTAATGATGGATCGACAGACAGTACATCCAAAATTCTAGAAAGATATGCTCAAAAAGATAGCAGGATAAGTGTTTATGATAAAAAAAATGGAGGCACTGGGTCTGCCCTAAACATTGGTTTCTCTAAAGCAAAAGGTGAATTTGCCACCTGGGTGTCCTCAGACGACAACAAGGAAGTTGATTTTTTAAAAACTTTGGTAACTTTTTTAAAAAACAACAGGGATGTAGAATACGTTTGCTCGGTTTATTATAGTTCTTATTTTAAATCTCCCTTCAAAGCTTATCATAAAATTGATGGTCAATTTCGTTATTGCGAAGGGTTGCGACATGATTCTTCGATGTCCGGGGACCAAATAATTGTAGATGATTGGCCTGAAATAAACCACAAGCACTGCTTTCAAGGTGTGTGCTTTATGTTTACGATGCGCCTTAAAGATGCTTGTGGGGATTATGTTGAATTACCCGGAGAGGATTACCACATGTCTATGAGGATGTCTCTCAAAAGCAGAGTGGGTTATATTGATACAATATTAGGCAGACATAACAATCCAGAGGATTCTCTTTCAATGGTTGATAGAAAATGTGTCTTAGAGGCCGAGAAGATTACTCGAGAACTTTATAGGTCTAGTGATAAGTGGAATTTGAAAATTCCTAAAATAGCTAGTTTTTATTGCTCTCCAAGTTTTTCAGCCGACCAAAAGCAGTCAGTTTTGTTGTTCAAAAAGAACAATCCCGATTGGTCTGTTCATGTTTATCGGGATTCCCAAAATAAAAATTTTCTCGTGGATGAACTTAGTAAAGAGATGGCATGCTTGGTGAAAACTATAAAATTAGATTTCGCTAAGATAACATCGGATAAACTATTGTTTTTAAAGTGTTATATTATGTTTTCTCAAGGAGGAGTCTATCTAGATCCTAAGGTACCAATAGACATTCCTATGAGTGAATTATGTAGACATGTCCCTATTGCTAGTGACTTTATTTATTACCACAATGGTGAATATTCTTCAAGCTTTATCCTTTCCACCCCGCAAAGTGTAGTTTTCAAAAAGATTTTATCATTCATGAGGGATGTAAAAACCCCTATTGATAATTCAAATGATTTGTTTAAAAACGTCATAGGGAACCCCAAGGACTTTAAAGCCCAGTTTTACATGAATAAGTTTTATAATTTAAACGACTCATGTTCATTTACATTATTCCCAGGAGATAAAAAATGAAAACTATCATAACAGTTACAGGCATAAGACCAGACTTCATTAGGATGTCTCAAATCATTAAAGAACTCGATGGAGCATCTTGGTGTAATCATATTTTAATTCACAGCGGCCAGCATTATGATAATTTGCTGTCCGGAATTTTCTTTGAAGATCTACGAATAAGATCTCCTGATTTTAATCTGTCCATCGGTGCTGCCGGAAAAAAACACTATGAACAACAAGCTGATTTGGGAGTTAAGATCATAGAGTGCATAAAAGAGAATAGGTTTGATCCAGATGTAATTTTGTTCTTAGGCGATAGCAATTCTGTCCTTGCGTCCGTGCCTTTACGCAAAGAAGGCTTTAAAATTGGTCATATAGAAGCTGGAATGAGAAGCTATGATGAAAGAATGTTAGAAGAAATTAATCGCAAAGTATGTGATCACGTTAGTAATTATTTATTTGTTTATCACAAGAACTATAAGGAAAAAGCAATGAAAGAAGGTGTCTCTGGGGATAAAATTTTCATCGTAGGAAACACTATTGTCGAGCCGTTGAAGAGTATAGCCGATCTCTCTTACGAAGGATCTGCGAGCCATATTTTGCTCGATATTCACCGTCCTGAGAATTTTAATTATGAGTCTCGCCTAAAAGCCATCGTGGAATTCGCATCCCAATGCCATTTGGAGACCGGTATACCCGTGATGATGCTGCGATTTAGTAGAACGATAAAAGCAGTGGAAAAATTCGGCATTGACCTTAAGAACATCGAAGTAATAGATCTTATGGGCTATAAAAAGTTTGTTAAATTTATGCAGGATTCCAAATTTATAATTAGCGACAGTGGCACAGCACAAGAAGAACCAGCTATCTTGAATGTCCCAGTACTTGTCCCTAGAGACTTCACAGAGCGCCCAGAATCTATTTTAAACAATAACAGCCGCTTGTTAGTAGTAGAAGACAAAAGTGATTATAAATTGGCGCTAGATTGGGCCCTGCACCCTAGAGATGCATCATCAGAATGGTTAGGTGATGGCAACACCAGCAAAGCAATTGTCAATATTTTAGAGGTGCAATTAAAATGAAGATTATAGGATTTGCTCAATTAAGAAACGAGTCGCACAAAGGAAATCTAGAAAATTGGTTTAAATGTATGGAGTTTTGTGACTACATTTATATATATGACCAGGCTAGTGATGACGGAAGTAAAGAATTTTACAAAAATTACAACAACGTAGTGGTAATAGAGTCCCCTACAAATGATTTTCATAGAGAAATAGCTTGCAAAAGAATCTTATTGGAGAAACTTTTAAAAGAACACCCGGATGTTGACTGGATCTTTTGGCTGGACGGAGATACTCTCCTCGATGGTAGAATGCTTAGGAATAATGGAAAAGAGTTTAAATTGATTCTTAAAAAAGCTTTGACTCAAAAAGTTGATATTGTTACTTTAGGACACTTAAACTTGTGGAGAAGCGATATTCACTATAGAGTGGATAACGACTATGACTGGTTGCACAACCATGGTGTTAAGGTCTTTTGGAGGAACAATGGCAAGTTAAGTTTTCCAGATAATGCTGGCCTCCATCAACCACAGCACCCAATGGGCTTGAAAAGAGAGATTCGAATAGATAGGAATTTAATCCATAGAGGATTCGCTACTGATGACCAGATCATTTCTCGTTATGAACTTTACAAATCCAAAGGACAAAAAGGACATGATCTCGAAAGGCTTTTGGACGAAAAGACTCTGACTACAAAAGAGGTGAGCAGGATTCAATTGCCGGATTGGTTTATGATCAAGGATGATAATGATCCAACAAATAAAAACAAATTACGTCCCAATTCGATTGTAAAAAACTTAGAGATTGTTGCTATGATCTATAAGTCTTTAAGTTATTTAAAAATGATTCACAAAGAGATGACAAGTTCTAAGAATTTTGTCGCTGGCTGGGATATAAATTATAGAATTGTTGCGAACAATGCCACCGATGAAATTATTAATTATCTCAAGGGCAATAAAATTAACCATACAATCTACAGCGACCCTTGTCCTGAAGATTTTTATTTAAACAGAGTGTACAGGTGTTGGAATTATTGTGTTAGCAGTAGTAAGTGTGACAATGTTTGTCTGGTAAACTCTGATATGGTTTTTTCTGATAATTGGCTTGAAAACCTATTAGAATTTCATGACGGAACTACTATTCCCTGTAGTAGGCTCGTAGAAAGCGGAAAAATGCCTAGTGGTAAGTACGGTATAACTGAATTTTTTGGAAACCATCCGACTAATATACAATCTGAACCCTGGAACGACTGGGCATTAAATAATCGTGAGAAAAAAATGTTACCCGGTGGATTATATATGCCTTGTGTCTTTAAGAAAAGTATGTTTGTCGAAGCTGGCGGCTATCCCGAAGGGAATGTTTTTAAAAATGGAGATCGAATGGAGATTGGACACCCGAATGATAGACCGGTTACCATGTCTGGCGATGAATATTTATTTAAACTCTTAGAAGAAAAATTTGGGGTCCGCCATGTTACAATTTTTAATTCACTAGTTTATCATATTCAAGAAGGAGAAAAAGATGAATAGAACTCACCACTCTATAATGTTGGCAAGTTTTGCTTCAGTTTATAGACCAAAGATTTATATAGAATTAGGTTTGTATGAGGGTGAAACATTTAATAAGGTTAAAAATTATTGCGGTTATGCGATAGGGGTAGACATTAAAAGTGTCCAACTGGACGGTAAGACATACGCTTGCACTACTGATCATTTTTTCGAACATATTTTTATCAATCAAAAAGCCGATATGATTTTTATTGATGCAGATCATAACTACGATAGTTGTCTTAAAGACTTTGAAAATAGCTTAAAAGTCTTAAATCAAGGAGGGTGTATTCTATTACATGACACTGATCCCGAGAGTGACCATTTGTTTGATCCGGGATATTGTGGTAATTCGTATCGAATAGTTGATTACTTGGAATCAAGAGATGATCTTAACATTGTGACTTTCCCCTGCACCGAAGCCGGATTATCGATTGTTACGAGAAAGAATGAAACAAGAACACAAAGAAGATTAAAAAGAAGGGAGGAATAATGACTATTTTTCTAGAAAAATGCATTGAACAATGTGATTCTGTTCGGGTTAAAAAATGAGTAAACTAGGTTGGCTTGTGAATGATTGCCTAACTTGTATTCCAAATACGAAAACGTTTTGGCATTTTCTCCTGGAGAGTGTCCCAAACTTGCTAGACAAGACCGATGGATATACAAACTATTCCCACCTACCAAGTAAGATTGAGATCGACCTGAGAATGACCAAACCAGATTACATAATCCGCAATGCCACATTCTTCAGACCAATAAAGACACTGGTTCCTACCATAAGTCTATTACAAGACCCATATCCACCTGAGAGCTTCTTATTTAAACAGCAAGTAGATGTGTGTAATGATAGTGCCCATGTTGTATATAACTCGGAGTATACAAAAGAAATTTACTCAAGCTTTATTAATAGACCTAGTTCCATCATTGAAATAGGTACTGACTCTGACTTGTTTTGTCAAAAAAACCCATGTAAGAGTGGAAATACTGTGATTTTTATTGGCTCCTCGAACGAAGGCTTTAAAGGGTTTAATTTGGTGCTTGAGCTCATACAGAAAACGAGTTTTAATTTTATTTTGGTCATGAAGGATGAATATGCACTAAGTCATCCGAGAGTTAAAGTTTATAACAAAATAAGTCAAGAAAAAATATCTTTTTTATTAAACAAAAGCGATGTGCTCATATGTACTTCAAAGAAAGAAACCTTACATTTAGCGGGAATAGAAGCTATGTTTTGTAATGTACCAGTTGTTGCTAGTGATGTTGGTATCTACTCGTCAATAAAAAAAGATAAAAAATGGGGATTTGTAGTTGACATTTATTCTGAAAAGTGCTACAATGAGTGTATAATAAAAGTTTTAGAAAGCCCTGACCTGAGCCCAAGAGAATATATGCTTGATAAAAAGATGTCTGTCATTGATTGTATGGGTAAATGGAATGACTTAATTGAGTTTGTTTTAGGAGAATAAATGAGCAAAAAAGTTTTAATTGTTGGAGGTTGCGGATATATCGGCGGCTTCTTGACCGATCATTTGACAAAAAATGGTTATAATGTAACGGTATATGACAACTTGTTGTTCGAAAGTAGATTTATGAAACCTTGTAGCTTTATTTTTGGAGACATTCGAGACCACGAAAAATTAAATTCCATAATCAACAATTACGATGTTGTCGTATGGCTCGCTGGCTTAGTAGGCGATGGTGCATGTGCCGTAAATCCAGAACTGACCAAGGAGTTAAATGTTGATAGTGTAAAGTGGTTAGTGGATAATTTTAAAGGAAAAATCGTTTTCCCATCCACATGTTCGGTCTATGGGGTTAATAACGATTTGATCTCCGAAGATGCACCACCAAACCCATTATCTCTTTATGCGGCCACAAAATTAGAGGCAGAAGAATATGTATTAAAGAAAAGACCTGACTCACTAGTATTTCGCTTGGGTACATTATTTGGTGTAGGAGACTTGCACTCTAGGTTGCGGTTGGACTTGGTCGCAAATATACTATCGATGAAAGCTGCCATGTGTAAACCACTCACTGTTTTCGGTGGAGAGCAATGGCGTCCACTGCTGCATGTTAGAGATGTTTCAACAGCAATTTTGCATGGATTGGAAAATGATACCGAGGGATTATACAACTTGTCCTACAAGAACTTCATCATCTCAGATTTGACAAAGGAAATTCAAAAAGTTATACCAGAGTGCACAGTTTCATATACAAAAATGAAATTTGAAGATTTGAGAAACTATAAGGTGACTAATCAAAAAATGCTTGACACTGGCTGGGAACCGTGTTATAATATAGAAGTAGGCATCAGACAAGTGTCACAGTTAATATTAGATAGCAGAGTAAAAAATGTAGAAGATCTGGTTTATTCTAATGCAGCGTATATGAGGAAGCTTTATGAGTTCTAAAATAATAAAAAAACAAGGGGGTCTATTCTCCGATGACCGAGGTCATTTAAGATTTGTAAACGATTTCAACTTTGAAGGGGTCAAAAGGTTTTATCAAGTTGAAAATCACTCCAAAAACTTCATTAGAGCTTGGCATGGACATGAAAAAGAAGGAAAATATGTTTATGTTTCCAAGGGTTCTGCCTTGGTAGGAGCAGTCAACATGGCCACTGAAGAGATTTTTAAGACAACCTTGACTTCCCAAGCTCCTTCTATCTTGTTTATTCCGAGCGGATACGCAAATGGGTTTAAGACACTGGAGGAGGATACAATTTTAATGTTTTTCTCCACCTCCACACTAGAGGAGAGCAAAGGAGACGACATTCGGTTTGAGTATGATAAATGGAATATATGGGAGGAAGAATATAGATGACTTTCAAAGAATACTATGAGCACTATTTAACATTACATCAAAACAAGTGGTGTAGAAGGCTACATGTCTTGGGTCAACTATTTACAATCTCTTTTGTTATTTTGTGTATACACCTAGGAAGCTACATTCCTTTGGTGGCAACACCTTTTGTCATTTACCCCTTTGCATGGTCGGGACATTTTTTCTTTGAAAAAAATGAACCAGCAGCATTTAAAAATCCTCTACTGGCAAAAGCTTCAGACTGGGTCATGCTGAAAGATATTGTTATAGGGAGGGTTCCGTGGTAAAAGTTGTGATTTTAGGAAGTACAGGGATGTTAGGGAATGCTGTATCAAGAGTTTTTGATAATACTGATTTTACGGTTATAAAGTCTTTTAGGAAAAAGGAGTTAGCCAACAAAGAAGGATCGTTTTATTTTGATGCCCTGACTTCTTCTTTCAAAGACATCCCAGAGTGCGACTACATAATTAATTGCATAGGAATCATCAAACCCTATATGAAAACCAATCTATCAGACAACGTATATATAAACTCTATTTTTCCTCACAAGCTATCGAATTGGTGCGGAACAAAGGGTGTTAAAATGATCCACATAACAACTGACTGTGTTTTTTCCGGAAATACGGGTTTTTATGTTGAAGATTCAATGCATGATTGCTTAGACGAGTATGGCAAATCAAAATCTCTTGGAGAGCCAAGCGACTGCATGGTTCTAAGAACTAGTATAATTGGAGAAGAGATCCATAGTTTTTCAAGTTTGATATCTTGGATCAAATCCCAGAGTGGAAAAGAAATATCTGGATACACTAACCATTTATGGAATGGAATGACTACAACTCAATATGGTAAATGTTGCATTGAGATCATTGAGAAGGGTTTGTATGAGAAAGGTCTCTTCCACCTTCACTCCGATGACGTCTCAAAGTTCCAACTTGTAACTATGATAGTAGATTCGTTGGACTTGGATATAAAGATAAAACCAGTGGTAGTTAAAATTCCATGTAACAGGGCCTTGAGAAGCAATAAAGAACTTAATTCTAAATTAAGGATAGATAACATTAAGAAACAACTGGAGTTAAAATGAATCATAAACTATCAAGCCAAGCCGTCGGCGCAATCATGATGGCACTACAAAAGTCTCTAACCGAGCAATCCGACATTACACCTGTCCTTCAGGGTTTTGAAGTTCAAGTCGACGATAGCGGAGAGTTGGTTGTAATGAACCCCCCAACGGTGCAAGTAAATAATGCCTAGGTATGTATACAAGTGTACATCTTGTGAGGAACATTTTGAAGTTTCTCACAGTATCTTCGAGGAGCAAGAGTGGTGTATCTCCTGCGACTCCAAGTCGCTCAATAGAGTCCCACAAATGCCTCATATTAAGCGAGAAGTCTCTTCAAGGGGTGATAAGGTAGGTAGCGAAGTAAAGCGAGCTATTGACGAGAATAGAGCCCTTCTTGATGAAGAGAAAAAGAAACGTGTGGAATATAAAGATGGAAATTAGTATTTGGCTTGGAATCGCTTTGTCTTTTTCAGCCCTGATGAATGTTGTGTTTTTTTGGTTGCTCCGAGAGCAGTCGTCCAGGTTATCCATTATAGCCGATAATAGTTCAGACTTAATAGAGATAATTAAGTCATTTAGAGGACATGTCAAAGCTGTGTATTCTCTTGATGCCTTTTACGGGGATGAAACCCTTGAAGGTCTATTAGAGCATGCAAGAGCTTTAAATTTACTTCTAGAGGAACAATATGGTGATATTGCCGCCCTATCAGAAGACATAGAATATGAGAATCAGGAGATTGATCAAGATGCCGAGAAAGAAGAAGAAAAAGAGCAACATGTACTTTACGCAGGTTCACGAAGACGCGATAGTTGAGTTCTCATCTACGGATGATTATGATATTAGAGAAGTATTATACACGAAAACTATTCAGCCAGTCTTTTCGCAAATGGTTGATAAGATTGTATTCACATATCGTTTTACATCTTTACCGGACATCGATGATTTAAGAGAGGACTGCAAGGTTTACTTGGCTACGATCTTAAGTAAGTTTGATCCTAATAAAGGATCCAAAGCCTTCTCATACTTTTCTGTTATTACTAAGAATTGGTTTATCCATAAGGTAAAAAAGAATAAGAAGAAGATGGAGCGAGAAGTCCCATTTGACATAGCAGAGTTAGATCCAGAGATTCACTTTATAGACAAGAGCGAATCGTACCAATCCAAGACCATGAGAAAAGAAAGGATTGAGCAACTCAAAAAAGAGATGGAAACATGGCAAGTTGATTTTTCCAAAGAAAAAGAAAAGAAGGTTTATGATGCCGTGATGATCTTATTTGATTCAGTTGACGACATCGAAATTTTCAACAAGAAAGCTATTTATTTGTACCTTCGTGAAATCACGGGAATGAACACAAAACAGATTGTATCTCAACTAAACAAGATGCGAAAGAGATATCGTGAGTTTCAAAAAGATTGGAACAATGGCAAAATTTAACTGAGAACTAATTAGTTTTATGAGTAGCGACAAACATATCAAAGAAGCAATAGAAAACATCAGAAGCGATCGTGAGACGACTCGTGAGCTTCTCGATGATGCGATGAAATACCTATCGGTTGATCAGTCTCGTCATCGAGACCTCGGTGTAACTCTAGCTAAATACGTAGAAACCCTACAAAGATCAAACGAGCAGCTAGTAAAACTATGCGGCCTAATGGCCAAAAGCGAGACAACAGACGAGTTGACCGACAAAGATTTTGCTCAAATATTTGATCAAATTCAACAGTCGGAGGACAAGTAGTGGCCGGATATAAGAAAAATTTAACTAATCCATATTTGTACAAACAATTCTCAAATAGTATCTCCGACATGTATCAATATACTACATCAAAACTAATGGATGGGTTTTACGATAGTGCCATGGCAACATCCACAGATGGTACATTTAAAGCCGTGTGCTTAAGCGGTATTAGAACCGGAGACAATAACGGCAGCGGAATCGATGACAATGATGCTAGCATGGAAGGGCAATTTATTGAAATCATCGTTAGACCCCTAACTCCTTTTGGGGATATTTTACCTGATCCAAGACTTTTTTCAGACCCAGTAGGAATTAACGATGCCATATCTATCCATAAGACAATGTGGATAGCAAAGTCTGACTTCGGATCAAAAGACCAAAGTTCCATCTCGTTCGGCCAAGTTGTAAATTGTTACTTCGAGGATGGCTCAATAGCAAACTCTGATTTTTCGGGACTCCGGTTCGCAGAACCGCAAGGCGAAATCTACAATGAGTCATTTAAAAAACTAGCCACAATAGAAGGTGTTGCAACGGGACTGACTGCCTTTGGAAACGGCATCGCTAGCCTATTGGGTTTTGCACCAAAAGAATCTTCAAGCGAAGACATAAATAATCTAGCAATGAGATATGATGCAGAACCGTCTACCTATAAGTCGAAAAACAACAAAAAGATAGCACAAGCACACCCGGAGTTTCAAAACTACATAAAAGCATTTATAACAAAATGCAAGGATTCCAAAATTACAATATCGCTAAACTCAACCCATAGAAGTAGGTCGAAGCAGAATGAATTGATAGCAGAGCATGCTGCCGGAACACGAAGTATAAAACCAGCTCAATATAGTTATCACTTGGTTGGCCTGGCCTTCGATTTTAATCCATTAATGCCCAGTGGCAATTGGATAAACAGCTCGGCTTCCAAACAACAATGGGTACAATCGGGAGTACCAGCCATTGGCGAATCTTTGGGTCTGCGATGGGGTGGCAATTTTTCCACCAATTACGATCCTATTCATTTTGATTTAGGAAACAAAGTTTCAATAAACAGAATGAAGACAATGATTGTCGATGCAAAGAAGAAGAATGTAGAAGGAACCCAGATTCCAACCGGGAAGAAGGTGTAAAATGTCAAAACTTAAAAAAATAGTAGACCAGTCAAAATTACTCAAAAGAAACAGAGAGCAGGCAAGGAAGAACAGGCAATTCGGCAAAAGATCCGGAATCGCCAATCAACCACTTGACGAAGCTTCACCAACTTATGAGAAAGGACAGACAGAAAAAATCATAACTGGTAATAATAATAACTTTATTATACTCGGTAGAGATAGACCAGGTCACAAATTTACTGGCTTCGGAGGAAAAGGAGCGACCCAATCATCGAGAATTGATTTGATCGCTGGAATGGGTGCAACATTTAGGCACAAAGACGGCACTTACGGCCCTCCCAATGGAGAAACGATTATAAACCCAAATTTTGCCATGGATGCTGCGAGAGTATACATTTCCCAGAAATCTGATTTAGATAGATACATGGGCCTCGCAGAAGTGGATGGACAAGCTCCTCCCGGAAGATCAGGTATAGGTCTGAAAGCAGATGTTGTTAGAATTCATGCGAGACAAGATATTAAAATTGTAACTGGTCGAGCCCGTGTACAAGGAGTGGGCCGAAAGGGAGAGAGACTCTCCACAGGCGGAGAAAATGATGTAGTGGGGACAATTTCTCTTATAGCTGGCAATTACACAGACGGCAAAGATTCGCCTATGATGAATGTTCTAGAACCAATCAAGAAGTTCTTGAAGATTAAGAAGAAATTACAGCCTATACCAAAGGGCGACAACTTGGCCGAATGTCTAGAAGATATAATAGGCGTCATATCCGAACTATCGTCGCTTGTCGGACAGAATAGCGGTCTAATACAATTAATGAACACGGCTCTGACGACACACATTCATGTAGGTGCTTCTGGTCCAGTATCTCCACCTCCGATATACTCTCAAGGTTTTGCTCCCGTAATTAGCGCTCAGGCAGCATTAGCCAAAACTAGCAATATGTCGTTATCTACCAATTTAAGCCTCATGAAGAATAATCATTTAAGCAAACTTGGAAGCAATTATATTAATAGCAAATATGTCTTCACAACATAAGGATTCCCCATGGCAGAAATAGAAAAGAAATATTCTGATTTTCAGGAAACTGAATGTAAACCAGAAGACCAAATACAAGTTGTTGATGAAAAAATTTGTCCAACATGTCAACCGAATCCTGATTTCAAGCTTGCCGCAGAGTGGTTTGAGATCAAAGAAGCATACCTTAACGAGAAGACCTGCGAATACCATGTCCGAGTCTATGAGGGAGAAATA
>Ga0209632_10002419_pt1 | contig 17892 bp, 14 predicted proteins | sample COG_10_FD_184754 | JGI IMG/M metagenome (GOLD analysis project Ga0209632, IMG submission 184754) | Pelagic Microbial community sample from North Sea - COGITO 998_met_10 (SPAdes) (version 2) | ecosystem: Environmental > Aquatic > Marine > Neritic zone/Coastal water | place: Helgoland, sampling... | reverse complement strand
CGCTCGTCTAAGTTTGTTTTAGCAACTTCAATCAATTCGTTCTTCGACTCGATGTTTGCCTTAAAAGCATTCATTTTCTTTTCGCAAAGTTGAATTTCCAAGTTTTGGTATTCAATCTCTTTGTTTATTGAGTCAAACTCACGGTTATTTCTAACCTTTCCTTGCTGGGCTTCATATTTCTTGATGGCCGCAAGAGCATCCGTAATCATGTTCTTACGATCAACAATTGCATCTTCAAATGCATTCACCTCATCTGTAAGGTTTTGCAATCTAGTTTCAAGACCAGCAATATCATCCTCCAAATCTTGAACCTCCAAAGGAAGTTCACCTCGGATAGTTCTAATTCGGTCAATTTCAGAATCAATTGTCTGAAGATTGTAAAGTGCTTTCAGCTTTTCCTCAACTGTGAAATCTGAACCTGTTGTAGCTTTTTTAGTCGCCATGTTTTATAGATAATTGATCGGGTTCGTTTTTACCCTTGTCAAACGGGGCACAAAAATAGGAAATTTATGGGCTAGTTTTTCAGCTAATAAATCAATCGTAAACTGTTCGCTTTCGTAATGGCCTATATCGGCAATGATTATGCGGTTTTCGGCATCAAAAAACTGGTGGTATTTGTAGTCTCCAGTAATGAAAACATCTGCTTTAGCTCCCAACGCATTTCCAAGTAGAAAACTTCCAGCCCCACCACAAACCGCTATGCGTTTTACGTTTGTTTTATGTGGGAGAGTGTAACGCACACAGTCGGTTTTCATGGTTGTTTTAAGCGATTTTAGAAATTCTAAAGCATCTATTTCTTGGGGTAAATCTCCCACCATTCCAGAGCCAACTTCTTTCCAGATATTTTCCATCGGATAAACATCAAAAGCCACTTCTTCATACGGATGGGCCTTTCTCATCGCGCTGAGTACGCTTTTCACTTTGAAGTCTGGAACAATCGATTCAATCCGCACTTCAGATTCTGCGTGTATTTCACCTTTGTTTCCTACAAAAGGAGTTGTGTTTTCTTTTCCTCGGAACGTTCCTGTTCCATCCGTATTAAAGGAACATAAGTCGTAGTTGCCAATGCTGCCAGCTCCTGCTTCGAACATGGCGTTTCGAACATTCTCAGCACGATTAGTTGGGCAATATGTCACAACCTTTTTCAGCAACTGCTTTTTGGGTGCAAGAATCTTAGTGCTCAACAAACCAAGTTTTTCAGCGATTTTCTGGTTGACACCTTCACTTACATTATCCAAATTTGTGTGGATGGCGTAGAGCAAGACATTATTCTTTATGGCTTTTATCACAGTACGCTCCACGTAGTTGTTTCCATTGAAACGTTTTAAACCGCCAAAAACGATGGGGTGATGGGAAACAATAAGATTACACCCTTGCGAAAGTGCATCGTCAATCACATCTTCTGTACAGTCTAAACTCACCATAATTCCAGAGACTTCAGTTTGAGAATCTCCGACTAAAAGACCAGAGTTGTCGTAGCTTTCTTGTAATGATGGCGGAGCCAATTCCTCCAAGTACTTTATTATTTCAGATGCTTGCATAAAGCAATATTAAGAAGAATGCAGTGTTCCTGAGTATATTCGGCCATGCCTTGGTACAGACATCTTTTATGGCCATTCGCCATCTTGTACGGAATTGCTGTTTGGATTAGGAATCGATTATTTGATTTTGGTGTTTTTTCTTCTGAGAAGTTTGATGTTCCTGTAATCTGTGTAGGAAATTTGGAAGCTGGCGGAACAGGTAAGTCGCCATTAGTGAATTATATAGTTGCTCTTTTAGTCACTAACAATCGAAATGTTGCTGTGCTAAGTCGAGGTTATGGTCGGTCAACAAAAGGTTTTTTGTTCGTAAAAGAAACAGGTAAAGCTTCAGAGGTTGGAGATGAACCTCTGCAAGCTAAGCTTAGGTTTCCAGAGGTAACGGTAGCTGTTTGTGAGAATCGTGTTAAAGGAATTCAGCAGCTGCTTGAAACCGCGCCTAAACTAGACGTAATCGTCATGGATGATGGTTTTCAGCATCGTTGGGTAAAACCAAGCTTGAGTATTTTGGTGACACCGTCTCGACAGCCATTTTGGCAAAACTATGTGTTGCCTGTAGGTACGCTTCGCGAAGCAAAATCTGAATCGAAACGAGCTGACATATTAGTTGTTTCAGGCGCAGAAAACTCACTTGTAGCAAATGCTGATTTTGATGCAGCTTCGTTTCATTCGAAAGTTGTTTCTAGTGCATTAGTTCAGTTTTGCGGTAATAGATTTGATGTTGCTGAAATTCAAGATGTGGTGCTGTTTTCAGGTATTGCCAATCAAGAAAGGTTTGAAGATTTGGTTTCCAATAATTACAAAGTGTTGGAACATCTAAAGTTTGCCGATCATCATAATTACTCGGTGTCAGATCTTTCATCACTCAGAAAATTAGATAGTTTTGGCACGACTGTAAATGCGGTCATAACTACAGAGAAGGACGCTGCAAGGCTTGCTAACTCTACGATTTTACAAGAACTCAAAAACGTTCAGATGTTTTATTTGCCAATCAATATTGAGTTTGGCGAAATGACTTCGGAATTTGATAAAATGATAGTGGAACATGGAAAATATGCTTGAGAAAATAAAGGAAACCTCAGCTTACTTGAAGAACCGAACAGGTGCTTCGCCTGAAGTAGGTATCATACTTGGAACAGGTCTTGGTGGTTTGGTTAAGGAGATTATTGCCGAGCATGTTGTGCCGTATGAAGAGATTCCGAATTTTCCAGTTTCCACGGTTGAAGGACATTCAGGAAAGCTCATTTTCGGAAAGCTTGGCGGAAAGTCTGTCATGGCAATGCAAGGCCGATTCCATTATTATGAAGGGTATGATATGAAAGAGGTGACGTTTCCTGTTCGGGTAATGAAAGCCTTGGGAATGAACGATTTGGTCGTTTCTAATGCAAGTGGAGGTGTGAATCCTGATTATGAAATCGGTGATTTGATGATTCTTAATGATCACATCAATCTATTCCCTACCAATCCGTTGATGGGCAAGAATTACCCTGAATTGGGTCCGCGTTTTCCTGATATGAGCGAGACTTATGACAAGGAACTTATCGCGAAAGCAAAAAAAATTGCAGCCTCAAACGGAATTAAAGTGCAAGAAGGAATTTATGCTGGATTGAGCGGCCCTTGCTTGGAAACGCCAGCCGAATATTTATATGTCAGAAATGTTGGTGCGGATACGGTTGGAATGTCAACTGTACCAGAGGTAATTGCTGGTCGACATGGTGGAATGCGCTGCTTCGCGGTTTCCATCATCACCGACCTTGGTGTTCCTGGCAAAATTGTTAAAGTGACTCACGAAGATGTCATTAACGTGGCTGCAAAAGCAGAACCGAAAATGACACTAATTATGAAGGAGCTGATTGCTGAGATGTAAGACTACTTGGTTTCCTCGAAACCACCATCAGCAGGTTCCCAAAGTTCGATTTTGTTGCCTTCTGGATCCATAATGTGTATGAATTTTCCGTATTCGAATTCTTCTATAGAGTCGCAAATGGTTACACCAGCAGCTTTCAGTTGGTCAACCAATTCTACCATGTTTTCAACACGGTAATTAATCATGAATTCTCGCTCTGACGGTTGGAAATAAGTGGTTTTCTCATCGAACGGACTCCATTGTAGTTGACCTTTCTTCTCTGGGTTTTCAGCATCTCTAAATTCAAATAGAGAGCCATAGTCATCTGTCTTCAGACCAAGATTATTCTTATACCAATCCCGTTGTTCTGCTGGGTTTTTACTCTTGAAGAATATGCCGCCAATTGCGGTTACACGGCCTTTTTTTTGTTCCGACATGACTTTGTGTTTGATGTGAACTTACGGACAAAACTCAAAATAATTGTAGTGCGCTTAACATCAAAATTGGTTGAACATAGATTCCAAGATTGAGATTGATGTCAGTTCATTGATTGACCAAACTCACTTTGCTATCAAACCTAGTCTTGTAGTTTTGCGGAAAATCTAAGACAAGAAATCAATATTATGAAATACCTATTAGTTTTAGCAATCCCTTTCCTTTTCGGAGCACAAGATGTTGCCGCTCAAGCTTGGACTAAAGACACCAAGGTTATGTCGGCAGGACTTGGTACTGCATACCATTATCATGTATTTTCTAACGGTACGAGCTACTCTCCTGTTACTGGACAATTGAGTGTTGAAGGTGAGTTTGGCGTTCACAAGTATATTGGTGTCGGTGCTAATATTGGTTTTGGCGGAGGCGCGAACAGATTCTTTATTTTAAAAGGCTCAATAAAAGGCTCAATCAATGTTCCAGTTGGTGTATTAGCCAATTTCCATTTTTACCAATTGATTGAAGATCAAACAGGTGCAAATCTTCATGCAGAGGCATTAGATGTTTTTGTTGGTGCAAACGTTGGTACTGGTTTAGGAGCTATATTCTATAATAACGCTAGCGATCAAGTAGTGCCATTAGCATACGGTGGTTTACATGTCGGAGCACGTTGGTACTTCTCGCCAAACATTGGGCTCTCAGGCCAATTCGGTTTTGGAAAGTCCTTGGTTGATTTAGGGGTTGTTTTTAAACTGAACTAGAAGGTAAAGCGCTTTAATTCTACTTAGTATTGAAAGAGCCGCTAGTTTACTAGTGGCTCTTTTTTATTCCTCAAACTTCAGTAAACTAAAGGCGCCTCGTGCTAAGGCAACAGTGCCTTTAGTTTGTTGATAGAGCTTTACGTCAGCCTTAATAATGCGTTTGCCAACCTTTAGCAATTCGGCTTCGGCATAAAGGTCTTCTTTTATCGCTCCACTGAGATAATCTATTCTGAGGTCGATGGTGTTGAGTTTGTCGCGCGCATCTGTCATTATCGTGGACGCTGCAATTCCTGCTGCAGAATCGGCAATGCTGGCTATGATTCCACCATGCCATAATCCGTGGATGAAATCGCCAACAAATTCTTCCTTAAACGGAACATGAATTTTGGCGTAGCCTTCTCGGATTTCTTGAATTTTGAATCCAAAAATCTTGTTGGCAGGCATATTCTGCTCAATGGCCATTTTAATAATGGCCCATTTCTGCTCGTCAGATTCGTAGGTCAAGCTCATGCTTCGGCTACAACAGGCTGAGGAACTTCTGGCTTAGCGAAGAAGATATTCACTCGCTCTACCAACAAGTACATTACAGGAACAACAATCAGCGTTAAGAACGTAGCGAACGAAAGTCCGTAAATCACGGTCCAAGCCATTGGCCCCCAGAATGCTACGTTATCTCCACCGAAGTAAATATCTGGGTTCAACTCGCTTAAAAGCGTGTAGAAGTTGATGTTCATTCCTGTTGCCAAAGGCAAAAGGCCAAGTACGGTTGTAATGGCTGTAAGCAATACTGGGCGCAAACGCGTTTTTCCACCTTCAACAATACAATCAATTGCTTGGTCGAGTGGGAGCGTGCTGCCTTCTGGCATACCCAATTCTTCTCTTCTCCTTGCCCGAGTTAAATCGATATAATCGATAAGTACGATGGCGTTATTTACCACAATTCCTGCTAGAGAAACGATTCCAATTCCTGTCATAATTACAGAAATGGTTGCACCAGTTGCAATGATTCCTAAGAATACCCCGATTGTACTGAATGCTACCGAGCCCACAATAATTAGCGGCTTAACGCCTGAGTTAAATTGAGAAACGAGAATTAGAACGATTAATGCAATCGCAACCATAAATGCTTTACCCAGAAATGCCGCTGCTTTTTCTTGTTCAGCACTTTCTCCAGTAAATCGGATAGCGTAGCCTTCTGGCATTGGATAAGCGCCAAATTCCTCCTGAATTTGCGCATTGATTTCAGCTGCGTTATAGCCTTCAATTACGTTTGACCAAATGGTAATGGTTCTATCCTGATCTCTTCGTTTTACGGCACCATAAGAACTTGTGAAAGACACATCCGCAACGGCAGAAATCGGCACCTGCTTTATTTTTCCGTTTGTCGGGTCTCGGAAGGTGATGCGCTGGTTCAAAAGCGAGCTTACATCGTAGCGATAATCATCCTTTAGTTTAAGCATAATTGGATACTCATCTTCTCCATCCTTGAACTTGCTTATTTCCTTTCCGAAGAGTGCGGTTCTAAGCGTTCCACCAATTTGAGCCGTGCTTAAGCCAAACATTCTTGCTCTTGCTCTGTCCACGTTTACAAGAATCTCTGGCTTACCTGTTTCAAGATCAAGCTTCAAGCCTTCAACTCCTGGAATTTCTTTCGCTGCAACCTCAGCTTTCAGCTTTTCGGTAATTGCAATTAGCTCTTCAAAATTCTCACCGCTAACTTCAATGTTAATTGGTTTTCCAACGGGAGGACCTTCGTTGTTTTTCTGAACGTTAGTAATAACTCCAGCACGTTTAGTAAGATCCTTACTCAGCGCTTTCATTACATCTGAAGAGGAAATTCCCTCACGCTCTACAAACTCTTTGAAAGAGATGGTAACCTTGGCTCTGTTTGGCGTTTCACCGGCTACAGGGCCATCCATAGGGTCACTTGAGCCAGCACCAATATTGGTAACCACCGAGTTTACAGAAACTCTGTACGGGTCTATGATTTTCTGAACTTCAGCTTCAATTGCAAGTACGATTTCATTCGTTTTTTCGATGTCGGTTCCCGGAGCAGTTTCAATAAAAATGTTGATGTACTTAGGGTCGTTGGCTGGGAAGAACTCGACCTTAGGATTAACAACACCTACCAAAACGAAGGATGCAAAAAGCAGAACCACCGTTGTTCCAAATATTACAAATGGTCTCCAGGTTGTAAGCGAAGCTTTAAGCGATGCGAGGTAAACCCCTTCCAACCAAACAAGAAACTTGTTTTGGAACCAGCGAGATGCAGGACGAAAGGCTACAGCATTGATTAGCGTAAGCACAGCAAGAATTGCGAATACTGTTCCTAGGCTGAAGAAACCGCCTAAATAGGATAAAACGCTTAGCGCAACTTCAACGCCAATTGTAATTAGCAATGATTTCCAGTTTATCCCTTTTGTTTCGTCTTCTTTTTTCATGAAAAGAGCGGCAAAAACTGGGTTTATTACTAGTCCTACAAAGAGTGAAGAACCAAGAACGGCAATCAATGTAATTGGTAAGAATTTCATGAATTCTCCCATAATACTATCCCAAAATAGGAGAGGAGCAAAGGCTGCGAGTGTTGTGGCAGTAGATGAAATAATAGGAACAGCAATTTCTCCCACACCGTATTTGGCTGCGTCCGTTTTAGACATGCCGTTAGAGTATAATCGATAGATGTTTTCAATGGTAACAATACCATTGTCCACCAACATTCCGAGCGCTAAAATGAGCGCGAAAAGTACCATCATGTTAATGGTTACTCCCATTGAGCCGAGAATAGTGAAACTCAGTAGCATGGAAAGCGGAATGGCAATTCCTACAAACAAAGCATTTCTTAATCCCAAGAAGAAAAGCAGTACTAACACTACCAAAATAACCCCAGAGTATATGCTGTTTTCGAGGTTCAATAACTGTCCACGAACCTGATCACTTTGGTCATTTGTGATGGTAATATTTAGGTCGGAAGGGAAACGTTTTTTCTGCGCTTCATCCAAAATTGCAAAAACCTGATCTGTTGCATTAAGCAGATTTTCCCCAGACTTCTTTACAATGTCCAAAGAAACCACAGGGTCTCCGCCCAATCTAGCATAGCTATTTCGCTCTTTGTAACCGTCTTCAACCGTAGCAATATCACGCAGATAAATAATGTTGCCAAACTCAGCTTTGATAATGGTGTTGGCGATTTGGTCCATATTTGTGTATTCACCTGAAACACGGATGGTTCTACGGGTTTCGTCCATTAGGATGTCTCCACCAGAAACACTCATGTTTTCATAGCCAATGGCGCTTTCAATGTCATTGAAACTAACCTGAACCAACTCCATTTTGTGGATGTCAACATTGATGTTGATTTCTCTGTCTAGCGCACCCCTCAAATCAACGGATGAAAGCTCTGGGATTAACTCCATTTTATCCTGAAGCAACTCTGCGTATTCCTTCAAGTCATCTACACTGTAATCGCCAGAAAGGTTGATATTTAGAACAGGCATTTCAGACATGTTCACATCCATCACAATTGGATCCATGTCTAGGTCTGTAGGCAAATCGCTCTTGGCTTTGTCTACCGCATCTTTTACATCTAAGAGTGCCTCTTCAACAGGAACATCCGTGTTAAACTCAACAATAATAATTGAGTTGTCTTGAACAGAGGTTGAAGTCAATTCATTGATGCCTTTCAGCGGCTTAATCTCCTTCTCAAGTTGTCTTGTAATCAGGTTTTCTATATCAACTGGCGAGTTCCCAGGATACACCGTTCTTACATAAATCTGTGGCATAACCACTTCAGGAAAAAGTTCCTTTGGCATGGTTGAGTAGGCCAGAATTCCGCCACAAATAATTAAGAATGTGAGGATAAGCACACTGGTGCTATTCCTTAGCGAAAGGGAAGATAGACCAAACTCTTTGGTCATGCCTTTTTTGTCTTGTGTTTCGTTGCTCATAAACGATGGTGTTTATAGATGCTTACTTATCCTTGAATACGAACTAAATCGCCATTGGCAACTTCGTTATAACCTTCAACCACAACTTGGTCGCCAGCTTTTAGCCCATCTATAACCATGGTTTGTCCGCTGCTTGTTCTACCGGTTTGCACGTACGTTTTAACCGCTTTAGATTTTCCTTCTTCCTTGTTAATCACGAACAAAAAGTCACCTTTGGCATCTTTGCTAATGCTAATTGCTGGAACAACCAAAGCACTATCGGCAGTAAAGTCTTTTATCTTGATGGTTGCAATTCCGTTCGGCTTTAGGGAGCCATCGTTATTCGGAATTCGTACCTCAATAGAAAACGTTCTATTTAATGGGTTGATGATATTGCTAACCGAACGAATGGTTGCCGTTGTGCTCATTCCAAATGAAGGGAAATCTACATTAACTTCAGCGTTTGGTTTAACGGATTGAACGTAGTTTTCAGAAACATCAGCTTTCACTTTCATTTCGTTCATGTTAACCAACGTTAGAATTGGCATTCCTGGAGCAGCGAGTTCGCCCTCTTTCTGATGCAATACGTCTACAATTCCACTGAAAGGAGCCTTAACTGTGCTCATAGCCATTTGGGCAACAGCAGTTTCTTTCTTCTTTTTTAGAGCATCTAAATTGTTTTTGGCTTGAAGCAATTGAATCTCAGAACCAATCTTCTTTTCCCACAACCTTGCCTGACGGTCATACACCGTTTGAGCCAGCGTGATTTGATTATCAAGCTCCTCAATGTTTCGTTGAATTACGCTTGTGTTGAGTTTAGCTAAAGTGGCTCCAGCAGAAACATGATCGCCTTCTTTAACAAGAATCTGCTTAATTTGCCCACCTTGTTCTGGACTTACACTTGCTTGTTCGACAGCCTCAACACCACCATTAATGATGAAGTAATGTTCAAAGGTTTGAGGTGTGATTCCTTTCACTTCAACCAGAATTCCAGGTTCCTTTTTAATAACAAGACTAGAGTCGGCCGCCATCAGCTCCTCTTCCATATTGCTGATTTCATTTTGGAGCTTTCCAAGTTCAACTTTCTTGGCGTCTAAGGCCGCTTTTTTGTCTTCGAGCGTTGGTTCTCCGCCACACGAAACGAGTGCAAGAAGTACAACAGCGATTAAAATATTTGTTCTCATAATTTGGATAGTAAATGCGTTTTTTATCAGTTGTTTTCGAGTACCACTTTCATTTGAATCTTAGCATCCATCGCTTTAAACAGCGTATTGATGTATTCTGTTTGCGCCTGAATTAATTGATTTTCAGCAGTAGTAAGTTCCATGCTAGTAGACATACCTTCTTGGTAGCGGATGAGCATTTTTTCTTTGATGCGGGTTGCTAGGTTGATGTTTTTCTGGCTGGTTTCTAGTTGCTCTAGAGCAGAGTTGAAATCGGACTTTGCCGTAATGGTCTGCATCTTCAAAGCATTCTCAGTATCAACTAATTTGTTTTTTACTTTTTGCTGTTCCAGCCTTGCTCTTTTGATGCTTGCAACACCGCCAAGGTTATCCCAAATCGGAACACTCAACTTTACTCCCCAAAGTGTTTGTGGAAACCAAGGTTGGTCGATATCGAAGAAGCTAAAATCATCTCTGAAAGCTTGGTGCTTATAATCGAAGAATGCATTCAATCGAGGATAGTACTTAGACTCTTCAATCTTAGCTAGGTATCCTTGCATTACAACATCTTGCTTTATAAGACTGTACTGCAAGTTGTTTTCAAGGTCTAACTCCATATCCAGCAATTCTTGATCCGACTGCATTGCCCAAAGTGTTTCTAAGTCATCAGTCAGCGTAATCTTATTGTCAACAGACATTCCCATCTGATACTTCAGCACATTAAGCGTTGTCTGATGCTGACGGTCAGCCTGTCTCGCTCTATTTTTAATTTGGTTGATAAGTAGGTCTAATTGCTCTACGTCCATTTCTTCTGCAAATCCTTCTTTATACAATGCATCCGTCTCAGAAAGTGTTTTCTCGATATTGGCGATGTTCTCATTTAGCAAACGGACATTTTCTTTTGCAACCTGAGATGTATAGTATGCTTGCGCGATAATCGTCTTGACCTCGTTCAAGGTCATTTTTTTCATATCACCTTTCATCCTTTTCAAGCCTTTTACTGCTTTTAATCCGATGATATATGAACCGTCAAAAATCTGAAGACCAACATTTACACCTGCTTCCATGCTCCAAGCTTGTCCAAATTGTACTTCTGTAGTAGTGTTTTCACTTGGTGCTGGAGCATTAATTGGAACTCCTGTTTGCTGAGAAACACCACCAAGAAATTGGGTGAGATAATCTGGAAACCCGAACGCATCCGCAGGTAAAACTGAAGTTGGAAGATCTATGAAGTTGTTGAATCCGAAACTTCCATTTACAATAGGAAGACCTTTTGCGGTTTGAATCCAGACATCTTTTTCAGCTTGCTGAACATCAATGTCTGCAGTTTTGGCCTTCTGGCTGTTTTCCCAAGCGTATTTTACTGCGTCATGCACACCCAGTTCCATTGGAGCCGATGATTCTTGAGCAAGCGCGAAGCTTGAGATAAATAAACTGGTTGTAAGTATGAGTAGGTTTCTCATCGCTAAAAAATAGGGTGCTGTGTATCTAATGTTTTGAATTTATCCTTCAGGTATTCCATGCCTTTTTCGCTCGCAATTCCGCGGATGTGATAGCGAATTGCCTCGAAGTAAACATCTTTTGCATTGTATTGCGCAGCAGGAAACAATTGCTGGTCAAAGATGATATCCATTCTTCCAACATACAATCCTGCAACAATTGGAATATTGATGTTCTTCCTGTACAAACCCTGGCTGATGCCTTCTTCAATATTCCGAGCAATGCAGGACATTATCATATCCATTTTGTACTCATTGAACTTTGAGAATGCTGCAGGGTAGTACTTCTCCATATCAAATAGAATAGAAGGGTGCATACTCTGTAGATGGGTACTTACGTGCTGCGAAATGAGAAACATTTCATCAATTGCATTTTCACTTTTCTCCTGAATAGAACATAACGCTGCGCCTTCCTTGTCCATATGCGACTGAATGCCTTTAGAAACTAGGTCGGCCTTGTCTGAAAATGACTGATACAGCGTCTTCTTTGATATTCCCAAATGACGAGCAATATCATCCATCGTCAAACTCTTAATGCCATATTGCATAAAGAGTTGCGATACCTGATTTAGTACTTTCTGAGCTTTCTCGTCCATTTTGCGGGTGCAAATATACTATCGTAAAAACGTTGGAAACGAAAATGATGTTAAAAGTTTCTTGAGTTTTCAATGATGCTACATTAATACAAATCATAATGTTCAATCGAGTTTAGAAATCATCCCTAGCAACTATATCTTTGCGCCCTTCAAAATCTATAGAGATGGAAAGTGTAAAGGGGTTATTAGCAAGTACCGAACTTGATAGAGAAGTTACGGTAAGAGGGTGGGTAAGAACCAAGCGCGGCAATGCTTATGTGAATTTCGTTGCTGTGAATGATGGCTCAACTATTAATAACATCCAATGCGTTTTCGACTTTGAATCCAACTTTAAAGAGTCCGATTTGGCTAAGGTTACAACGGGAGCATGTGTTTCTGTTACCGGACAATTGGTTGCAAGCGAAGGAAAAGGACAGTCGGTAGAGGTGAAGGCAACTGCTATTGAAGTTCACGGAGTAGCTGACCCAGATGAATTTCCAATTCAGCCTAAAAAGCACAGTCTAGAGTTCTTACGTGAGAACGCACATTTACGAATGCGAACGAATACGTTTAGCTCTGTTTTTCGCGTTCGTCATGCACTGACTTTTGCCATTCATAAGTATTTCAACGACAGAGGATTCTTCAATATTCATTCTCCAATTTTAACTGGAACGGATGGAGAAGGAGCAGGAGAGATGTTCCGGGTAACGATGCTCGACCCAAAGAATCCACCGTTAACTGAAGATGGAAACGTAGATTATTCTGAAGACTTCTTCGGAAAGGTGACTAACCTATGCGTTACAGGTCAGCTTGAAGCTGAGTTGGCGGCAATGGCGCTTTCTAAAGTTTATACGTTCGGTCCAACATTTAGAGCTGAGAATTCAAACACTTCTCGCCACTTGGCCGAGTTTTGGATGATTGAGCCTGAGGTTGCTTTCTGCGACATTGTGGGCAACATGGATTTGGCTGAAGACTTTCTTAAAGAAGTAATCAAGTATGTGGTTGAGACCTGTCCTGATGATTTGAAATTCTTGAGTGATAGAATCACTCAAGAAGAGAAAGGTTTGCCACAAGACCAGCGTCAGCCCATGGAGTTGTTGGAGAAGCTAAAGTTTGCTTCTGATAATGATTTTGCACGAATCACATACACAGAAGCATTTGATATTCTCAGAAACTCTAAGCCAAATAAGAAGAAGAAGTTTCAATATCCTGTAAACGAATGGGGTGTTGATTTGCAAAGCGAGCACGAGCGTTTTTTAGTAGAAAAGCATTTCCAGAAACCAGTAATTATTACAGGTTATCCGGCCAAGATTAAGGCGTTCTACATGAAGCTAAACGAAGACGGAAAGACTGTTGCTGCAATGGATATCCTCTTCCCAGGAATTGGCGAAATTGTAGGTGGTTCGCAACGTGAAGAACGTTATGATGTACTTCTTCAGAAAGTTAAAGACTTCCATATTCCAGAAGAAAGCGTTTGGTGGTATTTAGATACTCGTAAGTTCGGAACAGTAGAGCATAGTGGTTTCGGACTAGGCTTCGAACGTCTCATGATGTTCATTACAGGAATGACCAACGTGCGTGATGTGATTCCTTTCCCAAGAACTCCGAAGAACTGCGAGTTTTAACTCGTCTTCTTCACGTACTGCGTAAGAATTACAATTTGCTGTCCACCAACACGGCCTTCAATTTGTTCGGCATTGTCCCAGACTAAAGAGATGTTCCGAACAGCTTCACCACGCTTGGCTACAATACTGGACCCTTTCACATTAAGGTCTTTGATAACAACTACAGAATCTCCGTTCTGGAGCACAATTCCGTTACTGTCTTTGTGTACAATTTTCTCTTCAGATTCATCTTCAACACCTTCTTTGGCCCAAGCTGCTGTGTCTTCTTCCATGTACATCATGTCCAACAAATCTTGTGGCCAACCTTCCGTTTTAAGTTGATTGAGCATTCGGTAAGCCACAACCTGAACCGCAGGAACAGTACTCCACATGCTATCATTCAAGCAGCGCCAATGGTTGGCGTCAATTTTAGAATTATCAGAAAGCTGTTCGTGGCATGTTCCGCAAGTAAGAATTGCCCCATCTGCATTTCCACCTTTTGGGGAAACATCAAACGGTTTCAAATCACTTTCTGAACCGCATAGTTCACACTTGGATTCGGCTCTTTTCAGTAATTCTTTTTCCAAACTCATGTTGTGGTTTTGTTTAGGGCGTAAGGATATGGTTTACAAACTCAGCGTAAGAATTTTTCATGCTGATTTTCTTACACCCTTGTAAATTGACGTCATGAATAGGATAAGACGGCAAGGCTTGTTTTACCACACTTTCAAACTTCTTTGGGTGAGCAGTTTCCAAAAACAGACCAACTTCGTTTTTCCGAAGATGTGCTTTTAAGCCCGCATGACCTACAGCTCCATGCGGGTCTAGAACGTATTCGTGGAGGTTGTAAACATGCTTTATTTCATCCAACGTTTGTTCGTCTGTAAGCGTAAAACCAAGGATGTCTGATTTGACAGAATCTAGATTCTTATCGTAAAGGAATTCAATCCGCTCGAAATTGCTTGGTGCGCCTACATCCATTGCATTAGAATAGGTAGCAACCGATTTTTTTGGCGTGTAATTACCCGTATCCAAATACTCATAAAACGTATTGTTCGAATTATTTGCCGCTACAAACTGATCAATTGGAAGCCCCATTCTTTTAGCGATGAGACCAGCAGTGATATTTCCAAAGTTTCCGCTTGGTACAGAAACGATGAGCTTCTTGCCAGAAAGCATTTTTTTCAATTGCTTGAAGGCCAAAAAGTAATACGTCATCTGTGGTAAAAAACGAGCCACATTAATTGAATTGGCACTACTTAATTGAACTTGCTCATTCAAGTTAGAATAGCTGAAAGCCTGCTTAACCAACGCTTGGCAGTCATCAAACGTACCATCTACTTCCAACGCCTGAATATTACCTCCTAAAGAAGTCATTTGGTATTCCTGAAACGGGCTTACTTTTCCTTTCGGGAAGAGAATCTTCACCTTAATTCCCTCCACATTTGCGAAGCCGTGGGCTACCGCACTTCCAGTATCTCCTGAGGTTGCTACCAATACAGTTGTCTCAGAGCCTTTCTCAACAAAACGAGATAAACATCTTGACATGAATCTGGCGCCAACATCCTTGAATGCCATGGTTGGTCCATGAAATAATTCAAGAACATGCACATCATCATAAATGTGTTTTACGGGTGTCGGAAACGAAAGTGTTTCGGAAACAATGGTTTGTAATTCTTCTCTCGTTAACGAACCTTCGACAAAAGGCCAAAGCGCAGTAGTAGCAATTTCTACATCGTTCAGGTTTTCAATCTCCTCATAAAAGGATGCTGGTAATTGCGGGATAGATTCTGGCACATATAAGCCGCCCTTTGCACCAAGCCCATTTAACGTTGCTTCCTTAAATGAGACAACTTCTTCGGCTCGTGTGTTTAAGTATTTCATTGCCTCTTTAGCTAAAAGTGCTTAGTTGTGCTCCCGCGTTTCCGTGTACCATTTCTGTGAAACTTCTGGTTTCGATGTTGCTTCCTATGAACACCAATTTTAGCTCAGATTCAATTTTATCAGCCTGATTCTTAGAGTTTGCGAAAGCAAAAACAGATGGACCGGAACCAGAAATTCCAAAAGCCAAAGCGCCATTTTCAAAAGCACTTTCTTTCATTTCATCAAATTTCGGAATGAATTTTTTGCGTTGAGGTTCAACAATTAAATCCTTCATGCTTTCAGAAAATCGGACTAAGTCGTTTTCGTACAGACTTGAGATGAAAGAAGCTGTTAAGGCTGATTGGTTAGATGAGATTTCCAACGAGACTTCCTTTGATAAAGCGTTACGCGAATCAGCCGTTTTTACCTCAACCTGCGGGAAAAATGAAACAGCAAACAGTGATTCAGGTATTGGAAGACGAATTAGGTTCTGATTCTGAACCAATACCAACCCGCCTAAAATGGCTGGAGCCACATTATCTAAATGGGCTGAGCCGCATGCCACTCGTTCTCCTTCGCTTGCAAAAAGGACAAGCTCATCTAAAGAAAAAGGGTTGCCCATTAACTCGTTAAATGCAAAAGCGGCAGCTGCACTGCTTGCGCTACTAGAACCTAGCCCGCTACCTGATGGGAACCCTTTCTTAATTCGGATATCTACTCCTTCCGTTGAGCCGAGTTTTTCTTGCATTTTTTGGATGACCACAGAGCAACAGTTTTTAGACGTATCCGTTGGGATTTCGGGGCCATCAATAATCTCTAATATTCTGTTTTCTGAACTGGAATTGAACGTTACTTCAACCTTGTCGCCAACTGTACTGAGGGCCATACCTAGAATATCAAATCCAACATTAAGGTTGGCAATTGTAGCCGGTGCAAACGCACAAATAGACTGCTTGCTCATCGGTTTACAATGTAGATAAGGTCGGAAAAGACACCGCTGGCGGTTACCTCGGCACCTGCTCCAGCTCCTTTAATAATTAGCGGCTCATCTTTATAGCGGTCTGTATATAAAGCAACTATGTTGTCCTTTCCACCAATGTTGGCAAACGGACTATCGGCACTTACAGCCTCAAGACCAACTTTCATATTTCCTTCATTCAGCTCGGCTATCACTTTCAAGCTATTGCCTGCTTTTTCTGCCTCAGAATACAGTTTTAAAAAGAACTGTTCATTCTCGGAAAGAAACTGAAGAAACGATTCTGTGTCTGGCGTTTCCATGCTGCCATCTGGGAGGAAAGAATCAAAGTTTACATCGGATAATTCTTTGATATAACCTGCCTCACGTGCAAGAATCAGAATTTTTCTTCTTACGTCTAATCCGCTCAGGTCAATCTTTGGGTCAGGTTCAGTAAGTCCTTGTTCCTTGGCTTCGGCAACAACATCAACAAAAGAAGAACTACCATCGTATGTGTTGAAAATGAAGTTTAAGCTGCCTGATAAAACGGCTTGAATTCTATGAACCCGATCACCGCTTAACCGTAAATCTTCAATTGTTTTTATAATGGGCAAAGCTGCTCCCACAGATGTTTCGTATTGAAAGTGGCAGTTTTTAGTTTTTGCCAATTCAAGAAGGTGGTTGTAATTCTCGGTTGCAGAGCTGCCCACAATCTTGTTACAGGTCACTATGGAAAGGCTATTGCCTAATAAAGCAGCGTACTGTTCCGATACTTGGTCCGATGCGGTATTGTCTATGAAAACAGTATTTCTAAGATTGAGAGCGGTAATACATTCTACAAACTGACTAGCGTTTGAGTCATTACCAATTTCTTTTAGTTGTTCAATTTTATCCCAGGAGAGACCATTTTCGTCAACCAACGCTTTCCGACTGTTGGCTATACCAACGATTATTAATTCAAGCTGGTTTTGTTCTAGTAATGTTTGATGTTGGAGCTTTACAATTTCTAAGAACTGTTTCCCCACATTTCCAACTCCAGCGATGAAGAGGTGCACCTTTTTAACAGCCTTTTGAAAGAACCTCTCGTGGATTACATTGATGGCTTTGTCCTCGTCTTTCTTAGCCACAACGATGGAAATATTCCGCTCAGATGAACCTTGCGTAATGGCGGTAACGTTTATGCCGTTTTCTCCAAGAGCCGAAAAAACTTTTCCTCCCAAACCAACCTGACTTTTCATCTTATCACCAACTACGGCAATAATCGATTGGTCGTTTTCTATTTCAATCGGATTTATGAGTTTTCGGTCGATTTCAAAGTCAAAATGACTTGAAAGCGCATTGGAAGCTTTATTTGAATCCTCCGTTTTAATTCCAAGACAGATGCTTTGCTCCGAGCAACCTTGCATAACCAAAATGATGTTCACGTCAGATTCCTCAATCACCTGAAAAATCCTTCTGGCGGTTCCTTTTTTTCCAGCAAGTCCAACTCCAGATATTGTCACAATACTTATGTCTTGCAGAGAAGTTACCCCAGTAATTCTGTCGGTATCATCCTCGTTTTTACCACTAATGAATGTTCCTTCGTCCTCCGGTTTAAGTGTGTTCTTGAGATAGATTGGAATGTTTTTCTCCATCACTGGACGGATGGTTGGCGGATACAAAACCTTCGCTCCAAAGTATGCCAATTCAAAAGCTTCTTGATAACTCAAGGAGCTAATTGGGCTAGCTTCCTT
>Ga0209632_10002418_pt1 | contig 17893 bp, 14 predicted proteins | sample COG_10_FD_184754 | JGI IMG/M metagenome (GOLD analysis project Ga0209632, IMG submission 184754) | Pelagic Microbial community sample from North Sea - COGITO 998_met_10 (SPAdes) (version 2) | ecosystem: Environmental > Aquatic > Marine > Neritic zone/Coastal water | place: Helgoland, sampling... | reverse complement strand
CCTAAAATAATACTATTGTTCCCCCCTCCTACATTAGTTCCAGTAGATTTTAGATTTGCCAATTCTTCGCTAAACGTCCCATGTAGATTTTGAATTATTTCGAACATTGAATCGCTTTTTTGTTCTAGTTTCGATAAACGGTCTTTAAAATGATAGACTAATAATAAAATTAAAATAAATGTGATTGCTAAAGTTAAGAAGAAAAACGTTTCAAATAAAGAGAAATTTGCCATGAATTTATATAAAGTAATAAAAAAATACATTACAATAAACGAAAAGAAATCTTATATAATTATATATATGTCTTCTATTAATCCAAATATGCAATATGTTCAACCAGTAAGTATGGGATCTATGAATATGAGACCGATGGATGTAAATAGTCCAAACCAATTACAACCACCTTCAACTTTATTTAGTGTACAAAATACGATTATTTTGACATTAAGCGTTTTACTTATTTTGACGTTTTTAGGAATAAATCTATTGGATGTATTGAACAACATACTTAAAAACATAGTCGAACTATTCAGACCATTAGTATCCCGATTTTTGTCATTAATTGGTTATACCACTGGTACAGTCATCAACGCTTCAGCCGATGTTGTTTCCGATACATCTAAACTAGCAATAGACATTGCTGAAGGCAGTATTCAAGATATTGGAAATTTATTGATAAAGGCCAGTAAACAAGGAAAGGCAGCGTCGCAATTAAATCAATCTTTGTCAATACCTGTGATAACAGAAATTCCTAAACAAGATATACCTGAGAACCCGATTCAAAAACCATTAAGTTCAGTTAAGCAACAATGGTGTTTAATAGGTGAATTCGATAATCAACGCAAATGTGTACAAATGAATGAATATGGAAAATGTATGTCGGGTAAGATTTTTGAGAATGAACAATCTTGTGTGAGAATGTAAATTATATAATGTAAAAATATTTACAGTATATATATGAATAATTTTATATTGTGTTGCGGTAATGTTTTGAAAAGTGTTATTGATAATTCCAATATTGTAATTGAACTGGATCTGTCAGATAATGCTATGAATATAAATGAGTTGGTTTCTAATACTATGGACGATATACAAGAGAAAGTAGCAGATGTCAAGGAACAAGTACAAGATAAGGTAGAAGATATTAAGGAACAAGTACAAGATAAGGTAGAAGATATTAAGGAACAAGTAAAAGATAAGGTAGAAGATGTCAAGGAACAAGTACAAGATAAGGTAGAAGATGTTAAGGAACAAGTACAAGAGAAAGTAGCAGATGTCAAGGAACAAGTACAAGATAAGGTAGAAGATGTTAAGGAACAAGTACAAGAGAAAGTAGAAGATGTTAAGGAACAAGTACAAGACAAAGTAGCAGATGTCAAGGAAAAGGTCGAACTAGCAGAAAAAGTTGTTCAAGTGACCAATGAATTAACAAAAGAAGAGAAGGTTTAATCTAGACTAATATTAAACTCATCAACATTATCATCATGGTTAGCGGTTATAATACTAGTCAATAATGATACATTACTAGATTCTAAAATAGTCTTAATTTTTACAGTATAAGTGATCATTGGTCCAATTGATAATGGAATTTGAATATTGGCTAAAAAATTCTCTGTTGTTTCAAATGTACCATCTTCACTTGAAATAATATCAAACTGTGTTTTATCAAATGTAGTAATAATATCGCCAACTGAATCAATTTCTTGTATTCCGTGAAAAAGCTTAGCCGTAAATTCGCCTATTCCTACGCTTACATTTGATGCTGTAGCGACCCCCGAAATCGTGATTTGAATCGGCAGATCAATACTAAGAATTTGCTCGCCTAAATTACTGTTTTCTGTAAAAATTAAAGTTAGTATATCAGTCAATTCGGTGCCAGAAAGTGGGATATTTGTATCACTCACAATCTGGGCATTTTGGTTGATATCGACTGTTTTAGGTAATATCGCGTAATCACGCACTTTATATCCAAAATTATACAAAGGCACATCAGGATCGTAGTATATATCTTCTCTGGGTCCAGGAACATCAGATGATGTAGTCGGAACCACGATTGTTTCATCATCGGGGCAGGCATTTGATGAATAAACAACAACCTCATCGTTTTGTTTTACACTAATAGTATATCTATTTCGACTATTGGACATTAAACTAGCATAGCCAGCGGCTTTAGTACGATTTCCATTAACCGCGCCATTATTTTTATGTTGTAGAATTTCATATTTGCGTCGCATGTCCAATTGTTTTTTGGTATATTTTGGCACTATAGTAGATGCATCTTCACTTGGTGTTGTATCTGTATATGGTGAAATAATTTCAAGTCTAGGCGGTCGCGTAGATTCACGTAAAAGTATACTGCGCATGGATTGAAGTAATACACAATTTGGCGTGGTCATTATAATAATTAAACATATTTGATTATTATATTTTTTGCTTATTTATCTTCGATGTCTTAATTGTTCATATACCAAGAATTTGCTAAATAGTTATATTTAGTATTATTATCATCATCTGCCGATCTCAAATTGGGCCCAGTTTCGACAATATTCATAATTTGAAAAACAGACATGGCTTGATCAAAATATCGTAAATCTGATAAATTACCATCGAACCCGCCATTTTGACAAACAAGTACATTTCTGTAATTTTGAAATGGTACATTTTCGAAAGCGAGACGTTTCGCTATAACACCATTCACATATACATCCATAATTTTATTTTCCATACGAATAGCCAAATGGAACCATCTAGCAATAGGCAAATTATTTAGTTCTACTTCTTCCTTAATGGAGGAAGTAGTATTTGCCGCAACAGTATCCATTACAATCTTTATATTGTTCATATCGTCATTTTTATTATAAAAATACACACCTGGTCCATTTCCAAGTTCCGCTAAGCCACTGGTATTATAGTTACTAGAACCTTTATTGAAAATGTTATTGTATACAAAATTGCTTTCCGTATGATTTCTTAGTAACCATACGCTCCATGTAAATTCAATACCTTCACTCTGGTTATTGGATCTATATATAGTGATCGCGTTAGAATTTTTAGGATCCTGTAATATTGTTTTCTGTCGATTACCGTTAATAACACCGTCAATTAAATAAGGATTTTTTTCAGGTCTCGAAAAATAAACAATTAAGAAAATACCTAAATTCATTATGATCAAAAAGAATATCAGTACAAGGATTAGAAATACAAATTTGGTAATGAGTGTATTTGATGACATGAATTCTTTTCCGCTGGTATACAAATCCTTTGATGAAATATCATCAATTGTGCGATTAAATGAATCTTTGGAACTTTGAAACGAGTTTTGAATATATCCCATTGTACTTTGGGCATTTTCTTGGCTCGATTCTACGTTATCCAAAGAATTATTCGCAGATTCATTATCTGGAGGGGCGATAGGTCTATCTTTATTAGGATCGTCCAATGATTCGGCTAAAGGTTGATTAAGATAATTCATTATATTAATACTTTATATTAATATGATAAAAAATAACTACATTTAAAATAAATAAAACGAACTGGTTTCTACATTATCTTTTAATAACGAAACGTTAATATTAATATTGCCTAATGCGTTACTTATTGTACTGCCGCCATTGCCTTCCAAATATTTATCCCAGGCGGATTTGGGATCAGTAGGTTTAGGTGTGCGTTCAAATTTCGAAATATAAGCATCCCATCCACTACCAAAAACGATCGATGAGCTCGCCTGCATACTTTGAAAGGGAGGCGCGACATTGTTTCCGATAAATACGGATTTAACCATCTTGCCATCCAAATATACATCAATTATATTATTGTCGACGCTGACTAAAATACAAACCCATTTCTGTAATGGGAAATTATTAGTGATTTCAATCGTTTCTAAATAATCGTCTTGATCGCTATCGCTAATGGCGGGATTACCGAGATCAAGTTTCAATGTTGATGTGTTATTATCTAAATATAAATTCGTTTCGTATAATCTACTAAATATTGTTTTTCGGGCATCTGTATTCCAACTGTTGACATATACCCATACATTATAAGTGAATCGCGCCGAATCGGGTACAGATAGATTGCCTGATGGTATGGCTGGTATTTGCGACGACAAACTATTTTGTTCGTCTAAAGCGGTCTTACCAGAGAACCAATCTTGAAAAATTAAGTATAGTATTACTACTAATAAAATTACACCTAATACAATTATAGTGGTACTCATATATAAAATTATACTATATTATTTAATGGCGGATTTTTATTTAATAATAAATTGTAATTTGTGACAATTTCGTTTTTTTCTAATACATTTTCAAAATATTCAATATTACATATAGCGCCTTTTAAATTGTTGTTACCAATGGATATACGATCAGTATCCTTATAAGCAGGAAACATATTAACGTAATTTTTCGATGATTTTAATTCTCCGTTTATGAATAAATCAATATTATTATTATCATAATTTACGACAATATTATTCCATTTTTGCATTTCAATATCGATGAATGTAGAAATTTCAGCTTTGGATTGTGATATTAAAAAATCTCGCCAGTTTACTTGACCATCTTCGTTCGTATTAGATAATATAATAAAGTCGTCTTTGGGAATAGGTCTACAATTTCGAGTATATTGTTCTAATAAAATGTCGACATCCACTAGTTCATCAGAGAAATTTTCATTTTGTTCGAGTATATCTTTTAGTTTATTACAGTTAATATCATCAATGAATGTGATTTTTAACTTGTGTTTTCTATCTAAAGTTTCGGACAGAATTTCATTCGATTGATCTGTATACATAGAAATATATTCTAAACGCAGTTTATCCTGACCATAACTGAAAATATGTTTATTTTCGGTCGATAATTCCTGACTGTTTAAATACAACCACATTGATATTGAATAATTAACATAGAGCGAAGGCGCAGTTTTACTTTGTAACATTCTATTACTGATCAAAGTTGTCTTATTTGTAGGTAAATCACGACCGTGAGCAATTACTTTATAGTCGTTCAAAAAATGAGGGGTGTCTAAAACTTTGAAACTATTGTAGAAATTTCCCACCATGAATGAAGGTAAATATACATATGTTACAATGAGTATTGTTTCGATCATTAATAAAACATATGTTACCGAAGGTGTAAGATTAAATTGATTTTTGATATACACAATAAAATCATTTAAAAAACAAGGAAGTAAGAAAATCAAATTAATCACAATACCAATTGCGCCTCGTATTTTTAAGAGTTTATCGCTAAAAAAATTATAAAAAAGTGTTAAACCTACTAAAACCATCGAAACAATAATAATTTGTGAAAGTATTGTCAAGTATTCCGTATATGTTGATGATAAACTCTGTATATTCGAGTAAAAGTTAATAAAAACTACCATGAGTAATAAACCGAGCGCAGCATACGCAAATATTGCCATCTTATTTCTTTCTCTGCTAGAAAATACAATCATACCAATAATAACCAAAATCGGCACAATGAAGATACTGACGTATAAATATACACCTGTGTCAAACACCTGTTTTTTCTGTACAAGATTCGATAATAAAATAGTCAACCCGATGATAAATATATACAATATGCCATATTTCGCCAAGGCTCCAGTGGTATTATTCGGGCTGAATAACTCTTGTAGCGAGGTAGTAAATAATGTATTTCCAAATTTTTCATTTTTCTCCTGTAATTTTTCTTGCCGATTCATATAAGACCCCTTAATTGTTGCACTGTAATCGTATAATTTTTGTTTCAATGATGGCATTTATATATATATACATTATAAGTTTTCAATTGCGGTTTTTTTCCCATGGCAATCTCTACATAGTGCTACTAAATTATCTACATGATTGCTACCTCCATGTTCGAGACGTACAGTATGATCAACCTCGAACCACGCGGGTAGTTGTTTTTTACAGTCTCCGCAACACCAACTTTGCTGAGCAGCAACGAATTTCTTTTTCGTTTCACTCACCGAGCGTTTTGTGCTTTTTCCTCCAGAGTTCATGACTTTTTGCTGGTACTTGTGTAACTGAGGATCATGGTTAGTAATAGATTGACCATGTTGACCGTATTGCTGTTTTGCTGTGAAATCCATTATAGGATGAATGAAATTATATGAATCTTTGTCAATGGGTACATTTTTTAAATATTCATTCGAAGATACAATAAGATCTTTGGCACGATCTGGATTTTTGCGGAGCATATAAATGAATACCAGTCCACATAAGCCAACGCCGATCATTTGATAATATTTTTTCCACGTAAGTGCTAACCGTAAATATTTTCCATCTGTGTATATATTTGCTATAACTAAAGATGTTATGATTATGATGACTATTTCAAATCTCATGTACTCTTATAAAATATGTAAATAAAAATAATACAACATAGTGTAAATAATAAATAAATATGATGTTTCTTTATTTTTAATGTTTCACTTAGTATTACAGGTTGGGGTCTATAGTGTGCGTTGTATATATCATCCGCGCGCAAAAACGACATTTCGTCTTTCCCTATGTATATATTAATTTTATTATGAATAAAATGGACCCATTTTTTGAAAGAATCACGGGAAGATAAATATGGACTACATGGAAATTTATCCAACATTTCACTAAAATGGTTTCCGATAGAAATATTAGGAATAAACAGAGGCATATTTTGAATAAAATCATAATACTTGCGTTTGGTAAATTCATTAGGATTATCGGGATACGTAGAAGCAATTGTATATAAAACGAACCAATAATGTGGTCCCCAAACTTGTGGATTATAATCAGTCATTTAAACTATATAGAATTATATGATTAAATAAAATTAATAGCACCGTATAATGGATATATATTGTAATAATTGTGGACGTGCAGGACATTTATTTAGTCATTGTAAATTACCTATTACGAGTATAGGTATCATTGCTTTCCGCAAAACAGACAAATATGAATTTCTCATGATTAGACGTAAAGAGTCACTTGGATTCATAGATTTTATTAGAGGTAAATATTCATTAACCGATAAATATTATATACTAAATATGATTAAACAAATGACTTCATATGAGAAGACGATTATCACCAGCGAGTCTTTCGAAAAAATATGGAATAATATATGGTGTGATATAGAGTCAAATATTCAATATAAAAATGAAGAAATTAGTTCAAATGAAAAATTCGAATTATTGAAAAGCGGCGTTTATAATAATGGTGAGTATTACAATCTGAATTCTTTGATAAAGGAGTGTGAATCTCATAATTGGCATGAACCAGAATGGGGATTTCCAAAGGGAAGGAGAAACGTAAATGAGAATGATTATGATTGTGCTATACGTGAATTTTGCGAAGAAACTGGATATAATAAACATAATTTGAAAAACATTGACAACATAATACCATTCGAAGAGGTATTCACTGGATCCAATTATAAATCATATAAACATAAATACTTTATCATGTTTATGGATGAAAAATACACGCATAATATGAAGAATTTCCAAAGAACTGAAGTGAGTTGTATGAAATGGTTGCCATATGAAGAATGCTTAGAACACATTAGAGATTACAATTTAGAAAAGAAAAACATTATTACAAAAGTTAATAATATGTTAAAAGAATTAACAATATGTATATTGTAAATATATAACATTATAATATACATGTCCACTGAAAAACCGAAATATTGGAGTTTCAATAAAAAGAAGAATATTTACGAACCACGAAAGTTATATGAATTTATCACTGATCCCGATAACTCGGATATTAAACTTGTACGTAAATCGGTTCATGATGTCATTAGTACAGATCCAAAATGGGCGCAATTTTATGAAGATCATTATCTTAATAATACGAAATGGAAAATGAAGGTCATAGATGACGAAGAATACAATAAAATAGACAAAGTCCATCGCAATAAAACCGAAAAGAAAAAACGTCCTATCAAAGAACGACAGAACGTAACAAAGAAAGCAGACATAGAACAGCCACAACCCGACAAAACATTATCATATTTAGATTATTTATATCCTCGATTCGAAGACGACGAGTTCAATTTGAAATTATCACAACATAAAGAGTTATACGATAATCAATATGATGGATATATATCAAGTATTAAAGAAGAAGCAGAAAATATATGTAATATCGATTTCGAGCTCTTGCCTCACCAAAATTTCGTGAGAAATTTTATGTCTTTCAATACCCCATATAATAGTTTGCTGCTTTATCACGGTCTTGGCAGTGGAAAAACCTGCAGTGCGATTGGAGTATCAGAGGAAATTCGTAAATATATGAAACAATTGGGACAAAGAAAATCGATAATCATCGTCGCTTCGCCAAATGTTCAAGATAATTTCAAGTCCCAATTATTTAATCCAAAAAAGTTGAAGTTCGAAGGAGGAATGTGGTCTATGAATAGTTGTGTCGGAAGTTCTTTGTTAGAAGAGGTGAATCCTACATCGAGCAAGGATTTACGCGAGCAATATATAATTAAAGAAATAAAAATGCTAATAAATCAATATTATATGTTCATGGGATATACTCAATTTGCGAATTATATTAATAATAGTATAACCGTTTCACTGTCGGGATTGAATTCGAAACAGAAAATGAAAATGCGCAAAAAAAAGATAAAGGAGTTATTCAGTAATCGGTTGATTATAATAGATGAAGTCCATAATTTACGTATAACACGTGATAATAGTGAGTCTAATGTTAAATCCGCGGAAATATTAATGACGATGGTAGAACATGCGGAAAACATGAAACTACTTTTACTTAGTGCGACGCCTATGTATAATTCATATGAGGAAATAATATGGTTGACGAATTTAATGAACATGAATGACAATAAATCGATGATTAAGATCGGCGATGTTTTTAATAGTAAAGGTGAAATAACAACTTCTGGACGGGACCTACTTATACGAAAATTAACGGGTTATGTTTCATATGTTCGCGGCGAAAATCCTTATAGTTTTCCAGTTCGAATTTATGCGAATCATCGTGATTACTTAGATTTCAAATATATTGAACCGACGCGTCAAATAAATAAAAAAACAATAAAGGAACCATTAAAATACATACCCGTGTTTTATAATAGCATCGGTTCTCATCAAAAAAAAGTATATGATCTATTGATGCGAAATATGGATACATTGATGAAAGAATTATTCGAAAATATGAGTAAAAGTAGGAGTTTTGAAGACATGGATTCGTTTGGATATACACTTTTACAAAGACCTTTGGAAATCCTCAATATTGTTTACCCAAATGACGATTTTGAAGAAGCAGATCGTGACACATTTGACATTTTATCAACTACTATTCAAAATATGGTGGGAAAGGCAGGATTGTCAAACATTATGAAATACACAGAGGAGAAAATAGAAGATTTGGGTGACGATAAATCAATCAAAGTCCGCACGAATTTTGAATATAAAACAGATAAATATGGAAAATTGTTTTCACAAAATGAATTACATAAATACAGCGCAAAGATGGCAAATATCTGTAAAATTATTCAAAATACCGAGGGTATTATTTTAATTTATTCTCAATATATTGATGGTGGAATTATTCCTATGGCATTGGCATTAGAAGAAATGGGGTTTTCTCGTTATAGTAGTCATAAGAGTATGAAATCGTTATTGAAAAATAAAGGCAGTCATGTTGATTATATATCCATGAAACCTAGAGATCAACATAAAGGTACTTTTCGTAATGCCAAATATGTGATGATTACTGGTGATAAAAACTATTCGCGTACCAATGATGAAGATATAAAATATTTGAACAGTCCTGCGAATTTAGACGGTAACAAAGTGAAGGTTGTATTGATTTCAAGGGCCGCAGCAGAGGGGATCGATTTCAAGAATATTCGACAAATTCACATATTAGATCCATGGTATAATATGAATCGTATTGAACAAATTATTGGCCGCGGGGTACGAAACTTAAGTCATTGTGGTTTACCATTTGAGAAACGCAATGTCGAATTATTTTTACATGCCACAAATTTGGGCTCTGATACCGAAGCGGTCGATACGTATGTTTATCGAGTAGCCGAAAAGAAATCTATTAAAATTGGCGAAGTTACCCGCTTATTGAAGGAAAATTCTGTAGATTGTTTATTAAATATTGGACAAAATAATTTTACACAGGAACATTTATTGACAGTGCCTGCTAATTCGGCAATAGAATACGTTTTACCAAATGGAAAGAAAACTCAAGTCGTAGTGGGAGATAAACCATTTACTGACATATGTGATTATATGGATAATTGCGTTTACACTTGTAAAAACGAAGAGAAATATGCAGACAATGAAATAGTCAAGGCCACATATACTGACTCGTTTATCGTAACTAATAATGCTGCGATAACCAAAAAAATAAAGGAAATGTTTTTAGATATACCAGGTTCACAACAAGGAAAATTCTTCATGTCACACAAAGAGATTGTAGATACATTGAGTGCGGTGAAATCTTATCCTCATGATCAAATCAATCATGCTTTATATAACATGACGAATAGTGAAAATTTGTTTTTATTGGATAAATATGGTCGCATTGGTAAACTAGTGAATAAAGGTACGTTTTATTTTTTTCAGCCCATTGAAATCACAAATGATTCGTCGTCAATATACGAACGAGAGGTTCCAGTCGATGTAAAGATGCCACATATTAGTGTTGATTTGCCTATAGAATTTAAGGAAACGACCGACGAATTGAGTGACACATTAGACGAAATCGAAACGCATTACAAAGAAGCATTCGGTACATCATCAAATCAAACATTCTATGGACAATTTTATAAGATGCGCAAATTTTTATCCGATAAATACAATATTAATGAGGATACACAAAGAAAATATATAATGTTTCATATTTTGGATGAAATTAAATTTTTAACGAAGATCGAACTGATGAATTATATTTATAGTAAGTCGAAACTGAATACAATAGAGCGTTTTATAAAGGATTATTTTGATGAAAAGATTGTGATCAGTGATAAGAATCATGATGATTATGGGATTTTATTGAGTGATGATAGCAAAACGGTAAGTGTTTTTGTTTATAATGAAAGTAAATGGGAGAAAGCTTCATTTACTGAATCGAGAGATTTATTATCATCAAAAACGAACATCACAAAGAATGGAATAAATAAATCGAAAATGAATGAAGTTATTGGATTTTTCGAATTTAATAAAACGAAAGATGTATATAGTTTGAAACTGCGCCATTTGCGAGATAATGTCAATAAAGTCGGGTCGCGTATAGATAACATGCAACTGAAACATCTAATCGTGAAACTCAATGAAATTATCGGTGAGGAAAAGTATACAATCGATAATATTTTGGCGGAATTCGAAACCAATAAAAAGGACCTTAAATATAGACTCATTATATTAATAGAATTTATATTGCGTCATTTCCAGGAGACACGTAATCTCGATAAAGTATGGTTTTTTAGCGATGAACAAATAATATTTAACAAAATCAATAAACATAAAATTGGATAATAAGTATAAAAAATTGATTCATATAAACTTAAAAAAGTATACATAATATATAACATGAGTGATATCGTTTATGGTATTTATATTCCATCTGTATTAGAGAAACGCGTATATTTGGGTATCAATGAAATCGGTAGCAATGTCAAAGAAGTGCTGGAAAAACAAATACATGAGATGACATTTAACAAGTGTATCGCGGAAGGTTTCGTGAAACCTAGGACTATTAATATTATAAGTTATAGTTGCGGTATTGTTCAAAATGAAAATATTGAGTTTATCGTGATATTTGAATGTATGATCGCAAATCCAGTGGAAGGCCAATTTATTGAGTGTAAAAGTAAGACGATCACTAAGGCTGGTATACATGGACATGTGATTGATTATGATATTATCCCAATACATGTATTTTTAGCAAAGGATCATCATAATATGAATAAATATTTCAATAGTATTAAAGAAGATATGGATATATTGATAAATGTAATTGGTGTGCGTTTTGAATTGAATGATCCGTTTATTAGTGTTATTGGTAAATTGGTGGATAAAGAAGCAATGAAGAAGAAGCAAACAAGAGTTGTCAAGGCCACTGAATAAATATTATTTATATATATATATGAAGTTGGGATTTTCATATAAATTTCTTTTTTAATTGCGTTTGATTGTCGTTTTAGCATATATTGCTTTGAAATATTTTAATGTAATAGAAGGAAATCAAGGACATTCAGTGAGGAAGTGGAGGAGGACTACCCATGGGGGAAATAATGGAGGAGTGGGAGGGGCATTGGGTGGGAATGTAAAATCGATGATATACACAGATATAACAAACTAAAAATAAACTTAAATAAAAAATGGTATATAACCCATAATGGATGATTTGGAATTAATGAAAACTCGAATTGAAAATATGACAAAAATAAATCAGGTTGAAATTTTGAAAATATTGCTCAAACATAACGTCAAACTAAATGAAAACAAAAGTGGTATATTTGTTAATATGACCTTCTTAGATGATTCAATTATTGAAGATATAAATGTTTATTTAGAATACGTAAATAAACAGGAATCTACATTACAGTCTCTTGAAACACAGAAGGATGAATTTAAATCCATTTTTTTTGAATAATTTGGAATTTGTAAATAATACAATAATATGAAGTTTAATATTATTGTAATGAAATGTCAAAACATAAGGATTGTGAATATCTATATGTCAACATACTAAAACTATAATTACGAAAAAAATTGAATTCATTTTTTGGAATTTGAATACATGTATAAACATGAATCGTAATAATCTTCCATTAGAATTAGTAGACCCGCTGAGCTACGGTTATTTAGACACAGCGCAAAAACAAATCATATTCGATCACGATGGTTTAGATCTCGTTCTCATGGAAAATGCGAATGAAACATTTCGACAATTCATGATGGACGGAAATAATATGCACATCGAACGACTCTTGGAAAAAATTCGATGCGAAAATGAAAATTCCATGTTTTTGCGATCAGATACATTGGACATCAAATTCGTGGACGGAGTTTGGAATATCGACGATAGTAAACAAAACAAAAAGACCTTGAAGAAATATATCGAGGATGCCGTGCGAAAATTAAAAAAATCTAAAATCAACAAACAATCAATAATATATACTATATTTGGTTTGAATTTAGGCGAAGGTGGCCATTATGGCGCTCTAGTATGCGATCTTAAACAGTCTTGTGTTCGTATATTCGATTCTATGTCGGGTACATACAGTAACGATAAATACCTAATGACGTCGGGTACGCAAGAATGTTTCATGGAATTATCGAAGAGAATATTCAACAGTCGAGACATGTTAAAAGTGATACATGATAAGACAAAAAAAATATACAAATTTCATTGTAAACAAGTGAACATAGCGTATATTTTACAACCCACTGGTGGTTTTGAAGAGTTTATTTCGCCCGATTTAGAAGGAATCGAAGATGAGGTATTGAAAAAGAATATTAATATTCAACATACAGATTCGCAAAATCATTTTTGTTATATATGGAGTCTTTTATTTGTACAAATATATTTGCGAGGTAAGTTAAAATTATTTAATAGTTTCATTCAAATCATGAAAGAGAAAGAGTTGATCCCATTGACAGTTATAAAGCAATATATATTAGGGCTAATGAATGTTATGAATCAAGGTGATCTTGATCATGTCCTCTTCTTCTACAAACATTTTCCGCGAATTTGGTCTAATAAAGATGATCAACATTCGATTGATTTCAGTGTCTATGGTATTAACTTTAAAAGTGCACGTAATATGAGTGGTTGTTTAGATTATGTAATGAAACTTAATGTCAATATAAAGACATTGAGATCGGTTTCATGTCAATCATTGAAAGACGAGATCAATGAATTTATTTGTGACTATACTGACTGCGAAACAGACGAAGATATGTAAAAAGTATATAAAGATTGTAACTTATATAATATTGTATGAGTTATCACGATATATTTGTTAGAAATAAAATAACTGTGTGTGATATTAATAAATTGGAAAAATACATGTTTTTTCATCTTCCGCAAATCCAACGTAAAACGGAAAGTTTAGAAACAACCATTGTAACTGAAGCACATAAAATAGAAGCACATAAAATAGAATCAGTTAATCAAAAGGATCTATTATTCTGGATAATGTACATCCATGTATATTCAAAGGAGCAATATGATACATTAACGAAATATACAAATACGCAGATGGATGAAAAGCGTAAATATGCCGATTTTTTCATGAAAACGCCAAATGTAATGAAAAACGTCAACGCGAAGATGACAAAAAATAATATACAGGAGAATATTTCCGATTTTATGACAAATAGTGATATTACTATAGATTCATTACATGCTTTATCTGTTTACTATAAACGCAAAGTAATTATTTGTAATGATATAGTCTATTATATTATTGAGCCCGATGATTGTGATGATACATATGATCAAATCGTGATTTATAAAACGGGTAAGCAGTTTCAGTATATAGTAAACGCAGATATCCAAGATATATATAGTAGATTTTTATTGGATAAACATAGTATGCCATTAAGAGCAATATCTACATATAAGGTCGATGAACTTCGTAATATAAGTGAGAGATTAGGTCTAAGCCCCGAGAAAAATGATAAACAAAGTCATTATATTGAAATAACGAAACATTGTATATTATAAAAAAATTGAAACAATGTTTATACAAATAAAATAATATATGAATTTACTATATATTATTTACAATGACAGATAAAACACCAAAAGCCCAATTACACGCGATATTAACTAATTATTTAGAAAGTAATCCAGTTGCGCGTAAAGATGGAAAAACCAGTGAAATTGAGTTGCGTTTTGGTGGAAACCGCGATTACAAGCCATTTTCCAAGATCGATTATGATAATGTCGCTCAAGCATTATACAATCATGGGTTTGTACCAGAAAATCCAAATGGGTTTCACAGTTTACGCATATTCCATTGGTTTATCGACAATAATGGTATTACAAAGCGTTCGAATATTCGTGCAGAATTAGTAGGATTGGATTTGATACAAGAATATTGTAAGACAAATAGTCTTGATAAAATTTTGTCAATGCCTTCTACCACCTATGACAAACTGAAATTCACACAAAAAACAACTCCACAAATGAATGACCAATTTATAAAGCCTGCTGATTTTAAAGAGTTTAATACGCGCATTGCTTATCAATTGGAACAATCGTACGGTACAAAATCGGGTGTTATTCGAGGAATGATCGATAAGTGGGGTGATTTTAAAAAGACATTTCGTTTATTGAATAGAGTACGGTTTGTACATAAAGATCTCCCTTTATTTGCGGATTTGAGTATAGTAAAATCATCTAAAACCACAAATAAGGGGAAAACAATGATGAGTTCATTTAATATTCAAGAATCCAATGTATTCAATAACTTGGAGAACTATGAAATAGAAATGGAATTGGACAACTCAAAGGTTGGTGTTGGTACTGAGTATGAAAGTGTCGATAAGATAGTAGGAGTTATTCGCAAGATTATGCGCGTTGTATTGTCTGGACTTCAGCAGACGAATTATCCCATTTCATATGTAGAACAGGACCATATACTGCATTCTTATTTCGTCTTATTACATGGAAAGACAAAGGAATTCAAAAAAATACACCCCAAGGATTTCATTGGGCCATCTTCATATACCCTTCAGGTGAAAAATATGGTAGAAGATTATGAAAATATAAATCTGCCAAATATACGGCAAAATTACACCGTGACAGATAAGGCAGATGGAAACAGATGTCTATTGTATATAAATGAGGAGGGGAAAATATACATAATAAATACGAATATGAGTGTAATATTCACTGGATCTAAAACTGAAAACAAAGACTGTTTTAATAGTTTATTGGATGGTGAACACATTATTTATGATAAATACGGCAATTATATTAATTTATACGCGGTTTTTGACATTTATTTTATAAACACACAAGATGTTCGTACATATCCATTCTATGTATCTCCTGGTGATGAAGAATTATACAAGGGGAAGAAGGTGAAATATCGTGCGACATTAATGTCACAACTGGTTGGTTTATTAAAGCACAAAAATATCCTTGATTCAAAAGGATCATGTGTATTCAATATTGAAACGAAAACATTTTACGCAGTTACAGGAGAAACGACTATTTTCCAGGGATGTTCAAAAATATTGAGTGATGTACATGATAATATATACAAGTATAATACTGATGGTTTGATTTTCACACCAAGTGATAAAGCTGTTGGTAGCGATGTCGTAGGTATTGCGGGCCCATTACATAAAACGACATGGAATTACAGTTTCAAATGGAAACCAGCAGAGTTCAATACTATTGATTTATTAGTTCGTGTTAAAAAGGATCATACTGGTAAAGACGAGATACATAATATATTCCAAGATGGAATGGATTTGATTGGAGGCGATTCAATTAGTCAATATAAAACACTGATTTTAATGTGCGGTTACAGCGAACAACAAGATGGTTATTTAAATCCATTTGAGGATATGTTGAATGGATCAGGGCATACTTCGAAATCAACCGAAGAAAGCAATAAAAATGATTACCGTCCCGAACCGTTTATTCCCAGTGATCCATATGACCCCAAAGCATGCTTTGCGAATATATTATTACAAAAGAATGGTAAGGAAATGTATATGCTCACCGAAGAAGGCGAATTTTTCGAAGAGCATATGATCGTGGAATTTAAATATGATTTGGATGAACGCACTGGATGGAGATGGAAGCCATTGCGAGTTCGTTATGATAAAACGAATGAATTGAAAAGCGGTCATCGAAATTATGGCAATGCATATCGTGTGGCAAATAATAATTGGCTCACTATTCATAATCCTATTACAAGTGAAATGATATCGAGCGCATTGAATATACCTGATTATTTCGATAGTTACAGTGAAGAAACGCAAGACCAAGTATATTACCAACGAAATGGCGGAAGCACATATAAATCGAAATCAATGCGTGACTTTCATAATTTGTATGTTAAAAAACGATTGATACAAGCAGTGAGTGAACCAAAACAGTCTCTTATCGATTATGCGGTTGGCAAGGCAGGTGATCTACCTAAATGGATAGATAGTAAACTCGGGTTCGTTTTTGGCATCGATTTATCCCGTGATAATATTAATAATCGCAAGGATGGTGCCTGTGCGCGTTATTTGAGTCAAAAGGGAAATTATAAGAAGATCCCAACATGTATATTTGTAAATGGAAATAGTGGCGAAAATATTCGCAAAGGTGCCGCTTTTAAAGAAGAGTATGCGAGTGTAAAGGAAAAGGAGATTGTTCCAGCGTTATTCGGAAATGGTCCCAAAGATGCCACTACATTGGGAGAAGTAGTTAAATCTCATTATGGTGTGGCCAGCGGTGGGTTCAATATCAGTTCGGTACAATTTTCGCTTCACTATTTCTTCGAAAATGAAAAGATGCTCAATGAATTTGTGAAAAATGTTGCGGAATGTACAAAACTAAATGGTTATTTCATCGGTACATGTTATGATGGACAAACTGTATTTGATCTATTGAAACATACTGAATATGACGATTCTATTGTATACATGGAAAATAATCACAAAATGTACGAAATCGTTAAAAAGTATAAGCAAACTGGATTTCCAGATGACGAGACGTCATTGAATTATGCGATTAATGTATTTCAGGATTCAATTGGGAAGGTATCAAAGGAATATTTGGTGAACTTCGATTATTTCGTACGTGTAATGGAGAATTATGGTTTTGTATTGATAAGCAACGAAGATGCGCAAGGCATGGGACTTCCACGAAGCACTGGTTTGTTCAAAGATTTATCCA
>Ga0209632_10002415_pt1 | contig 17899 bp, 17 predicted proteins | sample COG_10_FD_184754 | JGI IMG/M metagenome (GOLD analysis project Ga0209632, IMG submission 184754) | Pelagic Microbial community sample from North Sea - COGITO 998_met_10 (SPAdes) (version 2) | ecosystem: Environmental > Aquatic > Marine > Neritic zone/Coastal water | place: Helgoland, sampling... | reverse complement strand
CAACGAGGAGTATATTTCCAGAAACAAAGCCGCCATCTACGGCGGCTTGCATCTGCTCACGTATGCTTTGAATCTCGGACTGGTCAATACCAAAATTATTCGAGTCAATCATCTTGATTGAACTCTCATGAGCAGCGCCGTGGTGATCGGCAATCGCTGCCGTGGTGAGGCAAACGGCTGCGGTTAAGCACAGTAGCTTGCGTGGTAGTTTGCTAAGTATCATTTGGGATTCCTCTTTAGGTCGCGCTTCGCTATGAGCGATTCGGCAAAACAGGCGCTGCATCTCAGCGCCAATAGATGGTCTGCTCTTGGGCAGATTCGTTCCGCATAGGGCTAGGTATAGCGCTGGATACTACCCGAATAGGGCAGTAGCAACAACCGTGCTAGGTGCGCTAAATGGCGGCGTTTTCGCCGCGGTGGGGCTTTTAGGTGAAGTCGCGCACTAGGGAATTACTGATCTCGGCGGGCAGGACATCGCTGCTGTGTTGGTAGTTTTGATGGCCGCTGCGTAGCACCCATGCTGCGCCGTCTTTTGCCGCTGCGATCATGTCATCTTCGAACTCGAAACGCAGGAAATGCACCGCCGAGGTCTTCTCGTCGGTGGAGCGAGCTAGGTCTTCATTGGCGATGGGGTAAACCGGGTCGAAACCATCGATCTGAATAGAGACTAATTCTTCTATCCCGATTAACTGGCTCAAGCGAAGCTTACGTTCTGACTCATCGGGAAATTCAAGCATGAATGTTGCTTTCAGATTCTTGCCATCGGGAATCAGTGGATTGTAGGCTTCTAACTCTTCGAGGAGTTCGGCCTCGCCGCTGATTTTTTCGACGCGAATCAGTTCCAGAACCTGATAGCGCATGACCATATAGTCTTCGAAGTGGAGCATTGCATTCGGGCCTAGAGGGAGGCGCCGTGTCTTCTTATGCTCCATCATAGCTTGCCGAATCGCGGGGCGCTGTTCGGTGTAGGCTTCGATGCTCATTAGGTCGGAGATGCTAATTTTCTTCATTTGTCTTAATCCTAAATTTGGCGTATTCGTTTTCTATATGCCATATGCATGGCAGAGAAGGTCGAGAGGGTGGATAGATTTCTGATCGTTATCCAGATTATTTTCGATATGCTTGCCGGCCACGGGGCAGTCACTGCCATAAAAATCAGGAACCTGCTCGCGGATTTGCTTAACGATAGGACGAGCAATCTTATTGGCGAATTCGAAAGTCTCTGACTTGACGCCGTAAGTACCATCGTGGCCCGAGCATCGTTCGATATTCTTAACGTTAGTCTCTTCAATAAGTTCGAGAATCTGTTTCGTTTTTGGGCCGATGTTCTGCACACGCTGGTGGCAGGCCACGTGATAGCTCACGTTACCGAGGGGATTCTTGAACTCAGTATTGAACTTTCCAGCCTTGTGTAACTTATGCAGATATTCGAATGGATCAAAGAACGCTTGTCCTACCGCAAGCACCTTCTCATCACTGGGAAACATAAGCGGCAGTTCTTGCTTGAACATCAAAACGCAAGAAGGAACCGCGGCGATGATTGCATTGCCGGCTTTCACCATTTCATACAACGCCGGGATATTCTTATCCTTGAGCTGTGTAACGCTCTTCAGATCGCCCAGTTCTAGCTTTGGCATGCCGCAGCAGTGTTCTCTTGTGGCTAGGTTTACTTTGACATTGTTGTGTTCGAGCACCTTGATCACGCTGTCCGCGATCGATGGTTCGTTGTAGTTGCAGTAACAGGTCGTAAACAGAGTGACTTGTTCGCGCTCAATGCTAGATTCGGCATTAGCTTCAGCCGGGTTGTAGATGTGCGCTGCGTGCTTCTTGCGCGCTGGCTGGTTGGTATATTCAGGAAGCTTGGCATCTTTGTGTATGCCCATGGTCTTGTCGAGCATGCCGCGCAGCACGCCATTTTTATTAGCGCCATTGACGATGGCGTTAATAACGGGCTTCGTCGCCACCTTGCCGATCATGTCGGTGCTGGTGATGACATTGTCGCGGAATTTGCTTTCGCCTTTCTTGAATTTGACGGCCTTTGCTCGCAGCATTAAGTGCGGGAAGTCGACGTTCCATTCATGGGGCGGGACATAGGGGCACTTTGTGAGGTAGCACAAATCGCAGAGATAGCATTGATCGACTACCTTGCTGTAGTCGGCAACATCGATACCGTCGACTTCTAGGGTTGGGCTTTCGTCTACCAGGTCAAACAGTGTTGGGAAGGCGTTGCAGAGACTGACACAGCGTCGGCAGCCATGACAGATGTCATAGACTCGCTCTAACTCTTTGTTAAGATTGTCTTCATCCCAGAACACGGGATCATTTTGGTTGAGCGGATGCCTGGTGGGCGCGCTCAGACCGCCTTCTCTGTTTTGATCAGACATAAGGAACTCAATTTTTTGGACTTGAAACTACGGAAATACTAGTAGCAGTGTAGAGCTTTGATTTTGAACTGCGCGAGCTTTTACTGCGATTTTTCAAATTGCTGGCATCAATTTGATGCCAGCTACTCGACTTAGGATGCTTTTTAGTCGTCTAAGGCATCCAATGCTTTCTGAAAACGGTTAGCGTGTGAGCGCTCAGCCTTCGCCAGAGTCTCCATCCAATCGGCAATTTCATCGAAGCCTTCATCGCGGGCATCTTTTGCCATGCCAGGGTACATGTCGGTGTACTCATGCGTTTCACCGGCAACGGCTGACTTCAGGTTATCTTCGGTGCCGCCAATAGGCATGCCAGTTGCAGGATCACCAACCTCTTCGAGATACTCAAGATGGCCGTGCGCGTGTCCAGTTTCGCCTTCCGCTGTTGAGCGGAAAAGTGCAGATACATCGTTGTACCCTTCGACGTCAGCCTTCTGGGCGAAATACAGGTAGCGACGATTCGCCTGGGATTCGCCTGCGAATGCAGCTTTCAAATTTTCTTCTGTCTTTGAACCTTTCAATGACATGGTGTTTCTCCTAGTGGTTTGCAATTAACTAATGCGGATCCCGTTTTGCCCTGAGGCTTGCTTGCCGCTTTGTTGACAGCAAGTATAGGATCATTAAGTCGGTGTACTCTACGTCAATTCGAATATCAAATCTAATCGATTTTTTTGAGTGCTTTGATCGTTTTTATCGATTATGATTTTAGTCATGAATCCTTCGATTAAGCAGCTTAAATACCTCTGCGCGGTAGCCGAGCACCGGCACTTCAGTAAGGCCGCAGTGGCCTGCCATGTTACGCAGTCCACCCTAAGTGCAGCAATACAGGAGCTCGAATCCCAGCTTGGCGTGAAGATATTTGAGCGTAACAAGAAGACGGTGCTGATCACCTCTCTAGGTCAGAAGCTTTTGCTGCAGGCGCGCATAGTTCTGGGCGACGTTGAGGACTTCGTAGGTATTGCTCGTGCTCATGAAGCTCCGCTTGTGGGGGACCTGCGCTTAGGGGTAATTCCAACCATAGGGCCATTCCTATTACCCGCCATTCTTTCGGAGCTTCGTAAGAGTTTTGACAAGCTGAAGCTCTATCTAAAAGAAGAGATGAGTGCACAGCTCGTTCAGCAATTACAGCAGGGGCAGCTGGACCTAATCATTCTGGCATTTCCCTTCCCGTTGCCTGATATGGAGACAGTGAGTCTGTTTAAAGACGAATTTTTGCTCTGTCTTCCACCGGGTCACGAATTAGAGAAGGTGAAGCAGGTGAAGCAGCATCAGCTGCGCGGACAGAGCCTTCTGCTTCTCGAAGAGGGGCACTGTCTTCGCGATCATGCATTGGAGGCCTGCAAATTGGAGAGCGCCGATACCGATCTTGTCTATCAGGGGACGAGTCTGCACACCCTGGTGCAAATGGTGGCAAACGGGCTGGGTATGACGCTATTGCCTGCTATGTCGATTAAGGCTGATGTGCTGGGCGATACGCATCTGCAGATCAAACGTTTCTCTAACGAGAATGTGTCCAGAGAAGTCGGTATGGCGTGGCGTAAGTCAGATCCACGCCGAGCAGAATATTTGTTATTGGCTGAGTTTGTAAAGGAGCATATCGGTCATTCGGCCGAATCGGACAAGAAGTCTAAATGAGGGTATTTGCCGTTTCGGATATCCATGTCGACTATGCAGAAAACCTAGTCTGGATTCTTAGTCTGGACCGTAAGGAATACGCAAACGACATCCTAATTCTCGCTGGCGACGTGACTGATAAGATGGCGCTGCTTGAGCAAGTATTAGTCTCGCTTGCAGCAAGTTTTAAGGCGGTATTGTTTGTGCCGGGCAATCATGAGTTGTGGGTGCGCGAAGATGATTTTGACTGTTCTTTGGATAAATTCGACGCGATCGCTGAACTTTGTAAGTCCTGTGGTGTTCATGCAGATGTTTTCGAGTTGTCTGATATTAGTTTCGTGCCCTTGTATTCTTGGTACGATTTTTCCTTCGGCGAGCCAGACCGACACCTGCGCAGGGCATGGCGCGATTTCCGCGCATGCTCATGGCCTGAGCAATTGCCTGAAAGCAAGGATGTCTCAGAGTACTTTCTTAAGCTGAATATCCCCAACCTGACTATTCGTAACAAGACGGTAATTAGTTTCTCGCACTTCTTGCCAAGAATAGATGTCATGCCTGTTGGAATACCGCTCAAGCGAAGAAATATTTACCCGGTACTTGGGAGCGAGGCCTTGGGGTTGCAAGTAAAGCAGCTCAACCCGACGATCCATGTATATGGACATAGCCACGTGAATCAATTCATCGAGCTAGATGACATACACTATGTAAACAACGCGTTTGCGTATCCGAGTGAAACATATATAGCTCGTAAGCAACTGAAGTGCATCTTTGAGTGTTAAAGAGATGAGTGCTGAATAAAATAGTCTGAAATTCACTAGAGAGAATGATGCTGTGACAGAAATGCGGATTGATGACACGGAGATTCACCTGTGGCAGTTAGAACAGGGCGATTTCGAGCTGTCTTCGTTGCAGAAAGAGTGCTTAGCATGGCTAACGAATTCCGAGCTCAAGAGGTTTCAGCGCTTTCAGTTCGATCGAGACCGCAAGCAATTGCTGCTCGGTCGCGTTCTGATGCGGATTGCACTATCGAGTTACGATAGATCGGTAGCGCCAGCGTCCTGGGATTTCACGCACAACGACTATGGCAAACCTAGCATCAGCGAGGAGCAGAATTCCGCCTCGCTGTATTTTAATTTATCTCACTCGGCCGAAAAGGTTGTCCTAGCGGTGTCGCGATTCAAAGATATCGGCGTCGACGTTGAGTGCGCTAGGAAGCCGCGGCGAGTAGAGGCGATCGCACAGCGCTTTTTCTCAGATCTAGAAGCTACCCAATTACTCTCTCTGCCAGAGGATCAGCAGCAGTCGCGGTTTTATGATTTGTGGACATTGAAGGAAGCGTATATCAAGGCTTGCGGCATGGGGTTGGCGATACCGCTACAACACTTTTCGTATGGTTTTGCGGGCGACGATAGACTCACTATCGAGTTTGATGCGCGGCGCAATGACGTGGAAAGTACGTGGCAATTTTGGCAGCTTTCTGCAGGGCCTGACTTTACATTGGCGGTTGCTGCGAAGACGGGCGAAGAGGGGCTAGTAAAGTCGCTTTCTGGATGGAGGCTGGTCGACTTAGATAAGTTTCTCGAACAACAGGTTCATGTGATTCGCAGTAAGTAGGCGCACAGCAAAGAATTTAGCTACTCCTCATCTTGCGCTTTTTTAGCCTGCCACATTTTTACGGTGCGAATTACATTGCCCTGTATTTGTACCGTTTCTGCATAGTAGCCATCGAGTTTGATACCTACTGATGAATCAGGGATCGACTGCAACATCTCTGTGAGTAAACCATTCAGAGTTTTCGCCCCAGTGTTGTCTAGGTTCCAAGAGAGGATGCGATTGATGTCGCGAATACTGGTGGAGCCATCGATAAGGTAGCTGCCATCTTCTTGAGCATGAAAATCCTTGCTGCTGTCGGCAAGGTCGGTGGTAAATTCACCAACGATTTCCTCGAGTATGTCCTCTAAAGTTACGAGACCCTTGATCGCACCGTACTCATCAACGACCACCGCCATGCGCAATTTCTTTCTCTGAAAATTAGACAGTTGAATGTGCAGGGGCGTGCTTTCGGGTATGTAATAGGGCTCGACGGTTTCGCCAAGTATTACCGCCTTGTTAACCGTCTCTACTCGAATCAATTTGCCGACACTGCGTAGGTGCAGCATGCCAACTAAATTATTGATGTCTTTTTTATAGACAGGCAAGCGCGTGTGCTGGCTGCTGCCGATTAGACTCAGAATTTCGTCGATGTCATCTTCTATATCGATGCCTACGATGTCATTTCTCGGCACTAGAATATCATTCACAGTCACGTGTTCCAGATCGAGAATGTTGAGCAGCATGCCTTGCCTGCGTCGGGGTAATCTCTCTCCGGATTCGTAGACGACTGTGCGCAGTTCCTCTGCGGAGAGTTGTTGATGGCTGTCATCAGATACTGAGTTAAAACCTAAGACCCTGACTAAGGCATTTGAAACCACATTGACCATCCACACTACGGGATACAGCACCTTCAGCAGTAGAATCAAGAGTAGACTGGAAGGGTAGGCAATTTTCTCAGGATAAAGAGCGGCAATTGTCTTTGGTGTCACCTCGGCGAATATTAATACAGTAAGTGTTAGGACGACGGCAGTGATTAGTGGCGCCGGCTCGCCGAATATTTGAATCGCGATAGTAGTGGCGATTGCTGCAGCCAGAAAGTTAACGAAGTTGTTGCCGATTAGAATGACGCCGATTAGCTTGTCGGGAGTCTCCAATAGTTTATTTGCGCGACTCGCCCCGGCATGTTTATTTCTCGCAAGGTGCTTCAGTCGGTAGCGATTGAGGCTCATCATCGCGGTTTCGGAGCTGGAGAAATAGGCTGAGGCCAAGATCAGCAAGCCGAAGGAAATGAGCAGCATAATTAAGCTGGGTTCTTCAGTGCTCATTTAAGGACTATCTCGTAGAGGCGATGAGGAGATAGGCGGATAAGTATGCGTTATCAACTTATTAAGTATTCCAGAGCAAACTTCACGCCATAGAACCCGATGATAAGCAATGCGAAGCCACTGAGAGTTCCGCGAATAGCAGTTTGACCACGCCAGCCGAGTTGGTGACGGCCCCAGAGTAGTACTGCGAAAACGATCCAGGCCAAGAGTGAAAATACGGTCTTGTGAATGACTCCATCTGCGCCCCAGATATCATCGAAGAACAACAAGGCTGTGGCGATGGTAAGGGTCAACAGCATCTGTCCAACCCAAACCAGTTCGAATAGGAAGGCTTCCATGTCTTGAAGCGAAGGGAATTTACTAATCAGTCCACCGGTGTTCCCGTGTTTCAGCTGATAGTCTTGGTAGGCAAGAAAGCCAGCCTGTAAGGCGGCGATAGTAATAAAGCTGTAGGACAAAATCGAGATCAACACATGGCTGGCCAGAGTCAGGCTCATGTTTGTTGGCGGATAGTCACTACGAATGACCAAAGATGCCACGATGCTGATTGCAGCAAGTGGAAACAAGCCGAGGAAGAGTATCTTAAGCGGTTTGCGCAGGCTGCTAATGAGCACGGATAACGAGATTGATAGAGTTAGTAGAGTGCTGATTTCAAACAGACCGAAGTGAAAGCCATCGGCGCTTAAAATGACTCCGTAGGCGCTTAACGCGTGTGCTAAGACGGCTAAACCGCCGAATATTAAAACTTGGCTACGTGTTTCTTTATTTGATTTAAAATTTATGCCTTGAAAGACAGTGCCCATCAAGTAGAAGAAGACAGCGAATAATCCGGAAATTACGGTAACTTGCATGATGAATTAGGGATTGGGCTTGGCCAGAGACACATTAAGGGAGTTAATAAGTTTAATGGGAAAGTGTCGCACATGTATACTACTGGTTGAAGCCCTTTTTTAATTTGCCCAGGATTCGCTATAATGCAGCTCGGTCAATGTTACGAGCTTTTTCTCAGAAAGTGGCTCGATGACACTATTGGTCAATAGCTCGCTCAATTCACAGTTAAGAAGTCAGGTGGTAGCCCGCAGTGTTCGACAACCTTACAGATAGACTCTCAGGCACGTTTAGAAAGCTCACGGGCAAGGCCAACCTTACTGAGGCCAATATCCAAGATGCCCTTGGTGAAGTGCGTCGTGCGCTACTCGAGGCGGACGTTGCTTTATCGGTCGTCAAAGATTTTGTCGAACGAGTCAGTCTGCGTGCCGTTGGACAGGAAGTCTCATCGAGCCTGACGCCCGGTCAGGCATTTATCAAGATCGTTCAGGCCGAACTCGAATCTATCATGGGTACGGCTAACGCGGAGTTGGATCTAAAAGCGGCACCACCGGCAATTGTACTGATGGCCGGCTTGCAGGGTGCTGGTAAGACTACTACCGCGGCCAAGCTCGCGCGCTGGCTCAAGAGTGATGTGAAGAAATCGGTGATGGTGGTGAGCGCCGACGTTTATCGCCCGGCAGCCATCCAGCAGCTGCAGACACTGGCGGCTGAGGTGGGCGTGGAATTCTTTGCCAGCGATAGTAGCCAGGCACCCGCCGCGATTGCCGCAGCGGCCTTAGCCGAGGCCAAGCGCAAATTTATAGACGTATTAATAGTGGATACAGCTGGACGTCTGGCCATCGATCAGGAAATGATGGGAGAAATTCAGCAGCTGCACAATCTGCTAAATCCGGTTGAGACACTGTTTGTTGTTGATGCCATGACAGGTCAGGATGCTGCCAATACTGCCAAGGCCTTCAATGACGCCCTGCCGTTAACCGGTGTTGTGTTGACCAAGGCAGACGGTGATGCGAGAGGCGGAGCCGCCTTGTCCGTGCGTCACATTACCGGCAAGCCCATCAAGTTCATTGGTATGGGCGAGAAAATGGACGCGCTCGAGCCGTTCTATCCCGATCGAATCGCCTCAAGAATTCTTGGCATGGGCGACATGCTCTCGCTTATCGAGCAGGCCGAAAAGAAGGTCGATAAGGTTAAGGCGGAGAAGCTCGCCCGTAAGATTAAGAAGGGTAAGGGCTTCGATCTAGAGGATTTCAAGGAGCAGCTCGGCCAGATGCAGAATATGGGCGGTGTAGCCAGCATCATGGATAAGATGCCAGGTCTAGGTGCTTTGCCACCGGGTGCCGCGAAAATGGTGGATGATTCCAAATTTCGGCAGATGGAAGCGATCATTAATTCAATGACACCACGTGAACGCACCAATCCCGATGCCCTGAATGGATCGAGGAAAAGACGAATTACGGTTGGCTCTGGAACCCAGATTCAAGACCTGAACCGGCTGTTGAAGCAGCACAAGCAGATGCAGAAGGTGATGAAAAAAATGAAGGGCGGCAATATGGCCAATATGATGCGCGGCCTAGGCGGTATGCAGGGCGGCGCCGGCGGCGGTTTTCCGGGCGGGCCAGGGCAATTTCCCCGCTCTTAATGGGGGTAATAATTCAAAAAAGGACGAAGCATTTCAGGCCTTACAGTAATGTCTGACTATTTAGTGTGTTTTAGCCGCGTAACCCGCGATAATACTGTACCTGTGGGCTTCCAATCACACTCCAATTAACATAGAATACCCGCCTTTTTACCCGAGCACGTCTGTTCTTACTATAAGTGCAGCGGGCAAATCAGTCTCAGCTCGCGTAATTCATAAACACTAGTTTTTACATTGGAATGACAGGAAATACTTATGGTCACGATTCGATTGTCACGTGGTGGCGCTAAGAAACGGCCTTTTTATCACATCACAGTAAGTGACAGCCGCAATGCGCGTGATGGGCGTTTTATTGAGCGAATTGGCTTTTTTAACCCACGTGCTAAAGGTCAGGAAGAGCGTTTGCGTCTAGATCGCGACCGCATGTCTTACTGGACATCACAAGGTGCGCAACTCAGCCCTCGCGTATCAACCTTGGCGAAGGCTGCGGTAGAGACTTCTACTACAGAGGCGTGATTTTGATATCGCGTTATCTGGGCGGTGAGTAAACCCGAAGCAGATAGTCAGCGGGTAGTACTCGGAGAAATTGGTCGGGTACATGGCCTAAAGGGTTGGCTGAAGCTAATATCCTTTACCTCACCGATAGAAAATATTCTCGACTACTCGCGTTTTCATGCGCAAGTCGGGGGGCGGTTTCAGGAGATAGAGCTCGACGAGCACCGTCGTGTGAACAAAGCGCTGCTGGTCCATTTCAAGGGCTATGATGACCCTGAAACGGCAAGACTACTGACCGGTATAGAATTAATGATAGCCAATGAGGAATTGCCGCAGTTACAGCGCGGCGAATTCTATTGGCATCAGCTACAAGACCTTAGAGTGGTCAACCAGCACGAACAAATGTTTGGGCGAGTTAGCCACTTGTTAGAGACAGGCGCCAACGATGTGTTGGTAGTCAAAGCAGATAGCGAAAGCATCGATGATCGGGAAAGACTTATTCCCTATTTAGTAGATTCAGTCGTAACCGAGATAGATCTGGAAAACCAGACTATCCGAGTAGATTGGGAAGCAGACTATCTGGATTGAGCTCTCTTCATTGAATAGCGCTCATCAGAAGTGACAGAAGTTGTAAGCCAGAGGTGTAAGCGATGCAGCTTGGAATTGTCACCCTGTTTCCAGAAATGTTTGCAGCCGTAACAGAACACGGCATTAGTGGTAGGGCGGTACGCTCGGGTCTGATGAATCTCGAGTTATTTAATCCGCGCGATTATACAACTGATAAGCATCGTACTGTGGACGATAAGCCATTTGGTGGCGGTCCCGGCATGCTAATGAAGACTGAACCGTTAATGGCATCAATAGCCGCTGCGAGGCAGGCTGTAAGCGAAAAGCAAGCGACTGGCGAAAGCGCTAAGGTGATTTACCTATCACCACAGGGTCAGACCCTGAAGCAAGGTTCGATTATAGATCTTGCCAGGCGAGAAAGCATGGTGTTGCTGTGCGGTCGCTATCAAGGCATAGACAACCGTGTGCTTGAGAGCGAGATAGATGAGGAATGGTCGCTGGGTGATTTTGTGATCAGCGGCGGCGAGTTGGCAGCGATGACACTGATCGATGCCATGACCAGATTTCAGCCTGGTGCCTTAGGTGATGAAGGCTCGGCTTTGGAAGACAGTTTTAGCAATGGCTTGTTACACAGCCCTGAGTACACCAGACCGCAAAGTATTGATGGATCGGATGTGCCAAAAGTGCTGCTCAGCGGGGATCACGAAGCGATACGCAAGTGGCGGCTGAAACAGAGTTTAGGTGCGACCTGGTTAAAGAGGCCAGACTTGTTGTTAACGATGTCGCTGGAGATCGAGCAAGAAGAATTATTAGAGCAGTTCAAGCAAGACTACGTGCGTGATAAAGCGTAGTAGCCTGAATTGTTAGTTAGAAAAATAGTTAGAAAAAGAGCTAGATAAAGAGTTTAAAAATTTCGATTTACCAAGAATTTGGCATCTGCCAATCGCTACAAGAGTTCAGGAGCAATTTGATGAGCAAGAGTACAATCATCCAGCAGATAGAAAAAGAGCAGATGAACAAGGAACTTCCCGAATTTGGTCCGGGTGACACAGTTGTCGTTCAGGTAAAAATTAAGGAAGGCGATAGAGAGCGCCTGCAGGCATTCGAAGGTGTCGTTATTGCACGTCGCAATCGCGGCGTAAATTCATCCTTCACAGTTAGAAAGATTTCTCACGGTGTAGGTGTTGAGCGCGTATTTCAGATTTATAGCTCGGTCGTTGATAGTGTAGCAGTGAAGCGACGCGGCGCTGTTCGCCAGGCCAAACTGTACTATTTGCGCGAACTGACTGGTCGAGCTGCAAGAATTACAGAAAAGCTGGAAAAGAAGTCGGGTTAACAAAACCTGATTTGCGCCTCGAGATAGTACTGGAGCGCTGTATTCCAGTCGATCTAGGCATATCGAATGGGAAGTCTGTCCGCAGTCTTCCCATTTTTATTGCTGCCGATAAACTCGCTATGTAGTTGATCTACGCAAGGGATGTTTGCGAAGAACAGAAGATTTAATCCGCCGCGGCTGCAGGGAATTGAATTCGCGGTGTTCTGTTTGAGCAGCCGATTATTACATGTTATAAGATAGTCGATAGACTATATAGCTTTGCGCCGCGCCACTGCCATCGCGGTCCTCAAGTAGAGGCACAAAAGGAGACAAGCCATGAGAATAACTAGTAAGCCGGTGTTAGCAATGTTAGGACTAGTTTTAACGCTAGTTGCTGTTACTGTATCTCAGGCACAGAATCGCGATCAATCACTGCGCGGCAAACTCGAGCAAGCGATAGAAGTGGCATCCCAGGGTCAGTTGAAAATTATCAGCCTGAAACCCACGCCGTTATCTACTATTTTTGAAGTCGAACTGAATACTGGCGAGGTTCTTTATAGCGATATTTCCGGTGACTATCTCTTCGCAGGCGACATGTATCGGACCGGCGACGCAGGTCTCGTGAACATCTCCACAAAAGCGAAGCAGGCGCGTAGCCTCACTAAAATCGCTGCCATTCCTGTAGAGGAAATGATTGTCTTCACGCCTGATGTGGTCAAGGCTTCCATCACAGTTTTCACTGACGTTGACTGCACTTACTGCCGTAAGCTGCACAGCGAGTTAGATCAGTTAATGGCGAAGGGCATTGAGGTGCGTTATCTAGCGTATCCTCGCGGTGGCTTACAAGCAGCTTCCTACGACAAGATGCTTTCCGTATGGTGTTCTGATGATCGTAAAAAATCGCTGACTCAAGCGAAGAATGGACAGAATTTACCAGCAGGCGACTGTGATTCGCCTGTTATGGCGCACCATGCGCTGGGCAATGAGTTGGGAATTTCTGGCACGCCAGCACTTATATTTCCCGATGGCACAGTCATCCCCGGCTATATGGATGCTGATCGCCTAGCGACAATGCTTAAGATCAATTAGTAAGCCTCTTATTCTAGGAGCCTTGGCTTTCTGCTGGGCTCCAGTATCAATTCGCTAACTCTCCTTTATAGACATCTTGCCTGCGCAGGATTGCTGGGTTTCTTGCATGTTTCCAGTATAATTCGGCGCTTATATTGAATAAGTCTGGGGCCTTTTGTGAATTCTAATTCAGCGAAGTCAATCAAACCTCATCAGTCCATTAAGATAGGCATCTGTGGTTTCGGTACAGTAGGTGGCGGCAGCTACAATTTATTGCACAACAACGGTGAAGAAATTACTCGCCGCGTCGGCTGTGCAATCGATGTGATAAGAATAGCTTCTCGTAGCCTTACAAGTAGCAATGTCGCTTCGACCGTCAAGGCAAGTAAGGACCCATTCGATGTCGTTAACGATCCCGATGTAGACATAGTTATCGAGACTCTAGGTGGCTTCGATCCTGCGTTCGAGGTGGTTCGTCAGGCATTGGCGAATGGGAAACACGTAGTGACGGCGAACAAGGCTCTTATAGCAGAGCGTGGCAGTGAGCTCTTTGCAGTTGCTGAAGAAAATGCCGTGACCCTAGCCTTTGAGAGCAGCGTAGCCGGTGGCATTCCAATTATTAAGGCGCTGCGAGAAGGTCTATCTGCAAATAATATCGACTGGTTAGCAGGCATTATCAACGGTACCGGCAACTTCATCCTGACCGAGATGGCCGAAAAACAACGTCAATTCGTCGATGTGCTTACCGAGGCGCAGCAACTTGGCTATGCCGAAGCCGATCCGACATTCGATGTCGAAGGCATCGACGCTGCCCATAAGCTAACTATCCTGGCATCGATCGCCTTCGGTATTCCCCTGCAGTTCGATAAGACTTATACCGAAGGCATTAGTCGGATCACGCCTGAAGACATCGGCTTCGCGAGGCAACTGGGGTATCGAGTAAAGCATCTAGGTATAGCCCGTCGCACAGGTAACGCCGTTGAGATGCGTGTACACCCAACGTTAATTCCGCAAAAGCGCTTGCTGGCAAGAGTCGATGGTGTGGGTAATGCCGTACTTGTGCATGGTAACGCCGTAGGTTCTACACTGTATAACGGCCCCGGTGCTGGTGCGGATGCTACGGCGTCCTCAGTCATCGCTGACGTTATGGATATCGCGAGACAGAAGCTTGCAGGATTGAGCAAACCATTGCTGCCGGCACTGGGCTATCTCTCGATGCATGATGATCTCGAAGTGGTGTCCATCGAACAGATTGAGACAGAATATTACCTGCGTATCCCCGTGAACGATGTGGTGGGAGTGTTGGCAAAGATATCCAGTATCCTACAAGGCTTTGATATCAGCATAGACGCAGTCATTCAACAAGAGCTCGATAGCACGACAGTGCCAATTGTCATTCTTACCCACAAGGCACTAGAGGAAAAATTGAATTTAGCCATTGCTGCGATCGAAGCGCTGGATGATGTGAGTGGCGAAGTTATGCGCATCCGCGTTGAGTCATTTGACGGATAGCGTAATAGCTAACTTCACGGGATACTGGCGTTCACGAATTTTAGAGCGTAAAAAAAGTAGAGAAGGGACGGCGAGTTGAAATATATAAGTACTAGAGGCGGTGGTATCCCGCAGACATTCGAACAGGTCCTTCTAACTGGCCTCGCTCCAGATGGGGGCTTGTACGTGCCTGCCGAGCTGCCTCACTTCTCCACCCAGGAAATAGCTTCGTGGAAAAAGCTTAGCTATCCGGAGCTCGCATTAAAAATCGTGTCTGCCTTTGTAGGTGACGACATACCGGCAGAGGCTTTGCGTAAGATAGTCATTGAGAGTTATGCCCAGTTCGATCATCCCGAGGTGGCGCCGCTGACTAAGCTCGCGGAGAACGACTTCATGCTGGAGTTGTATCATGGACCAACCCTGGCATTTAAAGATTTCGCCTTGCAGGTGCTCGGCCGGTTACTCGACTATGTGCTAGTAAAGAACGGCCAGCGTGTGGTTATCCTTGGGGCGACGTCAGGAGATACCGGTTCGGCAGCCTTAGAAGGCTGTAGACACTCCGAACAAGTCGACATCTTCATTCTGCATCCACATCAGCGAGTATCAGAAGTGCAGCGCAGGCAGATGACCACGGTCGTTGGTGATAACGTGTTTAACTTGGCAGTTGAAGGAAACTTTGATGACTGTCAGAGCATCGTCAAAGCCGCGTTCGCCGACCAGTCCTTCCTCCCTGAAGAGAGTCAGCTAGTCGCCGTGAATTCCATAAACTGGGCGCGGATAATGATGCAGATCGTCTATTATTTTTCGGCGGCACTTAAGGTAGGAGCGCCAGAGCAGGCTGTTTCTTTCTCGGTTCCGACTGGAAATTTCGGCGACATCTATGCGGGCTTTCTCGCCAAGCGTATTGGGCTTCCCATCAAGCAGTTAGTTGTAGCGACAAACAGCAACGATATCCTCCATCGCTTCATCAATGGCAATGAATATTCCACTACCGATTTGAATCATACTTTGTCTCCGAGCATGGATATTCTCGTCTCAAGTAATTTCGAACGCTACCTGTTCGATTTGTTCGATAGAGATGCAGAGATGCTCAGAACATTCATGTCTAAACTTGGTCAAGAGTCGCAACAAGTGTCGGATGATAAGTGGCAGCAGATGCGCGAATGTTTCTCTAGCGCTAGGGTCGATGATGCGCTCACCTGTGAAACTATAGCGAAAGTATTCAGTGATACCGGCAAGCTCGTGGATCCTCACACGGCCGTTGGAATCCGTGCGGCCAGAGAATGCAATGCTGATCCATCCACGCCGATGATCACTCTCTCGACTGCGCATCCGGCTAAGTTCAGCGATGCCATCAATAAGGCTGGACTGAATACTCCAGAGCTGCCGGCTCACCTAACAGGCTTGTTTGAGAAGGAAGAGCATTACAGTGTCGTAGAAAATGATTTGGCGGCAGTGACAGAATTCGTAACAAAACACTCACACAGTTAGGGTTCTGATGTCACGACTCGTTAAACGTAGAGCGGCAAACACCACACTAAACCTTCCCGATTCTATGCACCCGCTTCTGCGGCGTGTTTACAGTCAGCGCAATATTAAAGCTGTCGAAGAGCTAGACCTTGGCTTAGAGAAACTCATCCCTCCCGAACAGTTCAAGGGTATCAATGAGGCTGTTCAGTTGTTGATCGATGCTTTGCAGCGCCAGCAGCGTGTGCTTATCGTTGCCGATTTCGACGCAGACGGGGCGACTAGTTGCGTTGTAGCGCTAAAGGCTCTCCGGCAATTTGGTTATCTGCACACCGACTACATCGTTCCTAATCGATTCGATTATGGCTACGGCCTCACACCCGAGATAGTTGAGCTGGCAAAGACACGCAACCCCGACCTCATTATCACTGTCGACAATGGCATCTCCAGTATAGAAGGAGTCGCGGCAGCGAAATCCGCGGGAATAAAAACTCTCATCACCGATCACCATCTGCCGGGTGCTACAGCGCCGGATGCGGACGCCATAGTTAATCCAAATCAACATGGATGCAATTTCCCCAGCAAGAGTATCGCCGGTGTAGGCGTTATTTTTTATGTAATGTTGGCGCTGCGGGCGAAGCTGCGGGAAACCAACTGGTTCGTAGAAAATAGACTTGCAGAACCCAAACTCGCAGATCTTCTAGACCTGCTTGCTTTGGGCACTGTAGCGGACGTGGTCGCACTTGATCGCAATAATCGTATATTGGTAAGCGAAGGCTTAAGAAGAATTCGTGGCGGACGCACTCGCCCGGGGATTACTAGCCTTTTAGAGATTGCGGGCCGCAGTAGCGCTAGACTTACTGCCTCCGACCTTGGCTTCAGCGTTGGTCCTAGATTGAATGCGGCGGGAAGATTAGATGACATGTCCACGGGCATCGAATGCCTGCTGACAGATCATGAAGGCACAGCGTATAAACTTGCCTTACAGCTCGACGGAATGAACAAAGACCGCAAACAGATAGAAGGCGATATGCGCGAGCAGGCTTTCAAATTTCTACAGGAATTTTCATTGGAAGAGAGTGACCTTCCTGCGGCGCTTTGTATTTATGATGAAAGATGGCATCAGGGCGTTGTGGGCATTCTCGCTTCGCGTGTGAAGGAGAAATTCAATAGGCCGGTTATCGCCTTCGCAGACGCGAACGATTCAGGTAACGAAATTAAAGGCTCCGCTAGATCTATCAAAGGATTCCATATTCGCGACGCATTGGATGCTGTAGCCAGCAGTAATCCTGGCATGATCAGCAAGTTCGGCGGTCACGCGATGGCAGCGGGCCTCAGTCTTGAGAAGGACAAGTTGCAAGATTTTACCGAGGCATTCCAGAAACAAGCCGCTTTACTGTTAAACGAAGAGCTACTTCAGGTGCAGATATTAAGTGACGGAGAAATCGAGCAGAGTGAGTTCTCTATGGAGGCTGCAGCAGCGTTGATAAAAGCAGGTCCCTGGGGGCAGGAGTTCCCCGAGCCTGTCTTTGATGGTAAGTTCAAAGTAATCCAGCAGCGCAGAGTAGGGGAGAATCACTTGAAACTAGTGCTAGCGCCGGAACTTGCGTCGCAGCAGACCATAGATGCGATCGCCTTCAACATCGACAAGCAAGACTGGCCGGCTCCTGAGATGACCGATATCGAGATTGCCTACAGGCTCGATATCAACGAGTTCAGAGGAAATCAAACGCTGCAGCTTATGGTGGAGCATATAATCGCCTGGCAATAGATTTTGCTTGTCAAAAAAGATCAGTTAGCTTCAACCATTCCATAGGAATTGTTATGAAACCCTTACTACTCGCCTTCCTCTTCTGCTTAGTCCCCCTAGCCTCTTCTGCACAAGAGTCAGAATTCAAATGCCGAAATGACGACAGGCCCGCATTCACAAAATCTGTAGATGTCGCCCAGCTGAAAAAATTACCAGCCAGTGAAGAGGCCTTGGCGCTAGATGTTCGCTTCCAGAAAGATTTCGCCAAGAACCCAAGTTTGATTTCAGGTTCAAGCTACCGGAACCACGTAGACCTAACTAATT
>Ga0209632_10002412_pt1 | contig 17912 bp, 30 predicted proteins | sample COG_10_FD_184754 | JGI IMG/M metagenome (GOLD analysis project Ga0209632, IMG submission 184754) | Pelagic Microbial community sample from North Sea - COGITO 998_met_10 (SPAdes) (version 2) | ecosystem: Environmental > Aquatic > Marine > Neritic zone/Coastal water | place: Helgoland, sampling... | reverse complement strand
TTTTCAATTTTATCTCCTGTAGTAACTGGTACAGTAGATTTAGTAACTATAATTTTATATTTTGATATAATTTTTTTAAGTTCATTGGCTACAGAAAAAACATACTTTAAATTAGCTGAATTACTGCTTTTTTTTGTGGGTGTGCCAACACATATAAATATAATATCGGAATTTAATACAGCTTTCTTTAGATCAGTTGTAAAAATTAATCTTTTGTTTTTATAATTTCTTTTTAAAACTTCTTCTAAACCAGGTTCATATATAGGTATTTTGCCACTGTTAAGTGAATTTATTTTTTCTTTATTTTTATCAACACAATAAACAGTATTTCCTAAGTCTGAAAAACAAACGCCACTTACCAAGCCAACATAACCTGTGCCTATCATACATAACTTCATAATTTTGAAATCTCCATAGATGATTTAATATAGCCATGCATAGTCCCGCAATCTAGATATTTACCTGAAAAGTTATGTGCTATAAATTTCTTATTTTCATATATTAATTGTTGAATGGCATCTGTAATATGTATTTCTCCACCCTTACCTGGTTTTAATTTTAACAATTTCATAAAAATTTCTTTTGATAATATATATCTTCCAATAACCGCTTTATTTGAAGGGGCCATTTTAATACTAGGTTTTTCAATTACATCTGAAATTAGAAAATCTTTTTTAGTTAACTTTTTATTAATCTTGTATATTCCCCATCTAGAAACATCTTTTTTATCAACCTTCATACTTGCCATAACAGATGAATTGTATTTCTTATGAACTTCAATCATAGCTTTAGAACAATTTTTTTTTACAATTAAATCATCTGGCAATAACATTAAAAAATATTTATTCTTAATAAACTTTTTTGTTTTTAAAACAGCATCACCTGTACCAAGCGGCTTATTTTGATAAACAAATTTAATCATTTTTTTATACTTTAATATTTTTTTATACTCTGCTATGATTCTTGGATCTTTCTTTTTTTTAATTATACTTTTATAAAAATTATCATTATAGAAATAATTTTTTATCATCTTTTTTTTATTTGATATGATAAAAATAATTTCTTTAATTCCTGCCTCTAAACACTCATCGAGAATATATTCAATACCTGGTTTACCATTAATGGGAAGTAATTCTTTTGCAAAAACACTTGTAAGTGGTAGCAGCCTTGTACCTAAACCGGCGAGTGGAATAATTGCTTGTTTAATCATTTAAATGTTTTACTTATTAAATATATTTATACAAATGAAAATTTTATTAAATAATAATGATCTTAATAAGACCTTAAAAAAATACAAAAATATAGGTTTTGTCCCAACTATGGGGAGTATTCATAGGGGCCACATATCTTTAATAAATAAATCAAAGAAACAATGTTCCACTACGATTGTTACACTCTTCGTTAATCCAACGCAATTTAATAAAAAAAGTGATTTTAAGAATTATCCAAGAAATATAGATAAAGATCTTTCTATTTTAAAAAATTTGAAAATAAACTTTCTATATATTCCTAAAACTAAGGATATATACAAATACAAACGAAAAAATAAAATTAAACTTCTTAAAAATGAAGATATTTTATGCGCAAAGTATAGAAAAGACCATTTTGAGGGTGTTTTAGATGTTATGGAGAGGTTTACTAAACTTATAAATCCAAAAAAAATATATATGGGTGAAAAAGACTACCAACAATATACCTTAGTAAAAAAATTCTTAGAAAAAAAATATAATACAAAAATCATATGCTCTAAAACTATAAGAGAAAAAAACAAATTAGCATTATCTTCAAGAAATTTACTTTTAGATAATAAGAGTTATTATAAAGCTGGCAAAATTGCTGAAAATTTAATTAGATTTAAAAAAACATTGAAAAAAAAAATTAACGTTAATACTTTAATAAGAGAAAGAAAAATATTTCTAGAAAAACAATACAAAATTAAAATAGAATATTTTGAACTAAGAAATGAAAAAACATTAAAGTTAAGCAATACGATGTTTAAATCTAAAATATTCCTAGCTTACTATTTAAATAAAATAAGATTAATTGACAATTTTTGATTTTTATAAAAAGTAAGCAGCAACACCTAAAAAAGATACAAATCCAATAACATCAGTAATAGTTGTAACAAAAACACTTGATGCAATGGCTGGATCTATATTTATTTTTTTAAGAGTGACAGGAACAACTATTCCAAAAAGGCCTGCCACAATCATTGTTAAAATCATTGAAATTGAAATAATCAATGAAAGCTGAATATCTTTAAACCAAACTTGAACTACAAAAGAGCTAATTATAGCAAAAATAATTCCATTTAAAATTCCAATATTAAATTCTTTAAGAATATTTTGATTAAAATTATTTTTTGTTAAATCGTTAGTTGCAAGAGTTCTAACGGTAACAGCTAGTGTTTGCATTCCTGCATTGCCTCCCATAGATGCTACTATTGGCATTAAAAAAGCAAGAACAACCATTTGCTCAATTGTGGCACCAAATAAGCTTATGCACCATGTCGCTAAGAATGCAGTGAAGAGGTTGAGTAACAACCAATTAAATCGTCTTTTAGTTTTAGTTAATACACCATCTGTTATTTCTTCATCACCTACTCCAGCTAATCTTAAGGCGTCTTCTTCTGCTTCTTCTTTTAATACAGTCAGCACATCATCAGAAGTAATCATTCCAACTAACTTATTACTTTTATCAATAACACAGGCAGAATTTAAACCATAATTTTCAAATATATTTCCAACTTCTTCTCTATCCATATCAACAGGAACTAAAAATCTAGAGTCAGTCATTATTGCAGACATTTTTGAATCTCGAGATGTTCTTAAAACTTTTGATGAAGGTACAGTTCCAATGGGTTTAAAGTTTTCATCCACAATAAAAATTTCTAAAAATTCCTCTGGTAAATCCTTATTTTCTCTTAAATAATCTATTGTTTGACCAACTGACCAATTGCTTGGAATTGCAGTAAACTCCCTTTGCATAATTCTCGCAGCACTATCTTCTGGATAACTTAATCCTTCTAATAAAGCAAAGCGGTCTTTTGGAGGCAAAGCACTTAAAATAAAATTCTTATCTTTTTCTTCAACATTTTCTAAAATAGCTATGGCATCATCAGACTCTAAATTTTTTAACAATCTAATAATAGAATCTGGTGATAAGTTCTTAATAATTTCTGACTGAACAGACTCATTAAGTTCTATAAAAACTTCTGGATCTATTCTAAAGTTATTAAGTTTTATAAGATTTTCTCTGTCATTCTGACTAAGATGCTCAATAATATCAGCAGCATCAGCTGGATGCATATCATTAAAAGAATTAGTAATAAAAAGTGCATCACTGGTAGCAATTTTGTCAGTGAGAACTTTAATATATTCTTTATTAAATTCAAAATTGACTTTTTTATCTTTGATTTTTTTTATTAAAGTCATAGATTACCTAATGTTCAGACGCATCTTTTAATGGATAATAAACAGATTACAATTTTTAAATGAATATAGAGATCAAAAAGTCGATAAAACCAGTAAAATATGATGTTGCTATTAAACACCTCGAAGAGAGATTGGCACAAATAAATGATAATAAAAATAGTAATTTAATATGGATTCTAGAACATGAAGAAATCTATACTGCGGGAACTAGCTATAAAGACGAAGAAATCTTAAATAAAGATATTACCTTGGTAAAAACTAATCGTGGTGGAAAAATTACCTATCATGGTCCTGGACAATTAATTTGTTATTTTGTTATAGATCTGAAGCAAAGACAAAAAGACATTAGAAAATTTATATCAATAATTGAGAAAACAATTATTGAGAGCTTGTCTGAATTTAATATTAAATCATTTAGTGATTCAAAAAATATTGGTATTTGGGTTAATGACAAATCTGTTGTTAAAAAAGTTGCCGCAATTGGCATACGAGTAAGAAAATGGATTGCATATCATGGATTTGCAATCAACATTGATAACGATTTATCAAAATATCAAAATATTATTCCCTGTGGCATTTATGATAAAGGTGTAACAAACTTAAAAAATATTAACGATCAGAATTATAATATATTAAGCGATATAATTGTGAATAATTTTACTAAGAACTTGGAAATCTAAGTCGTTTAGTTTTTAAAAGTTTCTTAAAATAATCTGGTAATAGTGCTGTGTAGGTATATTTTTTTTTCTTAATCATAAATTTAATTTGGTAAGAATGAAGCATTAAATTTTTATTAATAGCTTTATCTGTGTTGCTAAATTTATATTTTTGATCGCCATAAATTGGACAACCTACTCCATATAGCTGCTTTCTAAGCTGATGTTTTCTTCCAGTTATTGGTTTCATTTCAACCAGGCTGCAAATAGAGTTTTTGTCTAAAACTTTATATGAAGTTCTGGCTTTTTCTATTATTTCTTTATCATTATCATATCTAGTGAGATCGTCGTTCCATTCACCAAAATCTTTTTGTAATTCACCATGGCATATAGCTAAATATGTCTTGTGAACTTTTCTTAATCTAAACAATGATGTTAATAATTGTGCAGCTTCTCTATGTTTGGCCATTATAAAAACACCTGATGTATCCTTATCAAGACGGTGAACTGAAAAAGGTTTAGTATTTTGAAAAATATCACTTTTAGCAAAGATATCTACTAGGTTTTTTTTTGATTTGGTTCCGCCTTGAACTGAAATCCCTGAACTTTTGTTTAAAACTATAAAATCATCATTGTTATCAATTATTAAATCCTCATTTTCTTTAATTACTTCCTCTGAAGGTATAAATTTTATTTTTTTTTGAACTATAGTTTCTTTGTAATCAAAGTTAAATAGATCAACCGTATCTTTAGTTTTAACTTTTTGTGAACTTTTAGTTTTTTTATTATTAAGTTTAATTTTTCCACTTCTTAAACTTTTTTCAATTAAACCTTGTGGAATGTTTCCTAAATTATTCCTTATCCATCTATCCATGCGCATATCATTAAACGTCGAATCAACGATAAATGACTTTTTCATGTAGATATATTTTTATATGGAAAATTAAGCAGTAGCTAATTTTTTTTCTTCTTTTTGATCTTTAGCAGGATCTTTTTTCTTTTTATCGACTCTTTTAGCTTCAACATCTCTGTCTACAAATTCAATAACTGCCATTGGCGCATTATCACCATACCTAAAACCAGCTTTAATAATTCTTGTATAGCCGCCGTTTCTTTTTTCATATCTCTTAGATAAAGTTTTAGTAACTTTGCGAGCTGATGTGATATCTTGCAATTTAATCATCAGTCTCTTCGTTGTTAATAAGGTTTCTTTTTTACCTAAGGTGATTATTTTATCTGCTTGAGGTTTAAGAAATTTAGCTTTTGGAAGTGTTGTGGTTATCTGCTCATATTTTATTAAAGAATTTAACATATTCTTTAATAAAGCTTTTCTATGTTCAGAAGTCCTATTTAACTTCTTATTTGCCATTCCATGTCTCATTAGATGGCTTCCTCTAATTTTTTAGACATTTCAGCAATGTTATCTGGGGGCCAATTTGGTATCTCCATACCTAAATATAATGACATTCCTGTTAAAACTTCTTTTATTTCATTTAATGATTTTCTACCAAAATTTGGTGTTCTCAACATTTCACCCTCAGATTTTTGAACAAGATCACCAATATAAATAATATTATCATTTTTTAAACAGTTCATTGATCTAACAGAAAGCTCAAGTTCATCAACTTTTCTCAATAAATTTTTATTAAATTCTGGCTCTGTTGAAACTTCTTTAACTGGCGCTTCAACCGGTTCATCAAAATTAATAAACATCTTTAATTGGTCTTGAAAAATTCTAGCCGAATAAGCAACAGCATCTTCAGCTGAGATTGATCCGTTTGTTTCTACTACCATTGTTAATTTATCATAATCTAAAGCTTTACCTTCTCTCGCGGTGCTTATTGAGTATGTAACTTTTTTTACTGGACTATATAAAGAGTCTATAGCAATTAATCCTAAAGGAGGTTCTTCAGGCTTATTCAATTCGGCAGGAACGTATCCTTTTCCTGTGCTAACATTCATTTCCATATGAAAATTTGTATTATCATCCAAATTGCAAATTACTAAATCAGGATTTAAAATTTCAACATCTGTAACTTGTGCAATATCTGAGGCCTTAATCTCTCCTGGTCCTTTAGCATCTAACACTAATTTTTTAGTGCTATCTGAAGAACATTTTAGTGCTAATGATTTAACATTTAAAACTATATCTGTTACATCTTCTCTAACACCTTTGATAGATGTATATTCATGAAGAACACCGTCTATTTGGATAGATGTAACAGCAGAACCTCTTATAGAAGATAGAAGTATTCTTCTCAAAGAATTTCCTAATGTTAAACCATACCCCTTTTCTAATGGCTCTGCCACTATAGTTGCATGTGTTAAATCATCAGTTATTTTTACATCAAGTTTTGCAGGTTTAATTAATGATTTCCAATTTTTTATATTTACATTTTCAGTTTCCATTAAACTCTCCTTTTTTTTGGTGGTCTAGTTCCATTATGAGGCATTGGTGTTGTATCCTTTATTGATAAAATTTTAAATCCCCTTGCTTGTAGGGCTCTCAAAGCAGTCTCTCTACCAGAGCCTGGACCTTTAACTTCCACAGATAAAGTTTTCATACCAAATTCTAAAGCTTTTGAGGCCGCAGCATCAGCAGCAATTTGTGCTGCATAAGGTGTCGATTTTCTAGAACCTTTAAAACCTTTTTGTCCTGAAGATGCCCAGGATACAACATTACCATTTGTATCAGCAATTGATATTATTGTGTTATTAAATGTAGATTGAACATATGCCACTCCATTTAAAATACTTTTTTTAATTTTTTTTTTTTTTGAATAAGAGCTCTTATTAGACTTCTTTGAGGATTTCTCTACTTTTTGATCTTTAACTTCTATTTTTTCTTCTTTAGCCATATCTATTTTTTAAGTGGTGTTAATTTTTTTCCAGCAATAGCTATTGCCTTGCCTTTTCTTGTTCTTGCATTACATCTTGTTCTTTGTCCTCTTACAGGCAACTTTTTTCTATGTCTCGACCCCCTGTAGCAAGCTAGATCAATTAATCTTTTAATACTAAGCGAGTAGTCTCTTCTTAAATCTCCTTCGACTTTAAAGTTTTGATCAATAAATTCTCTTATCTTTAAAATTTCATCATCTGTCAGTTGGTTTACTCTTTTCTCTTTAGGAATTTCTAGTGAAGAACAAATTTTATTAGAAAATTTATCTCCAATTCCGTAGATGTAAGTTAGACCAATGTGGACTAATTTATTTTGTGGAATGTTAATACCTGCAATACGAGCCATAAGATTTTGTGATAAATTTAGCCTTTTATATAAGAAGATGTTTCAAAGTCAACGGCTTAAACATTGAGAAATGCATCGATTTTAGCGGTTATTTGATCAATTTTTAAAGTTCCATCTATTTCATGAAAATTTGGATTTTTAGATAAAAATTCTAAGACAGGTTTGGTGGTTTTTTGATAAAGATCAAATCTAGACATCACTGTGCTTAAGTTATCATCTTTTCTTTTGACAAAGTGGTCTTGTCCACATGGATGAAGCTTAATTTCATCTACATTAAAAAATTCATTTAAAGTTAAATTACATTTATCACATGTAATTCGACCGATAATTCTTTTTTCAATTATTTCACGAGACACAGAAAGAGATATAATCAAATCAATTGACTGATTAAATTTTTTTAAAATTTTTTCTAAATTATTAGCTTGCTCAATAGTCCTAGGATATCCATCAAAAATAATACGGTCTCTAAATTTTAGATTATTAATTGTTTCTTTAAGTAGTTGGTTAACTGTCTCATCTGATACAAAATTTCCTTTAGAGATAATTTTTTCTATTTCTACTCCTAATTTTGTGTTTTTTTTAGTTTCATTGCGAAGTAAATCTCCAGTTGATAATTGGAAATAATTATGTTTTTTTACAATAAGTTGTGCCTGAGTTCCTTTTCCTGCACCCGGGGGACCGAAAAGGATTATATTCACTTATTATCTTCCGAATTTAGTTTTTTTTATTAATTGTTCGTATTGAGAACTCATTAATCTGGTTTGTATTTGAGTTACAGTATCAATTGCCACTACAACTACAATTAAAATTGAAGTTCCACCTAAGTAAAAAGGTATTGGGTAGTTTGCAATCAAAAACTCTGGCATTAAACAAACTAAAGTTAAATACAATGCACCAATAGTAGTTAATTTTGTTAAAATATTTTCAATATACAATGCAGTACTTTCTCCAGGTCTTATTCCAGGAACAAATCCACCATACTTTCTAAGATTATCTGCGGTTTCAGTAGGATTAAAAGTTATTGATGTATAAAAAAATGTAAAAAATATTATACCTGATGCATATAAAAGCATATACAAAGGTTGTCCTTGAGTAAAGTACGAACTTATATTTAAGAAAGTCTCATTATCAGAAAAATTAAAATTTGAAAATGTAACAGGTAGCAATAATAAAGCTGAGGCAAAAATTGCCGGAATTACTCCTGCTTGGTTTATTTTTAAAGGCAAATGTGAAGACTCCCCACCATACATTTTATTGCCCATTTGTCTCTTTGGATAAGTAATTAATATCTTTCTTAAAGCTCTTTCCATGAAAACAATAAACAAAATTGTGAGAATTAATAAAATAAAAATTGCCAAAATCATTAATGTTGACACCGCTCCTGTTCTTCCCAATTCAAAAGTTGTAACTAGAGCCCTGGGAATTTCAGCAACAATACCTGCAAAAATAATTAGTGATATACCATTTCCAATACCTCTTTGAGTAATTTGTTCCCCTAACCACATTAGAAACATTGTACCTGCAACTATAGTAGTGACAGTTGAAATTTTAAAAAAAGCTCCTGGACTTATTACTAAATTAGCTGACGACTCTAAACCTATTGAAAGCCCGTAGCCTTGTACAGTAGCAAGTAAAACTGTTCCATATCTTGTTATCTGTGTTATTTTTGATCTACCTGTTTCCCCTTGTGATTTTAGATTTTTAAAATAGTCAGAAACACCTGTTAAAAGCTGAACAATAATTGATGATGAAATATAAGGCATTATTCCTAATGCAAAAATTGCCATTCTATTAATTGCGCCTCCAGCAAATACATTGAACATTCCAAGCAAACCTTTTTGATTGCCTTCCATCATTATCTTTAACTGTTCTGGGTCTATTCCTGGTAAAGGTACAAAAGTTCCAAATCTGTAAACAGCAAGAATTGCTATAGTAAATAATATTCTATTCCTTAAATCGTTACTCGATGATGAAGAGCTCATTCAATATAATCTATAGTAATTATTTTTTTATTTGTATAGATCCGCCAATTTTTTCTAGCTTTTCTATAGCTGATTTGGATGCTAAATCCGCCTCAATATTTATTTTAACTTTAATTTCACCAGTTCCAAGAATTTTAAGTTTTACTGCGTTTTTATTTATTAACCTTAGCTTTTTAAGTAAATCTGAGTTCACCGTATCAGAAGATTTTAAAGTCTTTTTATCTATAAAAAATTGAATCTTTTCTAAGTTCAAAATTGCAATATTTTGTCTTGATATTGGATTAAATCCTCTTTTTGGGAGTCTTCTGTATAATGGCATCTGACCTCCTTCAAAGCTTTTAATTGAAACTCCAGATCGAGATTTTTGACCCTTTACCCCTCTGCCCGAAGTTTTACCCTTACCTGAACCAATGCCTCTTCCGACTCTAATTTTTGGTTTGTTAATCTTTTGTCTATTATTTAAAGTTATCATTATCCTCTTTTTTCAATTACTTCAGAAATTTTTTTGTTTCTTATAGTAGATATTTGTTTTGGCGAATTTTGTTTTAATAATGCTTTCATTGTAGCTCTTATTACATTGTGAGCATTTGATGTACCCATAGATTTTGCAACAATATCTTTTACACCCAAAACTTCACAAACTGCTCTAACAGGTCCTCCTGCAATTATACCTGTACCTTTTGCGGCAGCTCTTAAAACTATTCTTCCAGAACCCTCTTTTGCTTTTACATCATGATGTATTGTTCTACCTTCTCTTAATGGTATATGAACTAAATTTCTTCTGGCCATTTCATTGGCTTTTTTAATAGCATCTGGAACTTGTTTTGCTTTAGCATGAGCTATTCCTATTTTTCCAGCTTGATTTCCCACAACAACCAAAGCCGAAAAACCAAACCTTCTACCACCTTTAACAACTTTTGTTATTCTATTTATATGGACTAGTTTTTCTAGAATATCATCTGATTTTTTATCTTTAAAGTTTTCCATTTTTAAAATTCCATTCCATTTTTACGGAGAGTCTCAGCAAAAACCTTAACTCTACCGTGATATTTGTAAACACCTCTATCAAAATAAATTTTAGTTATCTTTTTTTCTTGAGCTTTTTTAGCAAGCTTTTCTGCAACAATTTTAGATAGTTCGGTTTTATTAACTTTTGATCCAGATTTAATATCTTTTTCAACAGATGATGCTGAAATCAATGTAACACTTTTATTGTCATCAATTATCTGTGCTGATATGTTTTTTGATGATCTAGATATTGATAGTCTGAATCTACCAATAGAAGAAACTTTTTTTACTTTATTACTTACTCTAAATTTTTTTCTTTTAATTGTATTTAATTTCATTATTTTTTCTTACCTTCTTTTTTAAGAACATACTGTCCTTTTTCTCTAACACCTTTTCCTTTATAGGGCTCAATTTTTCTAAAGGTTTTAAGCTTTGATGCTACAGATCCAACTTGCTGCTTATCTGACCCAGTTATTTTTAATGTTGTTTGTTTTTCTACAACAATTTTTATTCCTTCGGGTATATCATAGTTAATGTCGTGACTAAATCCTAATTGAAGGTTTAATTGATTACCTTTTAATGCTGCTCTATATCCAACACCAACTAATTCAAGAATTTTTTCATACCCTGAACTTGATCCAATAACAGCATTATTAATCAAACTTCTATTCATACCCCATAGTCTTTTAGAATTTTGATCAACCTTTTTAGGTTTTATTGATATTTCTTTACCTTCTTTAATATCCAGATTAAACATTTCTATATCAATATTTAAAGATTTTTTACCAAGAGGTCCTTCTATGTTTAGATTATTACCAGCTAAAACAACTTTAACTTTTTCTGGGATTGAAATATTAATTTTTCCTATTTTCGACATTAAAATACCTTACAGATTATTTCGCCACCTACTTTTTGCTTTCTAGCATCTATATCCGTCATTACACCTTTAGGTGTAGAAACTATAGCTATACCTAAACCATTGTTGATTTTTGGTAATCCATCGGCGCTTGAAAATATTCTTCTACCAGGTTTTGACACACGTTCAAAAGCACTTATAACTGGATTTCCAGAATAATATTTTAACTCTAGTGATAATGTGGATTTATTTTTTTCTTTATCATCAACTTTAAAATCTTTTATAAACCCTTCATTTTTAAGTATATCAGCAATCTTTTTTTTAAAATTTGATGAAGGTAATTCAACTTTTTTATGATTTCTCGCCTGAGCATTTTTTACTCTAGCAATCATATCTCCAATAGGGTCACTTAAACTCATATAATCCTTTCTACCAACTTGATTTAACTAAACCGGGTATCTTTCCTTGCAATCCAAGTTGTCTTAGCGCAATTCTAGATATTTTTAACTTTCTATAAACTCCATGCGGCCTACCTGTAATTTGACATCTATTCATCACTCTGACCTTTGCTGAATTTCGCGGCAAATTTGATAATTTCTGTTGTGCTTTAAATCTTTCCTCTAAAGAAATTTTTTTATCCATGATAATTTCTTTTAATTTTACTCTTTTTTTATAAAACTTTTCTGAAAGTTTAATTCTTCTATTATTTTTATTTATTGAGCTTTTTTTAGCCATTCCTAGTTATCTCCTTTTTTAATAAACGGGAAATTTAATTTTTCCAATAGAGCAAAACTATGTTCTTTAGATCTAGAAGATATTACAATTACGACATCTAATCCTCTGACTTTATCTGCTCTATCAAAACTTACTTCGGGGAAAATAATATGCTCTTTAACACCGAATGTATAATTTCCAAATTTATCAAATCCATTGGTAGACAAACCTCTAAAATCTTTAATTCTAGGTAGTGCTATATTAACAAGTCTATCCAAAAATTCATACATTTTATCTTTTCGAAGTGTAACTTTTAAACCAGCATTTGTACCTTTACGAGTTTTAAAATTTGCAACTGATTTTTTAAATTTAGTAATTATAGGTTTTTGTCCAGTTATTTTTGCTAAATCTTCCTCACATGATTTCAAAATTTTTGAATCTGCACCGTCTAGACCAAGGCCCATATTTAATATTACTTTTTCCACCTTTGGTGTCATATAAATATTCTTAAGACCAAGGCTAGTTTTTAAAGCAAGTTGAATTTCTTTATTATAAATTTCTTTTAATCTTGGTATCATTATTTTTTAGCCTCAATTTTTTTACTTTTTACTTTTTCATCTATCAGTTTAAGATTAGATATATGGATAAAACTTTCTTTAGAAATAATTCCACCTTTTTTTTCTTTTGTTGTTTTGACGTGTTTTTTTACCATATTTATTTCTTTAACTTTTGCTCTATTACCAGGTTTATCAATTTCAATTATTTCACCTTCTTTTTTTTTATCTTTGCCGGTTAATACACGAACTTTTAAGCCTTTTTTAATCATTATAAAACCTCCGGAGCTAATGAAATAATTTTCATTTGACCTCTGCTTCTAAGTTCTCTGGTAACTGGACCAAAAATTCTTGTTCCAACAGGCTCACCTTTGTCATCTACTAATACTGCTGCATTATTATCAAATTTTACTTTTGAACCATCATCTCTATGTATTCCTTTTTTAACTCTTACAACTACAGCTTTATGAACTGAACCTTTTTTAACTTTTCCTTTAGGTAAAGCTTCTTTAACAGCAATAACGATTGTATCACCTATGCTTGCATATCTTCTTTTAGATCCACCTAATACTTTTATGCATTCGATTTTTTTCGCACCAGTATTGTCTGCTACAAATAATTCTGTTTGAACTTGTATCATTATTTAGAGTTCTCCATTACTTGAAATTTTTTATTTTTTGAGAATGGTTTGCTTTCAATAATTGAAACTTTATCACCAGTTTTAAATTTATTATTCTCATCATGGGCATTGTATCTTTTTCTTACTTTAATTACTTTTTTAAATAATGGATGAGAATATTTTCTTTCCACCATTACAGTGATTGTTTTATTTGGTTTATCGCTGACCACAACACCTGTTAATATTTTTTTAGGCATTTAATTTTCCTTTTAATATAGTTTTTAATCGTGCTATTGTTTTTTTTGTTTCACCAATTTTAGCTGGATTAGTGACTTGTGAGTTAATCTTTTGAAACCTAAAATTAAATAAATCTTTTTTAAATTTATCAATATTTTTCACAATTTCATCTTTTGATAATTTTTTAATTTCTTGTTTTTTCATTTAAACAAACCTTTTTATAGTTTTAGTTTTTATTGGCAATTTAGCAGAGGCTTTATACAAAGCTTCTTTTGCTATTACTTCAGAAACGCCATCTACTTCAAATAAAATTCTTCCAGGCTTTACCCTGCATGCATAATATTCAGGATTTCCTTTTCCTTTACCCATACGAACTTCAATAGGTTTTTTTGAAACTGGGATGTTTGGAAAAACTCTTGTCCAAACTCTTCCTTGTCTTTTCATATGCCTTGTAAGTGCTACTCTAGCAGCTTCGATTTGTTTTCCAGTTATTCTTTCTGGTTGCAGTGCTTTTAAAGCAAATGATCCATAGTTAATTGAACTGGCACGTGTAGCCGTCCCATGGATTCTACCTTTATGAGCTTTTCTCCATTTTGTTCTAACTGGTTGCAACATGTTATACTTTACTTTCTTTTGGTATTATTTTGTTTGTTTCTTGGCTGAATTCTTTTGCAAAAACTTCACCCTTATAAATCCAAACTTTAATGCCTATGATGCCATATGTCGTTAAAGCTTCAGCTTCAGCATAATCAATATCTGCTCTTAGCGTATGAGATGGTATACTTCCATCTCTAAGCCATTCTGTTCTAGCAATTTCGTTTCCACCTAATCTTCCACTAATTGACACTTTAATACCTTTTGCTCCCAACCTTATGCAAGACTGCATTGCTCTTTTCATAGCACGTCTATATGAAATTCTTTTTACTAGCTGTTGTGCAATATTTTCCGCAACTAAATATGAGTTAGTTTCTGGTTTTTTAACTTCTTTAATATTTAATGTTACTTCATTAGAGGTAAATTTAGACAAATTATTTTTTATTTTATCAATATCACTACCTTTTTTTCCAATAACAAATCCTGGTCTAGATGTATAAATGGTTACATAACATTTGTTTGCTGTTCTTTCGATCATTACTTTAGAAACTCCAGAATTAATAACATTTTTTTTTATGTATTCCCTAATTTTAAAATCTTCAATTAGGTAGTTACCAAAATCTTTCTTTTTTGCATACCATACAGAGTCCCAGCCTCTATTAACTCCCAATCTAAAACCTACTGGATTAACTTTTTGTCCCATGACTCTCCATTTTTTTTGTTTCTGATAATATAATCGTAACACTTGAATAAGGTTTTAATATAGGTGCCGCTCTTCCTTTTGCTCTAGGTCTAAATCTTTTCATAACAATTTTTTTTCCGCAGTATGCTTCTTTAACTATCAATTTATCAATATCATACTGAAAATTATTTTCTGCATTAGCAACAGCTGAAGAAATAGTTTTTCTAATTTCTTTAGTAATTCTTTTTGCTGAAAATTGTAAATCTCTAATAGCAACATCAACTTTTTTGCCAACAATAGCTTTAAGAATTGGATTTAGTTTTCTAACACTAGATCTAATATTGTTATTTACTGATCTGACTGTATCTACTTTAACTCTATTAATTTTCTTTTTCTTATTCATAATTATTTTTTAGGTGCTTCTGCTGGTTTTGCTTTTTTACTTGCTGGTGTATGACCAAAAAATGTTCTTGTAGGTGAAAACTCACCCAATTTATGTCCAACCATATCTTCTGAAATAGTTATTGGTATGAATTTTTTTCCATTATAAATTAAAAAACTTACTCCTACAAAATCAGGCAGGATTGTGGATTTTCTTGACCATGTTTTTATAGGTATTTTTTTTGGATCCACTTTATACTTATCAACTTTTTTCATTAAACTTTCTTCAACGAAAGGCCCCTTCCATACAGCTCTAGCCATTATTTAGTATCCTTTCTTTTGTTTCTTCTCTTAACAATAAACTTGTCGGTTCTTTTATTATCTCTTGTTTTTAATCCTTTAGCAGATTGACCTGTAGGAGAAACTGGGTGTCTACCACCAGCTGTTTTTCCTTCACCACCTCCATGTGGGTGGTCAACAGGGTTTTTAACAACCCCTCTAGTGTGAGGTCTTCTACCTAACCATCTTGATCTCCCAGCTTTTCCAATTTTAATATTTTTTTGATCCGGGTTACTTAAAACACCAATTGTAGCTAAGGCTCTTGAGTCAATTTTTCTAACTTCTCCAGAAACAAGCTTAATTAAACTATAATTTCCATCTAGCCCACTAATTGTTACAGAAGTACCTGCAGATCTAGCGATTTTGCCACCAGCTCCAGGTTGAATTTCAACATTATGAATGTTTATACCAACAGGAATATCTTGTAACGGCATACAATTACCAACTTTAATTTCTTTTTTGGATCCATTTTCTACTTTATCGCCTGCTTTAATTTTTTGTGGGGCTAAATAGTAAGCATGAGAGTTATCCTCAAACTTAATTAGCATTATGTAACATGATCTATTAGGATCATATTCAATTCTTTCAACAACACCAGGCATATCAAATTTTTTACGATAAAAATCAACTTGCCTATACATTTTTTTATGTCCACCAGCACGATTAATAGAAGTAATGTGGCCATTATTATTTCTACCTTTCATAGAATTTTTGGGCGAAACTAACGATTTAAATGGCTTACCTTTCCAAAGGCCAGTTCTATCAACAAGAATAGTGCCCCTTGTTGATTTTGTATATGGTTTAAAAGTTTTTAATGCCATTTTAGATTCCAGTTGTTAGATCAATACTTTGACCCTTTTTTAAAGTTATTATTGCTTTTTTATATCCAGAGACTTTTATTTTTTTTCCTTTAGCAATTTTTGTTCTATTTTGTTTGTTAATAATATTTATCTTAGTGACATTTACTTTAAAAATTTTTTCTATATTATTTTTTAAATTTTTCTTATTTGCTCCAGACGGAACTTTAAAAACTATTTTATTTTGTTCTGATAAATTTGTCGACTTTTCAGTCACAAATGGAGATAATATTTTATCGTACAAGTGTATTTTAAGCATCTAAATATATCTCTTTTCTAGTTCTTTTACTGAACTTTCAGTAAAGACTACTTTTTTAAATTTAATAATGTCAAAAGCACTAAAATGATTGACATCAGTAACTTTTACATTGGGAATATTTTTTAAAGATTTTTCAATTTTTTCTTTTGAAACTTTATCTAAAATTATTATTGAGTTAGTTATTTCAAATTTTTTTATAATAGAGCTCATTTCTTTTGTTTTTTTAATTTCAGAGGCAAAATCACTAAAAATTAATAAGTTATTATTCATAATTTTTTCACTTATTAGTGATGCAATACTTTGTTTTTTTTCACTTTTATTTAATTTTCTTTTTTTATATGCTAATTCACCTTTAGGTCCATGAGCAATACCACCACCAACAAATATAGGTGCTTTTCTACTAGCGTGCCTTGCACCACCTGTTCCTTTTTGCGCATAAATTTTAGATGTGGGCCCAGCAACTTCATTTTGTTGTTTGGTCTTAGCATGTCTGCCCTTGTAATTTGCATTAGTTTTATAGAGAACATTACTGACTAGCTTATTATTAATTTTTGCAGAAAAAATCTTATCTAAGACTTCAATAGAACCTTGTTTTCCGTCTAAATTTAATTTTTCAATTTTCATTATTTTTTCTTTTTATCTGGTGTTTTTTTAGCCTCTTCAGCAGTTTTAATCTTTTCACCAATTGTCATTTTTTTTATATTTTTAACTGACTCTTTAACAAGAACTTCTGAATTTTTTGAACCAGGTATTGAACCTTTTAAATAAAGTAATTCATTTTCTAAATCAGTTTTTATAATTTCAATATTCTGCATAGTTCTCAATTTATCTCCCATATGACCAGCCATTTTTTTTCCTTTAAAAACTTTTCCTGGATCTTGTCTTTGACCAGTCGATCCATGCGATCTATGCGAAACAGAAACACCATGAGTTGCTCTCAAACCACCAAAATTATGTCTTTTCATTGCTCCAGCAAAACCTTTACCTATAGTTTTTGATCTAGTATCAACAAACTTAATATCCTTAAAGATTTCTAGGCCAAACTCATTTCCTTCTTTGTAATTATCAGTATTTGAAACTCTATATTCTTTTAATTTTTTTTTTGCTTCAGTGTTTTTTTTTGCAAAAAAACCTTTCATGGCTTTTGTAAGTTTAGAAGCTTTAATCTTACCATAACCAAGTTGTACAGCCTTATACCCTCTTTTTTCTTCATCAATCACCTGGATAACTCTAGCTTTTTCAACTTTTAACACAGTGACAGGAACTGATTGACCAGTCCTATAGAATTCCCTTGTCATACCAATTTTTTTTCCAATTAAAGCAATTTCACTCATGTTTAAATTTTAATCTCCACGTCAACTCCAGAAGCTAAATCAAGCTTCATTAGAGCTTCTACCGTTTGTGGTGTTGGCTCAATTATATCAATCAATCTTTTATGAGTTCTAGTCTCAAATTGTTCTCTACTTTTTTTGTCTATATGAGGACCTTTTAGAACT
>Ga0209632_10002398_pt1 | contig 17977 bp, 17 predicted proteins | sample COG_10_FD_184754 | JGI IMG/M metagenome (GOLD analysis project Ga0209632, IMG submission 184754) | Pelagic Microbial community sample from North Sea - COGITO 998_met_10 (SPAdes) (version 2) | ecosystem: Environmental > Aquatic > Marine > Neritic zone/Coastal water | place: Helgoland, sampling... | reverse complement strand
TATACAAATAAGATTTTTTCTAATTGCTTTATTTACCAATAAGGCAACTACACTGCTATCTACTCCTCCTGAGAGTGCACAAATAACTTTATCTTTTTTAACAATTTTTTTAATTTCAGAAATTAATTTCTTTTTTTCGGTTACTATATTCCATTGTTTTTGAATTTTACAAATTAAAAAAATAAAATTTTTAAATATTTTTTTACCATTTTCTGTATGTGTAACTTCTGGATGAAACTGTATTCCAAAAATTTTTTTTTTAGTATTTTCTATAATAGCTAGTTTTGAATCTTTTGTTGATGCTATTACTTTAAAATTTTTTGGAATTCTAATAACTGCATCTTGATGGCTCATCCATACTGATTTATTTTTAGTATTAAAAAAATTATTAATTAATAATGATTTTTTTTTTTTAAATAAATTAGCTCTACCAAATTCTCTTTTTTTATTACTTGCTTTTACAGTCCCTCCAAATAATTTAGCAATTAATTGTAATCCGTAACATATTCCAAGAATAGGAATTTTTTTTAATAAAACTTCTTTTGGTATACTTTGATATGTTTTTTTTGTTACAGTTGATGGGCCTCCAGATAAAATAATTCCTTTTATATGTCTATAATCTTTAATTTTATTTAGATCTTTTATTGATATTATCTCAGAGAAGACACCAAGATCTCTAACTCTTCTCGCTATTAATTTGGTTACTTGAGACCCAAAATCAATAATAATAATTTTTTCCTTTTGATTTTGGAACTGCATTTATTTTTTTTGTGAATTGTCTATTTCAATCTTAAATTTTTCACTTTTCTGACAGTAATTTTTACAAAATAATAATAATTGATCAATTAATTTTTTACTTTCTAAATAGTCTGACTGTTTGAGTTTTAATTTAGCAAGATTATATACAGCTTCTTCATTTTGTGGATTAATTAAAATTACACTTTTTAAATTTTGTTCTTCTAGTTTTTTTTTGTTTTGGAAATTAAAAATTTTGGAAAGATAAAGATATGAGTTTTCATTCTTTGGATTTAAAACCAGGCTTTGTTCAAACTTAAATTTTGCTTTGTCAAACTCTTTTTTATCATAATGTTTGATACCTTCATTAAAATAGTTGATTGTAGCTAATGCATTGCCTGATAGAAAAATCATTAAAATTGAAATTTTAAATATTTTTATAATCATAATTTATAATTTAATGTCCCTTCATTCATTTCAACGCTATGTACCATACTTTCATAAAATCCTGCTTTAGTTATTTTAATAAATTTAGCATTTTTTTTAATTTTGTTAAGGTTTTTGGCTCCCACGTAGCCCATTGATGATCTCAAACCACCAGTTAGTTGATATATAATTTTGGACACTTTCCCTTTATATTGAACACGTCCCTCAACACCTTCTGGAACAAATTTTGATTTATCTTTATAATTTTTTTGAAAATATCTATTGGAAGATCCTGCTGACATGGCGCCGATGGATCCCATACCTCTGTATTGTTTGTAAAATTTATTTTTGATTTTAAATTTTTTACCTGGGCTTTCTTCTGTGCCAGCAAAAATAGAACCCATCATTATAGCATCAGCTCCAGCAGCTATTGCTTTAGAAATATCACCTGAAAATTTTATACCTCCATCAGAAATTATTTTAGTTTTTTTTCCCTTTAAAGCCTCTGCTACTTCCATAATAGCTGTTATCTGTGGCACCCCTACACCAGCAACCATTCTTGTCGTGCAGATGGATCCTGGGCCAATGCCAACTTTAATAATATCCGCTCCAGAGTTATATAGCTTTTTTGCAGCTTCCCCAGTTGCAATGTTGCCTACACACAAAGGAACTCTAAAATTTTTTTTTTTTAATTTAGATAGAATTCCTAACACCTTTTCACTATGTCCATGAGCTGTATCAATTACTATTAGATCTACTCCACTATCTATTAATGATTTTGCTCTAATTATATCTGTTGAACTTGTCCCTATAGCTGCTCCAACTAATAAATTATTTTTTTTTACTTTTTCTACTTCTTGGCTTTGTTTTATTATATTTAAATTTCTATGTATTACTCCAATACCTCCTGATTGCGCCATTGCAATTGCCATCTTTGATTCTGTTACTGTATCCATTGCAGAAGATAAAAATGGAGTTCTGAGATTAATTTTTTTGCTTAAATTTATTGAAATATTTGTTTCTGAGGGCAGAACATTTGAGAATCGTGGTAATAATAAAACGTCATCAAAAGTTAATGCTTCTTTAATTGCTTCCATATAAACTTATATACAATTTTTCAAAATTATAAAGTCTTTAATATGGTGCAATATAAATAAGTTTCTTTTGATTCGTTTCTACTTGCCTCCGGCTTAAAAAATTGTACTTTTTTAAACTTAGACTTAGCAAAATCTTTAACTTCCAAAAAATCATCACCCATGAATAGCTTTGATATCATAACTCCATTAGGTGTTAAAATTTTTGATGAAAACTTTACTACATTTGTGCATAATTGGTTTGTGCGTATACAATCTAAAGACTTGTTTCCTGTAGTATCTGCAGCCATATCTGAAAGAACTACATCTAAATTTCCACCAAAAAATTTAAATACTTCATCTTTAGTGCTTTCTGCAAGAAAATTTGACTGTAAAAATGATACGTTTTTTAATTGGTCCATTTTTTTTAAATCTAATGATAAGATTTTTCCAGATTTAATAATCTTGCTTGAAACCTGAGACCACCCACCTGGATAGGCTCCTATATCTAATAATTTGGTATTCTTTTTTATGAATTTATATTTTTTGTTTAATTCAATTAATTTAAATGCTGATCGAGAACGATATCCCAATGTTTTAGATTTTTTGTAAAATTGATCTCTATGCTGTTTAATTTTCCAAGTATTACTTTTTTTAGTTTTTTTGGATTTTTTCATTACAGAACATCTTCATGCTCATCATCTATTGTTTCTGAAATTTCTTTTTTATTTTGTTTTTGGTAGATAAAATAACTTACAGGTATTGATGCTAAATATAGTAGACCAAAAACTAAAAGAGTTTCAAATGTAAAATAAAGCAAAAAAATAAAAATTATTCCTATGCCTAGTAGAGTAAAAGCAGTTAATTTGGGAGATATTGATACTTTTTTTAACGACAAAGTTGGCAATTTACTCACCAATAAAAAAGCTATTAAAGTTGTAAAATAGGGAGTTAAGTCTTTAATATCAAATTTGAATTTTAAATCTGCTAATTCAAAGATTAGAGGCATTAATATTAATAATCCACCTGCTGGTGATGGGACTCCTTCAAAATAGTTGCTCTTCCAAATTTGTTTATCATCAATTTTTGTTAAGTTAAATCTTGCTAATCTTAAAACACAGCATACTGAATATATTAAAGTAATTGCCCAACCTAGTTTTCCGTATTTATACAACTCCCAAAAATATAAAATAAAAACTGGTGCTATACCAAAGCTTACAAAATCTGTTAATGAATCTAGTTCTTTTCCAAATTCTGAAGTTCCTTTAATTAAACGTGCAATCCTTCCATCCAATGTATCAAGTATAGCTGCTAATAGAATAAAAATTACAGCTAAACTATAATTTCCATCAATTGAAAATTTAATTGAGCTAATACCTAAGCACACTCCTCCTAAAGTTAATATATTTGGAAGTAAGTATCTTGTTTTTTTTGATGAGACTAATTTAAATTTCTTGTTATTTTCCATCTTTAAAGGCTATTAAACTTTCTCCTGCAATTACGTTTTGTCCTTTTTTTACTAAAGTTTTTTTATTTTTAAAATAAATATCTACTCTGCTTCCAAAACGTATCATGCCTATTCTATCACCTTGTTTTAAAACTTGACCTTGTTCAACTTCACAAACTATTCTTCTTGCAATTAAACCTGCGATTTGCACAATAATGATTTCTTCACCTAATTTGTCATATTTAATTTTATAATAGTTTCTTTCATTTTCCTCGCTTGCTTTATCTAATGAAGCATTCAAAAATTTTCCTGGTTTATAATAAATTTCTTCAACGGTTCCCGATAGTGGTGTTCTGTTAACATGACAATTAAATACATTCATAAAAATGCTTACTTTTGTGTATGATGTATTTTCCAATTGTAATTCCATAGGTCCAGCTTGTTCTGAAATGTTAGTTATTAAACCATCTGCTGGACTTACTAAAAAATTATCGTTATTAATTGAGTAACGTTCTGGGTCTCTAAAAAAATAGTATACCCAAATAGTTATTAAAATTAAGATTAATCCCAATGTTTGTGAAAAAAGTAATACTAGAAATGTTACAATAATTGAAATTGCTAGAAATTTATATCCTTCTTTATGTATTTTTGGGAATATTGTATTTAACATAATTTAAAGTTTGCTAATTTTTTCTTAATATGTATAAAAATTGTACTTAATCAATCTATTTTATGGCAAAAATTAAAATTAAAAACCCTGTAGTTGAGCTAGATGGAGATGAAATGACGAGAATTATCTGGTCATTTATCAAAGATAAACTAATTAAACCATATTTAGATATAGATCTTAAATACTACGATTTAGGAATGAAAAGTAGGGATAATTCAGGCGATCAAGTTACAATTGATGCTGCAAATGCTATTAAACAACATGGAGTTGGAGTCAAATGTGCGACCATCACGCCAGATGAGGATAGAGTTGAAGAGTTTAAATTGAAAAAAATGTGGAGATCTCCAAATGGTACTATAAGAAATATTTTAGGTGGCACTGTTTTTAGAGAACCTATTATTTGTAAAAATGTTCCAAAACTTGTCCCAGGATGGACACAACCAATTGTAATTGGAAGACATGCTTTTGGAGATCAGTATCGTGCTACAGATTTCTTAATTCCAGGTGAAGGTAAAATGGAAATAAAATGGACTTCAAAAGATGGCAAAAACAAAAAAGAATTCGAAGTATTTAATTTTACTGGTCCAGGTATAGCTTTATCAATGTACAATTTGGATGATTCAATAAAAAATTTTGCTAGAGCTTGCATGAATTATGGTCTTGAAAGAAAATGGCCAGTTTATTTATCAACTAAAAATACTATTTTAAAAGCTTACGATGGGAGATTTAAAGATTTATTTCAAGAAATTTATGAAAAAGAATTTGTAGACAAATTTAAATCTAATTCAATAACTTATGAACACCGTTTAATTGATGACATGGTTGCTTGTGCCATGAAATGGAATGGTGGTTATGTATGGGCATGTAAAAATTATGATGGAGATGTTCAGTCTGACACTGTTGCTCAAGGTTTTGGTTCATTAGGATTAATGACAAGTGTATTAATGACTCCAGATGGAAAGACTGTTGAGTCAGAAGCTGCTCATGGAACTGTAACTAGACATTTTAGAATGCATCAAGAAGGAAAAGAAACATCTACTAACCCTATTGCATCAATATTTGCTTGGACAAGAGGTTTAGCACATAGAGGTAAATTAGACAGTAATGATGAACTGATTAAATTTTCTTCTACATTAGAAAAAGTTTGTATTGAGACGGTTGAAAGTGGGTCAATGACAAAAGATTTAGCAATTTTAATTGATAAATCTGCTAAGTATCTTACAACAAATCAATTTTTAGAAGCAATAGATAATAATTTTAAAAAAAAACTTAATTAATTTTTTTACTTATAATTTTAAAAGCCTCATCAATCTTATCTTTGTTTACACCACCAGCTTGAGCAAAATCTTTTCTACCACCTCCACCTTTTCCACCAAGAATTTCTGCAGCTTCTTTTACTAATTTAACAGCATCAAATTTATCAACTAGTTTATTAGTTACACCAACAGCAACACCCACTTTTTCTTCATAAGTGCAACATGCCATTATAATTCCTGATTTAATTTCTTTCTTACCTTGATCAACTATGTTTCTTAATTCTTTTGGAGGTAAATCTGTAAGAACTTGTTGTCTAAAAATTAAGCGATCAAATTTACTATCTATTATTTTATTTTTATTTTGAATAATATTTTTAACCTTAGCTTGATTTAATTGTTTATTTAAATTTTTTAAATTCTCTCCTAATAACAAGTTTCCATTATAATTTGGCTTAATGTTTAATTTTTTTAATTCATTTTTTGTTATTTTAATTAGGTCTGATAAATTTTCATCTTTACTAATTTTTTCTTCATTTGAAGATTTTTCAAACTTTTTTAATTGTTCATCTCTCAAAGCTTCAATTCGCCTTATACCTGATGCTATTGAAGATTGACTAATAACTTTAAATTCTCCAATTTCTTTTGTGTTTTTTACATGTGTACCACCACATAACTCTGTCGAAAAAAAACCATTGTTTTCTTTTCCCATAAAAACTACTCTTACTTCATCTCCATACTTCTCACCAAATAGAGCTAAAGCTCCTAGTTTTACTGCTTCTTTTGGAGTCATGATTCTAGTTTGAACTTCACTGGATCCATTCACAAAGTCATTTACAATTTTGTTAATTTTAGTCATTTCATCTTTTTCAATTGGTTTATTATGACTAAAATCAAACCTTAATCTTTCAGGACTAACCAATGATCCTTTTTGTGTAACATGTTTTCCTAAAGTTTTTCTAAGAGACTCATGTAATAAATGTGTTGCTGAATGATTAGCTTTTGAGTTATTTCTTCTCTTAATATCAATTGATAAATTAACACTCTCACCTACCTTGATAGAACCTTTTTCAATTTTTCCAATATGAATAAAGAGATCTCCAATTTTTTTTTGTGTATCTTTAATATTTATTTTACAGTCTGATGTTTGAATTAAACCTTGATCACCTACTTGGCCACCAGACTCTCCGTAAAAAGGGGTTTGATTAGTAATAATTTCTATCTCATCACCATTTTTAGCTGACTCAACAAACTGATTATTTTTTGATATTTTCAAAACTATGCCTTCAGCTTTTTCAAATTCATAACCTAAAAATTCTGTTGGTTTCAATTGTTCTCTAACTTTAAACCATTTTTCTTCAACTGACTTATCACCAGAGCCTTTCCAATTAGCTCTGGCTAGTTTTTTACTATTTTCCATTTCAGCTTCGAAAGATTTAGTATCAACTTTAATATTTTTGGTTCTCAAAATATCTGCTGTTAAATCTAGAGGGAAACCAAAAGTATCGTACAGCTTGAAAGCAACTGGCCCAGGTAAAGTGTTGTTTTTAACTTTTTCTAAATTTTCATTTAAAATCTTTATTCCTCTTTCTAATAAAGTAGAAAATTTTTCTTCTTCATTTTTTAACGTTTCTATAATTAAATCTTTACCAGTATTTAACTCTTGATAACTAGAACTCATTTCACTTAATAATATTTCAAATAATTTATAGAAGACTGGTTTTTTACTTCCTAGGGTATGAGCGTGCCTCATTCCCCTTCTCATTATTCTTCTAAGTACATAACCACGTCCTTCATTTGATGGCAGAATTCCTTCTGCAATTAAAAAACTACTAGCTCTTAAATGATCTGCAATTACCCTGTGGCTGGAAATCGTTTTTTCATTTATTGGAGTTTTAGTAATATCAGATGAAGCTGATATAATTTTTTTAAAGTGATCTATATTATAATTGTCGTGAGTTCCTTGTAATACCGCTGTCATTCTTTCTAAACCCATTCCAGTATCTACTGAAGGTTTAGGTAAAGTTATTCTTTTATCTTTGGAAGTTTGCTCAAATTGCATAAAAACAAGATTCCATATTTCTATAAATCTGTCTCCATCCTCATTATGACTGCCTGGTGGTCCTCCTTGAAGTTTATCTCCGTGATCATAAAAAATTTCTGAACAAGGTCCGCATGGTCCTGTATCTCCCATTGACCAAAAGTTATCAGATGTTTTTATTTTAATAATTTTATTATCGCTTAATCCTGCAATTTTTTTCCATAAATTAAATGAGTCTATGTCTTCATGAAATACTGTAACTAAAAGTTTTTCTTTAGGTAATCCAAAATCTTTAGTCAATAAATTCCAAGCGTGAATAATCGCTTGTTCTTTAAAATAATCTCCAAACGAAAAATTTCCTAACATTTCAAAAAATGTATGATGTCTTGGTGTATACCCAACATTTTCAAGATCATTATGTTTTCCACCTGCTCTTACACACTTTTGCGAAGTTGTTGCAGTTTTAAATGGTTTTTTTTCTAATCCAGTAAAAACATTTTTAAATTGGACCATGCCTGAATTTGTGAACATCAATGTTGGATCGTTATTAGGAACAAGATTGCTAGAATCTACAATTTGATGATTATTCTTTTTAAAATAATCAAGAAATTTTCTTCTGACTTCAGTCAATAAAATCTGACTCATGCTCTATTAGATACAGATATTTTTTGAGTTGTCTATTTAGTTTTTTCGTCTTCGACTAGACATATTTCAGACTTTGTAAGAAATCTTCGTCCTGTCCCATTATCCAATGAAAACATACCACCTATGCCCTTTACTGCGTCTATGGTTAGATCTGTATGCTTCCACTTATCGTGTTGATCTTCATTCATATAAAATGGGGTACCATCAATTTCACCTAATTTTATATCGCTATTACCTACCATATACTCTTTTGCAGGGTAACACATTGGTGCGCTGCCATCACAACAACCTCCAGATTGATGGAATAGAAGATCATTTCCATGAACCTCTTTTAGATCACTTAATAATTTTTTAGCTGATAATGTTGCTTTAACTTTCATATTTATATGGCCCGTGAGTTACACAGGCCATTATAATATAAGGTTTAAAAGAAACCTAATTTTTTCTCACTATAAGACACGTGCAAATTTTTTACTTGTCTGTAATGATTTAGCATCATTTTGTGAGTTTCTCTTCCGATTCCAGATTGTTTGTATCCACCAAATGCAGCATGTGCAGGATACGCGTGGTAACAGTTTGTCCAAACTCTACCTGCTTGTATACCTCTACCCATTCTATATGCGACGTTAGCATTTCTAGTCCAAACACCTGCGCCTAGTCCATAAAGAGTATCATTAGCAATTTCTAATGCTTCTTTTTCATCTTTAAACTTAGTAACCGAAACTACTGGTCCAAAGATTTCCTCTTGGAATACTCGCATATTGTTTTTACCCTCAAAGATAGTTGGTTGGATATAGTTTCCTTTTTCCAAACCACTATTTAACTTAGCAACTGATCCACCACAAAGAACTTTGGCACCTTCTTTCTTACCTAAATCTAGATAAGACTTTATTTTTTCCATTTGTTCTAATGAAGCTTGTGCTCCAATCATAGTTTCCATTTTTAAAGGATTATCTTGTGTTACAGCTTTTGTTCTTTTTATAGCTCTTTCCATAAATCTATCATAAATAGATTCTTGAATTAAAGCTCTACTAGGACAAGTGCAAACTTCTCCTTGGTTAAGAGCAAACATTGTAAACCCCTCTAAACATTTATCAAAAAAGTCATCATCTTTAGACAAAACATCCTCAAAGAAGATATTAGGAGACTTTCCTCCTAATTCCAAAGTGATTGGGATCAAGTTTTGAGATGCGTACTGCATGATTAAACGTCCAGTAGTAGTTTCACCTGTAAAAGCTATCTTTCTAATTCTTTTAGAAGAAGCTAAAGGCTTACCTGCTTCAAGACCATAGCCGCTAACAATATTTAAAACTCCTGCTGGCAATAAGTCTCCAATTAGCTCCATTAAAAGCAGTATTGACGCTGGAGTTTGTTCGGCTGGTTTTAAAACTACACAATTTCCAGCTGCTAAAGCCGGTGCAAGTTTCCACGTAGCCATCAAAAGCGGAAAATTCCAAGGTATAATCTGTCCGACTACACCAAGTGGCTCTGGTACGTGATAAGAATACTCATCATTACTTATCTCACCGATAGAACCCTCTTCAGCTCTAATTACTCCTGCAAAATACCTCCAGTGATCAACGACTAGTGGTAAATCCGCAGCCATACATTCTCTTATTGGCTTACCATTATCTAAACACTCAGCTGTTGCTAGTAGGTTTAAGTTTTTTTCTATTACGTCGGCTATCTTTAAAAGAATGTTTGATCTTTCACTGATAGATGTCTTTCCCCATGTGGGAAAAGCTGCGTGAGCAGCATCTAACGCTGCTTCTACGTCTTTTTCATTCGAACGTGGCACCTGACATATAACCTCATTTGTGATTGGAGTAGTATTATCAAAATACTTACCAGATTTAGGTTCTACGAACTTACCACCAATAAAATTTCCATATTTAGATTTGAATGGAAACTTAACTTTAAGGTGTGAAGTGTCTATTGAAGGTGACATCTTCGAGCTTTTGACTTGTTGTGTGCTCATTTTTCTCCTTTTGTTCCAATATTAATTAAATCTAATCTTAAATGATTTGTATAGAGTTATTTTTTTTATTAAAAAAAGGACTACCAAATATTGATTTGATCAATTACAGGTTGAAATTTCATGGGAAACGGGAGAGTATAAGTCTCCCGTTTTAATAAGATGATTATTTTTCTTCGTCTTTATCTTTTTCGCTAATTTTTTCTTCTGGTTTAGGATTTCCTTCTAATTCTTTCGTGATAGCAGCAGCTTGATCCCTTATTACTTTTTCAATCTCTGCAGCTATTTTAGGGTTTTTTTCTAAATAGATTTTTGCATTTTCTCTACCCTGACCTATTTTTTCTCCTTTATACGCGTACCAGGCACCTGATTTTTCAACTACTCCAGCTTTGGCGCCAAGATCTACTAACTCACCTACTTTACTAATTCCTTTTCCATACATTAAATCAAATTCAACCACTTTGAACGGAGGAGCTACTTTATTTTTAATAACTTTAACTCTTGTAGAGTTTCCAATTATTTGGTCTTTATCTTTTATTGCACCAATTCTTCTTATGTCCATACGTACAGATGAATAAAATTTTAATGCATTTCCGCCTGATGTAGTTTCTGGATTTCCAAACATAACACCTATTTTCATTCTAATTTGGTTAATGAATATGACCATTGTGTTTGATTTAGAAACTGAACCAGTTAATTTTCTTAAAGCCTGGCTCATAAGTCTTGATTGAAGACCTACATGGTGATCTCCCATTTCTCCTTCTAACTCAGCCTTTGGCGTTAGAGCTGCAACTGAGTCCACTACTAATACTGAGATTGAACCTGATTTAATCAATGTATCTGTAATTTCTAGTGCTTGCTCTCCGGTATCAGGTTGCGAAATCAAAAGTTCCTCAGTTTTAACTCCAAGTTTTTTTGCATAAATTGGGTCCATGGCGTGCTCTGCGTCAACAAAAGCGCAAATACCACCAGCTTTTTGAGCTTCTGCAACAACTTGTAGTGCTAATGTCGTTTTACCAGATGATTCTGGGCCATATACTTCAATAATTCTTCCTTTTGGTAATCCACCTATTCCTAAAGCTAAATCTAGGCTTAGTGAGCCTGTAGAAACTGCTTCGATATCTAAAGCTTGTTGTTGTCCGAGCCTCATTACTGAACCTTTACCGAAATTTTGGTCTATTTGGCTTATGGCCGCCTCTAAAGACTTGTTTTTTTCTTTTAATTCTTGTTCTTTTTTGCTGTCTGACTTAACTACTTTTAAACCACTTTTAATCATTTTTTATCCTTTTTTTTGTTTCGAATCGTTAAAATAATTGTACACCTTTTGTTCTTTTTTGCAAGGATTATTAAAAAAGCTCCAAAATTACTGCTTACTAAGAGCTAATAGAGTTTAAAGACAATGTTCCTAGTTGAAACGCTAATTCAAATTTAGAAATAATATAATCTCGTTCAGCTTTAGCAAATGATATTCTAGCATCTAAAAGGAGGCTTGTTGATTGAATAACATCAAGTGTAGTTCTAGTATTTCCAGAGTCATATTCTAGTATAATTCCTTCGTTTGCAATTTCAGCAGCTTTTAATTGGGCTTCAACAGCTCTAAGAACACTTTGCGAGGATTGATATTTGGACCATGCATTTGTTGCATTAGTTACAACTTTATTTTCAGCATCTTCTGCTAATAATAAAGCTCTCTGTTTATTTAAAGAGGATTTTTTTATTGAAGAAATATTTTCCCCTCCTCTAATTATTGGCCATGTTACAGTTGCTTTAACACTTTCCTGATCTAATTGATCAATTGTAGAACTAAAATCTTTATTCTCAGATTTTGAATAATTGATTGAAGCAGATGGAGATAGTCTGGCTTTTTCTATATTTAATTCTTTTTCAGATATCTGATAATCTAATTTAGCAATTAGTAAATCTGAATTACTCAATTTTGCAACATTTATTGCTTCTTGTAATGTTTTTGGTAAATTTATGTCCACTTGTTCATCAAAATTATTTGCATTAATCACTTTTTTTCTAGTAATTCTTTCAAAGTTTGTTTTTGAAGCTAATAGTTCTGTTTTAGCTTTAATTAAATCAGCATTAGCTCCAGCTAAAGAAGATTCAGACTGAGCTAAATCTGCCAAAGTAATTTCACCTTTTTGAAGTCGTGCACTGTCAGACTCCACCTGCCTCTCAAAAAGAAAAACATTTGATAAATTAAATTTTTCATTTTTAGTTTTAAATATAAAATCAAAATAAGCAGCGGTAGTATCCAAGATAGTTTGTTGTTCAGTTTGTTTAAGCTTGTAATCAGCTTGTTTAAATTCTAACTCAGATTTTTTTAAAGAATTATAACCTTTAAATCCCTGAAAAATTTTTTGATCTACTGATATAGTGGTTGTTTCTCTATTTAGATTACTGTCTGAAATTTTTGCTCCACTTGGATCAGTTTTATTTGAGGACTCCAAACTAGTTTGGCTTCCTGAAACAGATAAATTTGGTAAAAATTCACTTCTTGAAATATTAATATTTTCTTTAGTTGATTTTTGATTTTTTCTTTCTGCATTTAATTCAAGGTTATTTTTATAAGCAGCGTCAATAAAAAATTGAAGATGATTTGCAGCAATTACTTTATTAAAAAAAAAGAGTATTAAAATTATATTTATTAATAATTTCATTTAATTAAATTTAATTGAACTTAAGCGATGTCTTGTATCAATGTTTATCAAAACTTTTGCTATGGAGCCCAACGTTTTAAGCATATTTAAAGTTATTCTTTCATAAAACATAATAAATTTTTTTACCTGAATGTTATTCATTATTTTTTTTCCTCTTGATTTTTTTTTCAATTTTTTTTCTTGTAAAAGTCTCCATTTATAAACATGATCAAAGCTAGGAACTTTTAAAAAAATTAAAATATCAATTAAGCTAAAAATTTTTTTATAATTATTTTTAAGTTCATAATTTACTTTTTTCCTCCAAATTAAATTCTTATCTTCTTGTCTTTCTAGTTCATTTATTGGTTTTATTAAACCAGTTTCTTTTTCTGCTTTAGCGCCTACACACCATCCTTCGAAAATAACAATATCTGGTTTTTTTAATACTTTCATCCACTCTTTTTTTATACAGCGATCATCAGTTGATTTGTTGAATCTAGGGATTAAAATTTTACTAAAAGATTTTTTTTTTAATTTTTTCAAATGATTTAACAACATTTTAGTATCATGAGTTCCTGGCACACCTCTCGTTAAAAAAAGCTTACTAAAATTTTTTGACATTTTTTTTCTTTCTTTTAAAGTTTTATAAAAATCATCAATAGAAATAATCACTGTTTCTAAATTAAATTTTTCTTTAAGTAATATTTTTAGTATTTGTGATATAGTTGATTTTCCTGAACCTTGCCCTCCAGCTAACCCTATCAATCTAGTTTTTTTGTTTTTAAATTTTTTTTTATAAATCATGTTGCATATTGGGATATAAAAATTATTTAATTGCTTGAGTTTATCCCTGAATGGCTCATTTGGAATTTCTTGAGACTCTATAAATTTTAAATATTTTCTTTTTATTTTAGAAAATTTAGACCCACTTATGTTCATTATTTTTTGTCTAAAGGATGATTTTGTCCATCATTCACACTTATATTCTCTAATTTAAAAACATCGATCTCATCTATACATCCAACATTAAATCCGGTCATAGCCGGGTTTGATCTTGGATTATGATGTGTGTAAATTCCACAAATAGAGCAAAAATAATGTTTTGCGACTTTAGAATGAAATTGATAAATTTTTAATTTATCTTGACCTCTAGTTATTTTAAAATCTTCATTTTTTACCATAGACATAATCGCGTTTTTTCTCTTACAAATTGAACAGTTGCATTTTATAATCTTTTCTAAATTGTCAGAAACATTTATTTCCACTTCTATCTCACCGCAGTGACATGTCAGTTTTTTCATATATTTTTCCTTTCATTAAAGTCTCGATGACAAGTTATCTCTGTTTGAGATTATCCACAATACTACAAAATGTATATTGGATGTTCACCTTTTGATTCATTTTTGATTCCATTAAGGACTCAATATACAACTATTTAGTGTGTGATGTTTACTTCATTAAGAACATTTTTATCACTATTTAAAAAGGCCCTTTCATTTTCTCTTAAGGAAATAACAAAAATTAATAAATTGAAGATAACTAATAAAATTTGAAAAATTATAGAATAGATACCAATGAAAGGTCCTAAATAAGAAAAAAGTATAACTATAAAGCTTGATCTTAAAAAAACAGAATATTTAAAAACTGAGATAATTGAAAAAGAGTGAATTACAAGATTTAATAAAGACATCTGTGATGGTCCAAAGTATCTAAATCCTCGAACTGACTCTATTTCATTGTAATTTTTTAAATGTTTCTTGACGGACCCAGAATAATTATTCCACAAACTTGCTTCATTTACTAAAATCTTGTTATCATTCTTCGTTAAGCAACTAAAATATCCAAAATTAATTTTCTTCCCAGTAAATATTAAAGTTATTATCTTATGTATTTTATACAAAAATTTAAATAAAAAACTCTCAGACCTTTTTGCTCTTTTAGCAACTACAGAAATTTTTGGTTCATTGTTAATTTTTTCCACTAAACTTTTAATTTCTTCCGGCCTATCTTCGCCATCTCCATCCATTAAAATTACATAATCATAAATTTCATTATTATGTATATACTTTAAACCAAAGGCATTACATCTTGCATGTCCTTGATTTTTTTTCATATTTATTATTTTTAATGATTGTATTCCTAGTGGTTTTGAAATTTTAGGTAATGATGCTGTAGATGAATCATTTACTACAATACATTTAAATTCATAATCTTTTATATCCCGAATTGACTTATTTATCTCATCCAATAACTTGGTTAATGACTCCCAGTCATTGTATACAGGAATTAAAATAAAAATTTTTTTCACTTTTGGCCTATCATGCAATATCCCACAGGGCTAATTTTTCCAAAAACACCTGGGCATAATTTTTTCAGTATATCTGGGTTGCCAGTATAGATAACTCCTTTACTGTAATCTATTATGGAGATCTTATTTTGCAAACTATTCGTCCATATAGGTCTAGAATTTAAATGATATGATAAATTTCCAGCAGACCATTCATCACCAATAACAATTTTAATTTCATTTCTAAAATTATTATCCCATTTATTTTGAACTAAACGTGCTATTTCTTTTCCAGGGTAATCAGTTCTTTTGTTCGAATCTGAGAATGAGATATATAGATAAGTAGCGGGAGATAAAAATAATAAAAATAAAAATACTACAAAAAATTTATTAATTTTTTTAATATTAATTTTTTTTTGAAATAAATAAATAAAAATAACACCTGAAAATAGATAAAAAGGCGTCATCCACATTGTTCTTATTTTTGCACCCATAATCATTGAGGTTAAAAAAACTAATAATATTGGGACTAAAGTTGTAAAAATTAAAAAAATTATTTTTTCATCTTTGAAATTAACGTTGATTTTAAATTTTTTTATTAAAAATAAAATCATAAAAAAAAATGGAACTAATATGCCTATTTGTTTTCCTAAAAATACTAGTGGCAGAATAGCATGGTCGATTAAGTTTCCTATTCCACCTGTTCTTTGTAAACCATAAATTATAGTTGCGTAATTATTTTCTATTAACCAAATTATGTGTGGTGATAAAATTAACAATGCTACAGGTCCAGCAATAAAAAAGTGTAAAAATTTAATTTTTTTTCCTTTTACTATTAGGTAAATAAATAAGAATTTTATTCCCAACACTAAGTATATAAAAAGATATTTTGATAATATTCCCAATCCAATGAATAAACCTAGAAATACATAATCTATTGCTTTGTCAAATTTTATGCATCGCCATGTAAAATAAACACTTAATGCCCAAAAAGGTAGTTGAGAAATATTTACATTAAATTCTGGAGTAGTAAAATTATAGAAATAAATACCCTCTAATAATAAAACTGAAAGCAGAGCTAGATTTTTATCTTTGAAAAATTCATCTGCTAACTTAAACACTGCAAAAAAAGCAGTTGTTACAAAAATTTGGCTTAGTAAGTAATATACCCAATCGTGGTTTCCAAATAATTGATAGAAAAGTTCAACCGCAAAAGCACTGAATGGAGGGTGTTTATTAAAACCCCAATCTAAATCACTAGCCCAAGCTAAGGCTTCTATGGTATCGAGAGGCAAATTTACGTTAGATATCGATGGAACTAGGGTCCAAATTATTAAATGAAATAATAGAAATAATAAAAAAGCATTAAATATATTTTTATTTCTAATCATTTTATGAAATTAATACAATTTATAAGCTATTGACACGACAAAATTCAAACATATACTCGCCAAATTCAAAAAATGCTTAAAAAAAAAACCATTAAAAAAAAATACGTCCCTAATTCTAAGGAAAAATATATGTGTTCTAAGCACAAAAAATTTTTTAGCGATGAGCTGGTTAGGTGGAAAAAAGATATAATTAAAGCAAATAATTTAGGAAATCTGTTAAATTCCTCCGATGACAGTGTTTCATCAGCTGATATGGTAGATCAAGCTTCATCTTATACTGATAAAACTGTTGAGATGAAAGCGCTTAATCGAAGTAGAAAATTAATTTCAAAAATTAATTCTGCATTACAAAGATTAAAAGATGGAACTTATGGTTACTGCGCAGAAACTGGTGAACCAATTGGTTTAAAGAGACTGATGGCTAGACCTGTGGCAACACTATCAATTGAGGCTCAAGAAAAACATGAAAGAGATGAGAAAATTTTTGTTGAAGATTAAGCTTGGGGAATAGTTTCTTCTGTTTTTAGAAGATCATAGCCTTTTTGAACTGCTTCTCTCTTTGAGATCTCCTTATACCATCGATAAAGATTAATAAATTTTTTTAAACCTATATCATGCCATTCGTGTCTAGCTATCCATGGGAAGGTCGCGATATCTGCAATAGTATAATCTTTGCCAGCAAGGAATTTTGATACCAATAATCTGTTGTCTAAATCTTTATAAATTTGTAATGCAATTTTGAAGTATCTTTTTTCTCCAAATTCACTCTTACCAGAATTGTAATGATGAAATTGATGGTGTTGACCTAACATAGGGCCAATATAAGCCACTTGCCCCATTAACCACTGATTTATAATTGATCTTTGTTCTTTGTTGTAAAACTTTCCACTTTTTTCTCCTAAATAAATTAAGATTGCACCTGACTCAAAAAGACTTTGATTGTTGTCATGATCAACTATAACTGGTATTTTGCTAAAAGGACTTAGTTTTTTAAATTCAGGTTTAAATTGTTCATCTTTAAATATATTAACTTTAGTAACTTTATATTTAATTTTAATTTCTTCTAGCATAATTGATATCTTTTTACCGTTAGGCGTGTTAGCAGTAAAAAGTTCAATCATTTTTTTCCAAGTCTTTCTTGAATATTTTTGGAAGATGTAGTGAATTCGAATCTATATTTTTCATTTGGTCTAGCTCTTTTAAAACACTCCACAGAAGCTAATGCAACCTCATGAAAACCTGATAAAATTAATTTAAGTTTACCAGGGTAAGTACAAATATCTCCAACAGCGAAAATACCTTTTTTATTAGTTTCAAAATTTTCTGAATTTACAGCTATAGTTTTTTTATCCATATTGAGTCCCCACTCTGCTATCGGTCCGAGTTTCA
>Ga0209632_10002392_pt1 | contig 17992 bp, 14 predicted proteins | sample COG_10_FD_184754 | JGI IMG/M metagenome (GOLD analysis project Ga0209632, IMG submission 184754) | Pelagic Microbial community sample from North Sea - COGITO 998_met_10 (SPAdes) (version 2) | ecosystem: Environmental > Aquatic > Marine > Neritic zone/Coastal water | place: Helgoland, sampling... | reverse complement strand
TGTAAATTCAGAAAAATGTAACCGTTCTCCTGTTGTGATTTTTGTACACGGAGGAAGTTGGCGTTGGGGGCAAAAAGATTATCATCGTTCTATTGGAAAACAGTTAGCCCGTGGAGGAATTTTATTCGTAACCATAAATTACAGATTATACCCAGAAGCGAAGTTTCCCTCTTTCCCCGAGGATGTTGCTCTGTCGGTTAAATGGGCCCGAGAAAATGTGAAGAAATTTGGTGGAGATTGTGACAAAATTTTTCTTATGGGGCATTCAGCTGGAGCTCACAGCGTTAGTTTGGTCGGGCTTGATTCCCAATATTTAAAAAAAATAGGAGGGGGATTGGATTGGATCCAAGGGGTTATTCCTATAGCATGTCCATTTAATTTTGATCCAACCAAGGAATTTCTTTACCGCAATCTCTTTCCTGGTGAATTTGATCCCGAAAAAATGATGCCTATGGGAATAAAAGTGGAAAATGGAGTTCCCCCTTTTTTTATAATGCATGGTTTTTTTGATCCCATTATTCGACCTGAACTCGCTTTTAAATTTGCAAAAAAAATCAACGATTCCGGAGGAGACGCAAAAATAAAGCTTTATAAATCACATGGACATGCATCTTTAATCCGAAGGACAACATCTTGGCACATATGGCCAAAGCCTTTGCTCCAAGATATTGTCTCCTTTGTTAACTCGAATGTTTAGTAGGTTAATTTAAATAATTTAGCAATTCTTCCCATGTTTTCTCAGTGGGCGAGCCTTGTTCTTTTCGCCATTCCAGTCCGGCTTTACTCATTTTTTCTCTTTGGCCTTCAGATTGAAATAACTGAAGGATGATTTTTTTAACTTTATCGGATGTTTCGCCCTGTTGCACTGCGCCTCGAATCAATAATTCGTCACAAGTTTCAGTAAAGTTTGTACATTTTGGACCAACAACCAATGGCAGTCCAATGGAGATTGGTTCAATGGGGTTTTGTCCTTCGTGCCGTGGGGGTAGTGTTTTACCCAAAAAGGCGAGATCTGCGGATTGAATAAGTTGATTAAGTTCCCCTGTGGTGTCAGCCAGGTAGATTAAAGTCTCGGACTTATTTTCATCAGGGCATGTTCTTTGTTGAAAGGGAAATGGGGAGGTATTGAGATTACCTAAAATTTCTCCTCTTCTTTCTGCATGCCTCGGTATAAGGAGGAGTCTGGCATCTAATTTTTTTTCTCGAATTTCAGCAAGGCATTGTAATAAAAATTCTTCTTCGCCGGGCCAAGTGGAAATTCCTACTAAAACAATAGATGAAGCCGGGAATCCAAGTTCTTTCTTTTTCCTGACCTTGGTTTCTTTGGATGTAGGGTTGTGGGGTGCAATGTCAACTTTTAGGTTTCCAGTATTGCGTGTTTTCTTCTCGTTTAATCCAATTTTGATCCACCTTTGTCTTTGTTTTTCAGAAGATGCGAGGATCCGTAAGTTTTTTGGAATTAATAAATTTCGAAAAATGCCCAATGAACTTAGTCGAGAAAAAGATCGATTAGAAAGCCTAGCGTTAATTATGAAAAAAGGAATGTCTCTTTTATTTGCCTGATGCATATGTTCTGGCCAAAGCTCGCTATCCACACATATGGCAAGATCGGGTTGTATTCTAGACCAAGCTAAGGATGAGAAAGGAAACCAGTCGAGAGGGAAAGGGCCAGATGCAAGAACATGCTTAGCATGTTTTTGTTCGGCTATTATCTGACCTGTGCTTGTGGTTCCGCTCAATACAACCTCGATTTTGGGATCGTTAATAAATGACTGAAGCAATGTATTTATGGAAGAAAGTTCGCCAACGCTGACTGCCTGTATCCAAATTCTTTTTTTATTAGAACTTTTTGGGAGTAAATTAGGCCACAAGCCCAGCCTGTATCGAATTTTTTTTCCATACCCCCCTCGCTTGATCATTCTCCTCAAATAGTATGGGGATAGAACGATGAAGAATAGCGGATAGAGGACTCGGTAAAGAAAAATCACTTAAATAAATAGCGTGTAAGGAAGCTTTACCATTGCCAAATTGGCAGATGATGAGAATAGATGCATATGAATTACTTATGGAGAATATTGACCGAATCGCGAAACTTTTTTCAACCTGCAAAGAAAAAGAGCGTCCTGCCTTTGTGGGGTATGTCTGTGCATGTGACCCTAATTTCGATACCTCACTGTTAATTTGCAAATCTTTGATCGAAAATGGTGTGGATATACTTGAACTTGGAGTGCCTTTTTCAGATCCCTTAGCAGATGGACTGACTAACCAACTAGCAGCCCAACGTGCTTTGGAATCAGGATGTTGCCAAGACGATGTCTTTAGATTGGTTAAAGAGATAAGGAAGTTTTCTCAGATACCCATCGTTTTTTACACCTATTATAACTTGGTCTTCTCCCAGGGAATTGAAGAATATGTTAATCGCTCTGTTGCCGCTGGTGTGGATGGTTTGCTGACCTTAGACCTTCCCCCTGAGGAAGCTGACGAATTAGTTTCATGTTGTCGTGAAAAAGGATTGAAAAATATTTTTATCGTTGCTCCAACTACACCAATGGAGCGGATACCCAAAATTATCGAGAGTACTTCTGGTTTTATTTATTATGTTTCTAGGGCTGGAGTCACCGGTGAACAAAAAGAATTAGCTTCCGATCTGGAAGTCCGAGTCGCGAATATAAAGAAATACACAGATCTTCCAGTTGTGGTTGGCTTTGGAATCTCAAACTCAGAACAGGCAAGCGCGGTTGGTAAAATTGCTGATGGAGTGGTGATCGGCAGTACATTGGTAAATTGTATTTCGGGAAATCTGGAAGATCCTACTGCAATTGTTCAAAAAATCGGCGAACGAGCACAAAATTTGTCTTCCGGGTTATGATCAAACCTTCCTAACCACTAAGTTTTAAAGTGAATCGGACATGCTCAACGCTTTATTTTATAGCGGGAGTAACATCTTCCGGTAAAACAAACCTAGCTTTGGATTGGGCCGAGCAAAACAGAGCAGAAATTTTGTCCTGTGATTCAGTTGCTATCTATAAAGGAATGGATGTAGGTTCTGCAAAGCCGACAATTGCTGAAAGGGAGAGGGTTGTGCACCACGGACTTGACTTGGTTAATGTGGGCGAGCGTTATGATGTTTCTCAGTATTTAAACTATGCAAAGAAGGTTATTTTAGATGCTTATTCTAGAAATTCAAAAATACTGGTTGTTGGGGGCAGTGGATTCTATTTACGATCTTTTTTTGCATCGATTGTAGATGGGGTATCCGTGAGTGAAGAAATTAAAAATTCAGTAGAAAGAACTTACCAAAAACATGGGTTGGAAGGTTTACTTAAAGAATTAAAACTTCTAAACCCTAAGGGCTTAGGAGAACTCGATCAAGCCAATCCGATTCGTTTAATAAAGAGTTTAGAGAGGTGTTTGGCTTCGGGGTTAAGCATCGTTGAGTTGAAAGAGGAATTTAGGAAAAAACCTATTCCATATTCGGACTTTCAAAAAAAAACCTGTCTAGTTGATCGGGAGAATAGTGAACTCGAGCAATTAATAAAAAAAAGAACAAAATTAATGCTGGCGAATGGGTTGATTGACGAGATAGAAGGATTAATTGGGCAAGGTTTATTAGAGAATTATCCCGCATCTAATGCAATCGGTTATCGTCAGGTTTTGGCTTATTTAAGGGGGGAAAGAAATAAAGAGGACCTTATTCAGGATATTAATATTTCCACTCGTCAATTAGTTTCCAAGCAAAGAAAATGGTTTCGGAAATATTATAACCCTGACACAAGTCTTACACCAAAAAATGATCACAAATTGTGTATTTCTGATCTAAATTGGACTTCGGATACTTGACCGCTTCATTATCTTTTGGCTAGATTATAAATATGAACATTTTAAATCCATAAATTTGAAACCCCTAAAGAAAATTGCTATTGTTATAAATGCATCTAAACCGGGTGCAGATGACTTGGCTTTGAGGCTTGAAAAAATCGCAGACGGATATGGAGTAACTTCTATTAAAACCTCTGAGTTTCCTTGTCCGCCGGGATTTATAAAGGGTATCGACGCCTGCTTTGTTGTCGGCGGTGATGGTACATTGCTTGGAATGATGAAAGAAGCAGTTAGGTATGATGTGCCAGTTGTGGGAATACGACACGGCAAGTTGGGTTTTTTAGCCACATTTTCTCCTGAAGAAATGGATGAGTCTCTGCCTGTTCTTTTTTCAGGCGAATATCGGATTAGGCAGCTTAGTATGATTGGATATTGTGAGGCAGGCGGAGAATCGAAATTGGCTCTAAATGATTTGGTTGTCAAAAGCGGAACAAACGGTCGCTTAGCTAGGTTCTCAGTCTATGTAGATAATGAACGGATTGCGGATTATGCTTGCGATGGAATTGTTTTTTCAACACCTACTGGTTCGACCGCTTACAATCTTGCAGCTGGTGGTCCAATTGCTCATCCTGATGCTCAAGTTGTTATGATGACCCCTATATCTGCTCATACGCTAACGAGTAGAAGTGTTGTTTTTCCAGCCGGACTTTCACTTGAAGTTGTAGCTTTGGATAATGTTGATGACCCATTGGTCTCGGCCGATGGGCAACCTGCTTTCATGGAAAGGCCTGTATTTCCTGTCCAGATTTCTGTATCAAAGGAAAAATTCAGCCTTTTGGAACTACTAAATCATTCTCATTTTAAAGTTTTACGAAACAAATTAAATTGGGGCTGATAAATGAATTCTTGATCTAACGTTATGCTCTCTCCAGGAACTCGAATTGGACCCACTCGGATTCTCGATTGGCTTGGTGAAGGTTCATGTGGTCAGAGTTATTACAGTATTGGCACGGAAGGCCAAATCAAAGATAGTGAATTTTATATCAAGTTGATTTCGAGAGAAGTTTCCGAGCGAAAAGGTTTTCAGGATTATTTCATGCAAGAAGTTCAGGCGATTGAACAGCTTGAGGGTAAGGGAATTTGGCCTGTGCAAGGGTTTGGAGTAACAAAATGGAAGCACTGGATTCGTTATTCATGGATTGACGGATTAGAAAGTTCATCATTTTATCTAAATGAAGGCACAACTGAAAGGAAAGTCCGTAATTTGCTAGATCTTTGCGAATTGTTGCCGAAAGAGGTTACTCCTCAGCAAATGCTTTCATTGATGGTATCTTTACATCGCGGCATTTATAAGGCTCATTTAGCTGGAGTATGTCACGGTAATTTAAAACCAACTAATATTCTAGTGCAAAAAAATGCACAAGGTGAGTGGGAGAGTGCAGTCACAGAATTAGGGCTTTACCGACTAAATTTGTTTACTCCTTTGGGCCTTTCAAAAGAAGACAGAAAAGATATTTCTATTCAAAATTTAGATGGCAGGGATTCTTTTATCGAAGGCGATAAATTTCGCCCCAAAGGAATTGAATACAATCAAGTTCCTCATGAGAGCTGGGATTTATTTGCTATGGGTAAATTAGTTACTTGGTTAATTGATCGAGTTAACGCAAATTCAAAGTCAATTTCGTCGTGGGAGGATTGGCAAAAATGGTCTTTTCGGGCAGTCGGAAAGAACGGTGTAAAAGGTTTTGAATCCTGTGCTCATTCAATGGAAGCATTACCTAATGTGGGAGATATTTCCTGTTTTGGGGTTAAAGTTGTTGAGGTTAAGGGCTTTTCAGTTCAAGAAATTGAAGATTTAAGATTAAAAAAGGAAAGGAAATTTAAGCTCGATGAACAGGCAGGCTCATTGAAGACAAAGCGTGGAATCACCGGACTCGTAGGCGGTTTATCTTTTGCTTTTTTCCTGCTTTACTCGACCTATCTTTTTTTTGCACCAACACCCTGGACAGAGTATTCACTAAAGGGTGCCCTCGATTCGTATCAATTAGGGGTTGGATTGTGGAGTGGGCAAGCCTGGGGCATCGTGCCGGCGATGTATGATGAGGGTGGTGGCGGAGGGCAGGATGTTGTTGGTGAATGGAAAAGAGAGAATGGACTGCTTAAATTAAAATTTAAGCGATTTAAAAAAAGTCTTGAAGAAAAGAGCGGGAAAAAACTTTGGCAATTTATTGGAAAAGGAAGCACATCAGAAAAAGACTATTTTATTTGGTATGATTTTCTGGAATACAATAATGACAGCGATTCACTTCGATTAATAAAGAGGGAAGATAATAATCACGTCTATGTTCCAGCTGTTGGGGAAGATGGCACGACTCGACTATATCCTGAAGAAAGAATAAAATTTGGAGGAGGAAAGATTAAAAAGTCTAAGATCGTTTTTGATAAAGATAGTGAAAGTGACATAAGTTGGTCGCTTTTTTTTGCAATTGGTTTTTCACTAGCAAGTTTATTATACAACAGAGAACTTAAAAGACTTACTGATTCTATTACCTTAAACAATTGAATTAATTTAAACTTTTTTAATATTTATTAAGATGACCTTTGGAAAACTCAGAAAATATAACAAGGAAATAAGTTTGTTTCTGATTATATTTTGCTTCTCTTCCTGTGGGCAAAATGATCCCAAAGGTAGCTTTAAGGGAGAAATCAAAGACTGGGAATACGAAGTTTTTGAAGGTCCTCTTTTAACAAATGAACAACTATGTGAAATCACTGTCGTTCTTAAACAAGTTCCTGAGGGTTTAGTAACCACGCTTTTTTTTCAGCACCCGGATATGAAAGAAGTTATTCGGGAGGGGAATTGGAAGATAGAAGATGGATACCGAAGCATTTTCTTTTCTGACGGGAAGCAACCATCTGAATATTTCCTCATTAAAAAAGGGGTTCGCTATGCATTTCAAACAAAGAACGGACTATCAAATGACGATGGAAGCCCAATCCTCTTAATGAGGAATGAAGGTAAATCCCGAAAAAAGGGTTATCCTTTTTTAATTTCGTTTTTAGAAGAGGGAAAAGTCGAAATTGAGACTATGGGAGAGGGTAATCTTTTTGAAGGAGATTGGAAATGGCATGGGAGCAAAATTACCGTCACAGTTAAATTAGAGTTAGATGGAAAAGTTAGGAAAAATGTTCCATCAGAAACTTACAAGTATTTTCTTTCATGGGGAAGCGATGGGAATTATCTACATTTGGAAAAAATGATTATAACTCGGCCTTTTAAGAAAGATGATGGTTCTATGAGACAGAGTTGGATGAGTTCACTTATTTTTTCGGATCAGCCAAAATTACGACCCTTTTAGTCTCTTCTTAATTAATCTCCAAAGGTTTGACGTTATTTGGTTCTAGTTCATTATAAGTAGTTTCTTTCATTTAAATCTTCATGATTACTAAACTTCAAAATTTAATATCGAAAGGCGGAAAATTAGTGATTTTCCCACTTCTTCTCGTCGTGATCATTGCGTTTGTTTTGTACCTTGCACAAGGCACATCTGTTTTTGATTTCTTTCCGGACCCTTCTTATGAAAAAGAAGAATTTTACGGAGTTGATCTCAATGATCCTGACCAAATGAGGGTTTTAAATGTGCAGAACCGAATTGCATCTGACCTGGGTGCAATCGTTCCTCCGCTTGCGGATGCTATGGTTAACGCGGATGAGCAATTTCTTAATTCACTAAGGGGTCAATTGCAGGCTGCGTTTCAAGGGGATCAAGCAAATATTGATAGGAGTGCAGTTCAGCAATTGTTTGGCTTTATTCAATCTTGGCCAACATTACCCAAAGATTTTAAAGTACGTGAGATTGCGAGATCTGGAATGTATGAGTCTGTTTTTTCACAAGCTTCTATCCGTGCTATGTTAGTCATGGATGGAATAGCTAGGTCTTGGAAATACTTATCAGATGAAGATAATCATATCGGAATAAATAATGGTTTTCATAAGTATGTAAGCAGCCTAGCGCCCTCTCTTCAGACAGAGGAAAATCGCACCAAGGTTTTGAATTTTGTAGGACTACGCCAGGGAGTGTCATCTAGATATGTTGAGTATAGCTTGTTTCAGCACTTTAGAGCCAGTCAGGTTGATGGGATTTTTTCGAATGGCGGATATACATTATCTAAGGAGGCAGAATTAGATATGTTCAAAGATCGTTTTGGATGGAAAGCCGATATTCTAAAACTCAATGCATCTGACTCAAATTCTTTAAACCCGCAGTTGTTTAAAATTCTTATACGCGACCAACCGAAGTTGAATGATTCGATTAAAGTTAGTTATGGGTCTATCGAATCCAGAATTCTTTTTGTTCAAAAGGTACCTGACATTAATTCTAGCGATTTTCAAGTACAGATTGGTTCTGATTTAAGTAGCACACTTAAAAACTTACTGGAGATTTTTGAAGATAACAGTTTTGAATTTGAAACTGATATAGTTAACGGCGAGCTCGTCATTTCACCTATTACATCAAAATTGCCTGGATCTTTTCCTGAATTTACCCCATCTACTGAATCAATTGAGGTGGTTGATATTTTAAGTGGGAGATTAAAAAGTTTTCACGATGATAATAATCAAGCCCCGAAATTTATTGAGCCATCAAGAACCTTCGCGACGATGGTTAGCTTTCCTTCTGAAAATTTTATTTCTATACCTCCGGAGCCTTCAGAATCGCGAATTCGATCTTATTTTGATTTAAATCGTGATCAGTTTGACCGACCACCCGTTGCACCCGAACCGAATGGTTTTTCCACGGAAGGAGCAGAGGGACCCAAGGGTGAAAATGTTTCGAGCCAAGATTTAGAAAAAAATGCATCAAAATTGGATAGGGTTGATTTTGAAGAAGTAAGAGAAGAAATCCGACTTAGGATTATTGAAGAAGATCGAGCAGATGCAGAACGAGATGCACGAGATCTTGCTAAGGAAGCTTCCTTACAATTCTTGGAAAAAATTAATGGTATCCGTGATCGTCTTAGAAATAGGTATTCTAATTTTACCAAGAAAAGAAATTCAATTGAACTTGGAACTCTTATTGCCGAAAGTGGCGGAGTTGAGCGGAAGATTTCATTTAGTTCCAAGGAAATGGGATTACAGACTTCGATTTTAGGTCTCGAACGAAGGGAGAGTGAAAGACGTTCTAATCGCGAACCTCTAGAGGAGGTATCATCCTTAACTGAAAATCTATTTTTCACCCGTTCCATTCGTGCTACTCGTGATGGTTTCTCTGTTTTTTTACTTGATGCAAAAACAAGTGAGAGACCTGGATTGTATGAAGAGGCTTCTTTTGCCGATTTATATGGAGAATATGTTAAAGAACTTAATTTGGATGCATTTTCAGAGTTGGCTGATAGTATTTTAAGTAAACTTCAAGATGGGAAAATTAAATCTCCTCTTTCTAAACTTGGAAGGGCATTGTCGATTGACGGTAAAAATGTTTCTAGCCTTGAAATTTCTTTCAACAGAAAAGGGCAATTATTAACCTCCAAACTTAATAGGTTAGAGAGTGAAAGAGAAGTCATTTCAAAGGCGGAAAGAGATGAGAATTCGACAGCTCAACAGATTGAAAGGAAACTGGAGATTGATGGTTTGATCGAAGATATGCGAGATGAACAGGATGAGCATAACAAAAACCGGGCCTTGTCTTTGCAGTTAGCTGAGGCTTGCCCTAACCTTGAATTGGGGGCTGGTTGGGTAGAGCTTGAAAGATCTGGGGAGTCGGTTGTTTTTGCTAGATTAAACGATGTTTATTCGCTCATAGACAAACAACTTGATGTAATAGATATTGAAGCAAGAGAAAATGAAATTGAGATTACGAGGGCAGGAAGAGCTAGAGATCTTGTTTTAGGTAATCTTTTATTTGAAGAGTTTGTTAGAGCTGATTAGATATTAGTTTTTTCCAGCAGATAAAAAACTCCTGGTTGCCATCATTTCCCCTTGGACTAGATTCTACTTTAGCAAACAGTTCTGCTCCATTTAGGTGGGTTTTAGAAAAAGTAATTATTTCATCAATTACTCTTTTTTGAATAATTTTGTCTTTGATTACACCTTTGCCACGGTCCGCTTCTTCCTTTTTGCATTCGAATTGAGGCTTTACCAGTGCGATTAAGTATCCTTCTTCGGCTGTAAAACTCCATGCTTTTTCAAGAACTTTTTTGAGAGAAATAAAAGACATGTCCATCACAACAAAAGGAAAAGCAATCCGATCTAGCTTTTCCACCGTAAGAGTTCGAAGGTTTGTTTTTTCAATATTTTTGACTCGTGGGTCTTGCCTGAGTTTATAATGCAATTGTCCATGCCCCACATCTACGCATGTTGCAGAAGATGCACCATTTTGAAGGAAATAATCACTGAAGCCACCAGTTGATGCCCCGAGATCTAAAACTTGGCAACCAATAATTGAAATTGGGGATTTATCAAAAAAACTTTTCATTTTAAAACCACCTCTACCCACATATGGAGATGGGTGTTCTAAAGTTAATTTGCTTTCTTGATTAAGCATTCTGCTTGATTTATCAATTTTTTCAGTTCCCAGTTTTACTTGCCCGGCAAGTATGTACGCTTGTGCCTTGGTTCTTGTTTCGCAGAGTCCGAGTTTAAGGAGGAGTTCATCTGCTCTGATTTTACTTTCTTTTTTCTTTTTAGAACTCGATTTCATCCACTTTTGGTAGGGTAAATTAATCAAAATGTGAACTGAAATACACAAATATTTTAAACTTCATAAAAAAAAACTTGACCTGTGTGGGTTAAAATGGGATGAAATGGTTAGAAATGGAAATTAGTGGATAAATCTTTATTGGGAATGGAGGCAAGTACTACGACTTATTTTGTGGGTGAGTTCGTTCATGCAATGGACTCCAAGGGTAGGGTGACTATTCCTTCAAAATGGAGAATTTCAGGCGGAGATAATACCTATTTGGCAATTCCCAACCCAGGGGGATATATTACGGTATATCCACCAAAAATGGTTAATCGGTTAGAGGAAAAGATTGCCGCTGCAAGCTTAAGCGATGTTAGAGCTCAGGCACTTTTGATGGAATTATTCTCAAAAGCTCATTCATTTGGTTGCGATAAGCAGGGGCGAATAAACTTGAACGATAAACTTTTATCGCATGCTGGCATTGTCGGGAAGGCTGTCTTGGTTGGGAATTTTTCAGCTTTTGCAATTTGGTCTGAGGAGAAATACGAAAATCGTGAAGTAACTGATGAAAGAAATATTTTTGATGCAATGAGGGAGTTGGGCTTATGAGTCTAAAACGCATTCATTGGGCAACTTTTAGGGTGGTTGTTCATATAAAGGGAGATTGTGTTAGATTTTCCCAGCTCCCTCGCATTGTATTCGGTCGATTTATTCAGTTGTTAAATTCTAGAGGGATACGGGAGGTCTCATTCAATGTACTGTGGTGCTGTTGAGTTTGTTTGTTCTCCATCAATGGTGAAGCATATACCAGTTTTATTAGACGAGAGCATAAGTTTTTTAGGTGCTGCTAAGGCTGGGCGTTATGCTGATTTAACCTACGGCGGAGGCGGGCACACAAATGCTATTTTGGGGGCAAATGGAGCTAACGAGTTGGTTTCTTTTGACTGCGATCCAGATGCTGAGGTTCGTGCGAATGACACACTTGCAGAATTCGGCGATAGGTTTACTTTTCATGATCTTTCATTCCAGCGTATGGATGAAGTTTCTTCAGAATCGGAGTTTGACGGTGTAATAATGGATTTGGGGATTTCATCTTTTCAGTTGATGGAGCCTCTAAAGGGGTTTTCTTTCCGTTTAGATGCACCAATTGATATGCGTCTTGACCCTAGGGTTGGAATTAGTGCTGCTGAATTTCTTGAAACTGCATCCCGCGAGAGTTTAGTTCGTGCTATTCGGGAGTACGGAGAAGAGAAGAGATGGAATCGTGTTGTAAGTGCTATTATGGAAGCTCGGGGGTCTGGGGCTTTGTTGCGAACAACCACTGCAGCGGAGCTTGTATCAGATGCAGTTGGGGGTCGTAGATTCAGGCAGAAGATTCATCCAGCTACAAAGACATTTCAGGGTATTAGGATAGCAATTAACGGCGAGATGGAGGCTTTGGCGGTTACTCTGCCGAAGGCATTTCGTGCATTAAAGCCTAATGGGGTTTTAGCTATTATATCTTTTCATTCACTTGAGGATCGGATGGTAAAAAGGTTCATGCGTAAAATGGCTGGCAGACCTGAGCATAAGTGGGATCGGAGCGTTTTGCAGGATAGGAAGTCATTCGCTGAATTGTTGAGTACAAAAATTATTTCTCCTTCGCGGGGTGAGGTAAGTAATAACCCAAGAAGTAGATCGGCAAGGCTCAGGGTTATGAGAAAATTAGAGCAACCGTCATTGTGAAAAGTCGGAAGAAATATTTAGATAGCCGGGTACTGACACTAATGAGTATCGCCCTGATATTGGTTTTTGGGGTAGGCGCAATTTCTATTGTTTGGTTGAGGATGGAGATCAGTTCTGTTGCTAAAAATTGTGGTCGATTAGAAGGGCAGTCCGAGGTCATTGGTCGAGAGGTTCATGAATTGCGTGGCCAAAAGTCAAAATCACTAAGGCCATCGGCATTAGCAGTAATGGTTAAGGGCAGATTAGAGGTGCCTGGTGTAAGTAATACATATCATGTATCAGAGTCTGAATTAGACAATGTTTTGAGCGATAATTATTACTTTGATGGTAGGTTGCAGGAAAAGTTTGCCGGAACACGGTAGAATGAAGAGTGTATTTATTTCTCCTTTCCGCTTTTATTTTATCTTTTTTGCTGTTTCTGTAAGTTTTTGTTCATTAGGTGGACGACTGATATATTTACAAGTTTTTAGGGCAAATGACTTCACTGATATCGCAAGTGGAACTAGGAAAAATATTGTAACCCTTAAAGCTAGGCGGGGTGACATTGTCGATTCGAACGGGAATCTAATGGCAACAACAAGATCTGTTATTGATGTAGGAATAGATCCACAGTCAATTAAAGTGGGTGATGAAGATAAACTTATCAAATTATCAAAAATACTAAATTTAGATCCCCTGGAAATCGTAAGTGCTACAAGTAAAAAAATTAAAAAAGGCAATGAGTATAATGGTGAGTTTAGAAAAGTAAGATGGGTGAAATTAAAGGATAGTGTAAGCGAAGAAGTATACAATAAGGTAAAGGACTTAGATATAGCAGGAGTATACGGGAATTATAAGCATTCAAGACTTTATCCAGGAAGCAAGCTAGCAAGTCATCTTCTTGGATTTGTAAATAAAGAAGGAATTGCGGTAATGGGAACGGAAAAATTTGCTGATTATTACCTTAAGGGACAGGATGGATGGAAGGTAAGCGAAAAAGATGGTAAAAGAAGGGAAATGCCTCAATTCAGATCATTGGAAGTTAAGCCGAGTGATGGGCTAAACGTGGAGCTCAGTATTGACTGGTTTATACAAGACATGGTTGAGAAGGAGTTGGCAAGAATAGTAGATGATTACAACCCTAATGGTGCGAGTATGATTGTAAGTCAACCGGCTACCGGTGCTATATTGGCAATGGCAAATGTTCCTGATTATGACCCTAATTTGTTTAATGAATACGAGATAAGTTCGCAGAGGAATCGCGCTGTAACTGACTTGTATGAGCCTGGTTCAACATTCAAAATCGTTTCTGTAGGAGGGTGTTTAAATGAAGGAATTGTTAATGGAGAGGATATAATTGATTGTTCGGTTGGAGTGCTGCACCGTGGGCAAAGAAAGTACAGGCTACCTAGTGATCATAACCCTTTAGGTAAGATTAGTGTGAGTACAGTAGTTCAAAAATCAAGTAATAGAGGTGCGGCTCAAATGGGAATTTTATTAGGGCCTAGAAAATTATACAACTACTGTAAACTTTTTGGGTTTGGTGAAAAAACAGGAATTGGTATAGGAGGTGAGCGTATTGGAATTCTTCATCAACCAGAAAGGTGGGATGGTTTGACTATAACAAGATTACCCATGGGGCACGCGGTAAGTACAACACCCATGCAGGTACATAATGCTATGGCAACAATTGCAAATGGTGGAGTTTTAATGAAACCGAAATTTATAAACAGGGTTTTTGATAAAACTGGAAAAACAATAACACCGTTCAATATAAAGCCTAAGAGAAGAGTTGTATCCAAAAATGTAGCAACATCATTAACTGAAATGCTTGTAAGTGTAGTATCTAATGAAGGAACGGCTAGAAATGCGAAAATTGAAGGTTTTAATATAGCAGGCAAAACGGGAACCACGCAAAAGTTGATTAATGGGAAGTATTCGCATAAGCACCATGTTGGGTCATTTGTGGGATATTTTCCTGCTGAGGACCCTGAAATTGTAATTACTGTTGTGGTAGACGAGGCAAAAATGAAAAAAGGAATGTTAGGCTATGGGGGTACTGTAGCTGCACCTGCGTTTAAGAATGTTGCTGAGAAAATTATAAGCTATCTTGGGATTTCACCGAGTGATAATTCTAAATCAGTAGCTTCTCTTAATAAGATAATTGAAAAAACATTATAATATACGATTAACAGCAAGATTTATGAAAACAGGAATAGAGCAAAAGGATTTATTGAAAAATATTCATAACCGGCTTTCTAGAACCGTGAAGTTAAGGGATGTTGCGGGTGTAGACACTGAGATGTTACAAGGAAGTTTAAGCACCAATGTGACAGACCTTGTTACCGATAGTAGAAGAGTAGTTCCAGGTTCAGCATTTTTCGCGATTCCTGGACAACGTACCGATGGCAATAATTATTTGGAAGAAGTTTTAGAACGTGGAGCTTCAACTATTTTAACAAGTCAACCTGACTTGGAAATACCTAATAATGTTTCAGCAATTTATACAAAAAACCCGAGGTTAGAATTAGCAAAATATGCAAAAAGATTCCACGGTTCTCCGGATAAGTTTTTAAATATTGTTGGTGTAACCGGTACTAATGGAAAAACAACAGTAACATCATTAGCTAGGCACCTCTTAGAAAGACCTGGTAGACCAGTTGGTCTAATTGGTACGGTTCGTTATCATTTGGGAGATCGGGAAGTTCCTTCATTTAGAACAACACCTGAGGCATCTGATATTTATCCACTTCTTAGAAGTATGATGGTTGCGGGTTGCAGTGAAGCAGTAATGGAGGTCAGTTCACATGGTATACACCAGTCTAGAGTGGCAGGTATGGAGTTCGAGGTAGCAGTCTTTTTAAATCTTACAAGAGACCATTTGGATTATCATGGAAATATGGAAAGTTATTTTTGTGAGAAACGTAAAATTTTTAATGGTGAAAATGGTCATTTACCTAAAGTTGCAGTGATTAATTCGGACTGTCCGTATGGTAAAAGATTAATGGATGAACTTCCACCGCATGTTCATGTCGTTTCATTTGGTGAGGATAAAAATGCTACTTTTCGAGCTCGGAATATTAGTTTATCACCATCGGGTTCTGAATTTATCTTGGACAGCCCATTTGGCTCTACAGTTATATCAAGTCCTTTATTGGGTAGGTATAATGTTATGAATGTGTTAGCTTCTGTTTCAATAACACACGCGCTTGGTATGGATGTGAACAAGGCAATTCATAAAATATCAAATTTTTCTGGCGTAGATGGTAGAATGGAAAAAATTGAAAAAGGTCAGGGTTACAGGGTAGTGGTTGATTACGCACATACTCCAGATGCCTTAAGAAATGCACTTTTTATGCTTAGGGAATGTACAAAAGGAAAATTACACCTCGTATTTGGCTGTGGAGGAAACAGGGATAAGGGAAAAAGGCTAGAGATGACTAAGATAGCCTGTGCTGGAGCGGATCGCGTTTGGGCAACTGCTGACAACCCAAGAACAGAGTCACTGCAAGACATCTTTAACGATATGAGAAAGGGTTTATCTAAAAATTCTAAGCTAAAATTTGTTGATGACCGCAGAAGAGCAATAAGCATGGCTATGGATGGAGCTGTTGAGGGTGATTGTGTTTTGATTGCAGGAAAAGGTCATGAATCATTTCAAGAGGTACAGTATACAGCAATTCCATTTGATGACAGGATTGTCGCTAGAGAGTTAATTAGTGCAAAACAGTTAGCGTCTTAATGCCTATTTTTGATCCAGATACTTTAGCCAAGTGGACTTCAGGTGACTGGAAATCATCTCCTGAAAGTTTAATGACAGGTTTTGGTATAGATAGTAGAAAACTTAAAACCGGAGATATTTTCGTGGCCATTAAAGCTGACCGAGACGGACATGACTATCTTCATGATGCAAAACAAAATGGTGCTGTAGCTGGCTTGGTTAATAAAGTTAGGCTTGATATTGATCTACCGCAATTACTTGTGAAAGATTCTTACAAAGCTTTTCACGATATAGCATCGAGTCATAGGCATAGATTCAAGGGGACAGTAGTAGGTATTACGGGTAGTTGCGGCAAAACATCAACAAAAGATGCTTTAGCAATTTTACTAGGTGAAAATGAAACGCTGTATACCGAAGGGAATTTTAATAATCATTTAGGGGTGCCATTAACTTTACTCAGGATTGATGGCGAAAATCATAGCAAATGCGTAGTTGAAGCTGGGATCAATGAAATTGGGGAGATGAAAATACTTTCAAAGATGATTTCTCCGGATATTGTCATTGTAACATTAATCGCACCATCTCATTTAGAAGGCCTTAAAAATTTAGAGACAATTGCTTCTGAAAAAGCAGACTTGTTTTTAAAGTCTGACCGAGATTCGACTGTTATATTTCCTGAGGAATGCCTTAAATATAAAGAATTTAATACTTACTTCGAAGTAAGTGAAAATGTCATCCTCTTGCGAGAAGGAAAACCTAAAGGTGATATTAAACCAAAAGAATCTTATTACTCCATTTGGACTGAAACAAACAAGATTGGGAGCCCGTCGTTGCTAAGGCTTTGGCGACACGGGTTCCCTTCTGTTTCTATCTCGCTACCTAACTTGTCCAGGGGGATGGGGAGAAACATTGCTCTCGCTGTCTTAGCTGCCTGCGAAGCAGGTGTCTCAGTCCAAGAAATTTCTGATCGCCTACCCCGATTTCGTCCCTCGGCCTTGAGGGGAAAATGTTTTCAAGGCCGAGGGCGATCCTATTTTTTAGACTGTTATAATGCTAATCCCGCCTCAATGGTAGACTCTATTGAGTTTTTTAAATCTAAATTTCCGTGTACTCCGAAACTTTATGTCCTAGCTGGAATGGAGGAGCTTGGAGGAAATGAATTTTTTTTTCATGTAGAACTAGGAAGGAAAATTATTGGTGAAAAAGATGATGTTTTTATACTTCTTGGTAAAAAAGCATCATGGATTTCCGAAGGTTTACTTGCGAATGGAATACGCGAAGATCAGATCATTGTCCTAATGGAAATGAGGGATGCCACTCCGATTGTAGAAGATTTTAAGGGATCGGTTTTGTTTAAAGGTAGTCGGTCTTACGAGCTTGAAAATTTACTTCCTGGTTGGGCAGTCGAAGAAAATAAAGAAGGAGAAAAAAGTAAGTGTTAACGTATTTACAATTTTTAGAGCCTGCAATTGGTCCCCTTCGTTTATTTCAATTTATTTCTGTAAGATCAGTATTAGCGGGTTTACTGGCTTTACTTTTTGGTTTTATACTCGGCCCGAAATTAATAACCATTTTGCAAAGAATTGGTGCAAAGCAGGCATTTCGTGAAAAATCAGAAGTCGGAGAACTCGCAGATTTACATGAATCTAAAGCAAAGACTCCGACTATGGGCGGATTACTTATCTTTGGTTCCGTATTTTTTTCAACAATTCTATGTGCAGATTTAAATGTTTATGTAATAACCGCTTTAGCAGTTTATGGAATTCTTACATTAATTGGTTTTTGTGATGATTATTTAAAAATAAGTAAAAAAAACAGTAAGGGGTTAGCAGGTAGGTACAAATTACTTGGTCAATTAATAGCTACAACAGTAGCACTTTTTATTTTGATTGGACCGCTAAGTGAATTGCTGACGGGTATTAATGGAAAAGCTATAGGAAGTTCTGGAAAAATGTTAGAATTATGGATACCTTTTTACAAAAATGTATTAATCACAAGTATGCCCATGGTATGTGTGTTTAGTTTATTTTTAATAACCTTAACCGGATCAAGCAATGCGATTAATTTA
>Ga0209632_10002387_pt1 | contig 18024 bp, 18 predicted proteins | sample COG_10_FD_184754 | JGI IMG/M metagenome (GOLD analysis project Ga0209632, IMG submission 184754) | Pelagic Microbial community sample from North Sea - COGITO 998_met_10 (SPAdes) (version 2) | ecosystem: Environmental > Aquatic > Marine > Neritic zone/Coastal water | place: Helgoland, sampling... | reverse complement strand
TTTAGCTTTCTCTGGGTTTGGTTTAACGCTACCAGAAGGCGGTTTAACTTCAGGATATGCAGATTACACGTATTGGACGGATTTTATTTTTCAAGCCATGTTTGCAGCTACATGTTGCACCATTGTTTCAGGAGCTGTTGCCGAAAGAGTAAAACTTGTTCCGTTCTTAATTTTCTGTTCGCTTTTTGTTACTATTTCCTATCCTATAACTGGTTTTTGGAAATGGGGTTCAGGCTGGTTAGACGCTCGCGGATTTTATGATTTTGCAGGTTCTACCATCGTTCACTCCGTTGGCGGTTGGGGAGCACTTGCCGCCATTATTTTACTCGGTCCTAGAAAAGGAAAGTTCAGCGCCAAGGGAATTCATCCAATCCCAGGTCACAGCATGCCATTAGCTACGTTGGGCGTGTTTTTACTTTGGTTCGGATGGTTTGGATTTAACGGTGGTTCGGTTCTTTCAGCAGATCCAGGTCTAGTTTCTAAAGTTTTCGTTACCACTTCATTAGCAGCAGCAGCTGGTGCAATCGGTGCTTTTATACTTTCTCTAATCATGTTTAAAACCTACGATTTATCTATGGTTTTAAATGGAGTTTTAGGAGGGCTAGTTGGCATTACGGCATCAGCAGATGGCGTTTCTGTTCCTGCAGCAATAATGATTGGTTTCATTGCGGGAGTTTTAATTCCTGTATCTGTAACTGCCTTTGATAAAATGAAATTGGATGATCCCGTGGGAGCAACATCTGTTCATTTGGTCTGTGGAATTTGGGGAACCTTAGCGGTGGCCATTTTTGGCGATTATGGTGATGGAGTTGGTACGCTCATGTCGCAGTTAATTGGCATTGCAGCCATAGGCGCTTTTACGTTCACGTTAGCTTTTTTGGTTTTCTTTATTCTAAAGAAAACTGTTGGTATACGAGTAGATATTGAAGAAGAAACAATCGGATTAGACATCCGAGAACACCAGCTTTCAGCCTACAATTAAAGATGTTTTTAGTTGGCGAAGCCGTGGTTGTTCCCTAGTGGAATGGCTGCGGCTTTCGTGTTTTTAAAAAATAACCTATAATATCAATCCACTTCATACAACAAACGCATGGTAATAGATGCCGTCTTGTTCTTGTCAGCTGTATTAAAAGCTCCACCCCAGCTGTAATCTTCGTTAGAATTCTGCCCAGTAATTTGGAAAACGCCCATATTAGCCGATTTCAAGTCGCCCAAATCACTACCTGAATTTGTTGCAATCGTTTCGGCTCTTAAGCGGGCATCTTCTGTTGCCTTTCTAATCATCTCAATCTTTAAGTCTGCCATTTTAGTGTAGTAATAGCGCGGAGTTTCCGAATAGAACTGCACGCCCTTATTCATCAATTCAGTAATGGAGCGAGAGAGTTCTTCAACTTTCTTCACATCTGCCGATTCTATTTCGAGCGATTGCGAGAGTTGATAACCCACAAACCGATTGCCAATGTAATTCCCGTTTTGATATTGAGCTTCTGTTTGTTCCGCAGTGCTTACTGCTTTGAAAACCAATTGCTCTTTCGCTATTCCTTTCGATAGGAGATATTCCTTTATAATCTTCTTGTCTTTTTCTAATACCGAATAAGCAACTTGCAAATCATTGCTTTCTCGTACAAACCTACCTTCCCACACAATTAAATCAGACACGAAATCTTCGGAACCAAGTCCTGTAACGCTAATTGTTCCATCTCTCTCGGCTCGTTCTACATAAGCCTTTCCTAAAAAGAATGCTGCCAAAACAATGGCTCCAGCAAATAATATGGCGTTGGTCGTTTTCATACTTCAAATAACGCCAGAACTAATCAATATTTTCCGGTTAACAGAATTTAAGGATTAACTCCAGCATAAGGAATTCCTGCCAGTTTATGCATCTCCCAATTGTACGTGCTAAGATCCTCAGAACTGAACTGACTGAAATCTGAATGGCCGCAAGAGCGAGCAATAACTTTCATTAAATCTGTTGTAGCTCCGAAGAAATTGGAAAGCTGCTTCGCAGAACTTTGTATAATCAACCGCTGACGTAGATTTTCTTTCTGCGTGGCAATACCAACGGGGCAATTGTTCGTATTACAAGCACGCATTCCCAAACATCCAATTGCCTGTAATGCTGAATTGGAAACGGCTACGGCATCTGCACCCATCATCATTGCTTTTGCGAAATCTTCAGCTACGCGCAACCCGCCAGTTATTATCAATGTCACGTCTTTTACTCCAGCGGCATCTAAATGCTTTCTGGCTCGTGCCAATGCTGGAATAGTTGGTACGTTAATGTTGTCTCTCAAAATGGTAGGAGCAGCACCTGTTCCGCCACCTCGTCCGTCCAGAATGATGTAGTCTACACCAACGGCAAGTGCAAAGTCAATGTCTGCTTCAATTCTAGCTGCGCTGATTTTAAACCCTACTGGAATTCCACCCGTTTTCTCGCGAACTTCTTCGGCTACTTTCTTGAAATCTTCAATGGTTTTTAGATCAGGGAAAGCCGCTGGGGAAATTGCATCTTCGCCTTCTTTTAAACCTCGTACTTCTGCAATTTCCTTGCTTACTTTTTCTCCTGGAAGATGGCCGCCTGTTCCTGTTTTTGCTCCTTGTCCACCTTTGAAGTGGAACGCTTGCGCTTTCTTCACTTTGTCCCAACTGAAGCCGAATTTTCCTGAAGCCAATTCGTAGAAATAGCGGCTATTTGCTTCTTGCTCGGCTGGAAGCATACCGCCTTCACCCGAACAAATTCCCGTTCCAGCCATTTCTGCGCCTTTGCTTAAAGCAATTTTCGCTTCGCGCGATAACGCACCAAAACTCATGTCAGAAACAAACAAAGGAATATCCAATTCTAATGGCTTCTTGGCTTTTGGCCCGATGACAACTTTGGTGGTTACGTTCTCTTCATCCAACAACGGACGCCTCGCCAACTGTGCAGGTAAAAACTGAATATCCTCCCATTTTGGTAGGGTAGTGCGGTCAACTCCCATGGCTGCAGTTGGACCGTGATGCCCCCAATTCTTCAATCCATTTTGAGCTAATTCTTTGATGTAGCCTGTAAACGGTTCTGATGGTTCTGGGTGCGTATCAGCGTAATCTCCTAAATAGCTATCGCGGTTAAAAGGCTGCGGATGCTGCACTCCGAACTCGCGGATTTCCGCAGCATCAACCAACACATCATCGCCTTGAATTTCAGAGGTGAATTTATTAAGCACTTCGGCATTGTTGTATTCAGAAACACCTGTATCTATTCGGTAATCCCAACCGTGTAATCCGCAAATGAGATTGTCGCCAACCACACTTCCATCTGACATTAAGGCTCCGCGATGCAAGCATCTTCCGTACAATACACTTACATTTTCTTCATACCGAACAACCACCAAATCGATGTTCTCGATTTGAGCATGGGCAGGTTTTCTGTTCTCTAATTCTGATAACTTAGCAATAGCTATAGGTTCCTTCATTTATTTGGTGATTTCTACGCCCTTCCAGAATGCAAACATTCCTTCGATAACCTTAGCAGAGTCTTTGGTTTGTGGATAATGCCAAACTGCATCTGAGTTGGTTTCTCCATTCACTTCTATTGAATGGTATGCGGCCGTTCCTTTCCAAGGACATACCGTTTTGTATTCAGATGATTTGAAGAATTCCTTGTTTGTAGAATCCGCTGGGAAATAGTGGTTGTTTTCAATTACAACGGTTTTGTCGCTTTCGGCCAAAACTTGGCCATTCCAAATTGCTTTCATTTTAGTTTGTCTTTTAAATAAGTTGATGTGTTTTTGTAGAAGTCATCGACTGTCGATTGGTCCTTTACCTCTGAGATAGGAAGTACGGCTCCTTTCCAGTCACTAACAATCCATTTCCCGTTTTCCTGTTCTGGTTTGTCTGAATAATCAATCTCTTTGTCTTTGTACCAACCGTAGATGTAGTAATAAGGTTCTGAGACCATTGCATCCGCAGGGTTGAAACCTGCTCCAATCGAGCGGTCAGTTGCTCCATCTGTTTTATACAGTTCGTGGTAAGTTCCTGTGTCAAAGTGGTGCGGCCATATGTTGATGTCAGATGGAACTCCAACCGATTTGTTTAAGTTTTCGAAGGCTGAATTTGCAATGGTTCTATTCTTCGCCCATAGGTTTATAATTGCATCATCCGGCTTGCTGAAAGCATCAAATTTGTACAAATCGTTGTCTGGTAAATCGTAATGAAGTGAAAGGTCTAATTCGTCTTTAAATCCAGCTTCAGAAAGCCACTTTTTCCAAGGTTCAACGGTTTGCATGTAAGTCAGATTATCTAGAGAAACGCGTTCCGTTTCTGAACCATTTTTCATAATCCCGAGGGCAAATCCAACTGGGTCAACGAAAACGGAATAGGTATTTCCGTTTAACTGGAATTCGCGCCCGACCAAGATTTGTGAATGTATGTGTTTGAAATTTGGATGATTGCCGCCTAAACGACAAGAACCGCTGAACCAAAGGAACAGCGACCCTCTCAACCAACCTAACCAATGTTTATGAGTTGCGTGTCAACTCTAGCGTTACTTTAATATCTACTTCGTCTCCAACTACTGCTGTAGCGGCCCAGCTTCCAGATCCAACTCCATAGTCGTTTCTGTTAATGGTGGTTTCAAGCTGAATACCAGAAACCAACATGCCTTTTTTCATAGGGTGTTGCATTTCTCCCAAAATCTTGAACGGAATAGAAACTTCCTTGGTCACATCTCTGATGGTCAGTTTCCCGTGAACTACTAATTGGCCATTTCCTTTGTCCTCAAACTTGGTTGAAACAAACGTCATTTTTGGAAATTTCTTAGCATCGAAAAAGTCACCGCTTTGAAGGTGTTTGTTTCTTTTCTCGTCTCTCGTGTCAACGCTTGCCACGTCAATAGAGAAGCTTGCAGAACTGTTGAGCAGGTTGTCTTTGGCGAGTTTTACTTCACCTTCAAAATTGTTGAAACGACCTTCAACTGGAACCAAGAAGTGGTTGACATTGAAGGAAACTGAACTGTGACTTCCGTCTATCTTCCAAGAAGGTGCGTCAACTGGTCCGAAAGCGCTTAGTGCAGGTATCAGGACTGCGGCCATTAATAAACTTGCAATTGTTTTCATAGTGTATTGTTTTTGTGATTTACACTATGATGGTCGATGTCGTTTGGAGTTCCTTACACTTGAAATGAAAATATTTTTGAAAAAAGCGAATTTTGAACTTAAAACGGACGATTATTTCTCGCCTTCGGACTTCAATTGCTGGAGAATGGAAGTCTTTAAATCTTCGCATTCTGCTTCATTAGATGACGAATTACAATCTTCCTTTAGTGCTTGGTCAATTAATCCTTGTTGAGATTGATAATTGCTGCAAGCCTGACACATTTTAGTGTGCATAGAAAGTTGCATTTTCTCTGTTCTACTCAAAGACGTTTCGAGTTTCTTCTCGATGAGTTGTGCGGCCTTTTGGCAAGACAACATCAATATGTTCTTAAGCTTATTCATTGAGCCAATTTTTCTGCAGGCAATCTCTTAATTGAAGTTTTGCGCGATGGATGAGTTGCCAATAGTAAGTCGATGAAATTTCGAGTTCCTTACAAATCGTTTCGGCTTCTAGTTGGTCGTAGTATTTCATCTGTAAAACAGCGAATTGTTTTTCGGGCAGATGTTCACGGCAACTCAGTAATGTAGCGTTGAATTCAGGGTTGTCGAGCAAATGCTCGTCTTCTCCCAGAGACGAAGGCGCTTTATCTGGCAACCAAGAACCGTTTTTGTCGAAGTAAGCATCGCTGCTTATTTCTTGGTCTTTTCCTCGGTAGAATTTGCGGTAATGGTCGGTGATTTTATTCCGAAGAATGGAAAACAACCACGTTCTGTACGAGCTCTCTCCTTTGTAATTATCTAATCCTTTGAAGGCGGCAATGAATGTGTTTTGTACCAGATCATCCGCTTCTTGCCGGTCTTTCACTCTGCTAGCCGCATACGCTACCAACTCAGAAGTGTGCGTTTGCACCAATTCTGTTATGATGTCTGTTTCGGTTTCCATTCGAGGAAGTTACGGCTTAGAATACAGGCTATCGGAGAAATACCCCTTGCTATCTACGAAGTGCTGATTGAATTCGAAACCAGCATCCGCACCCAGTTTTTCAATTCCAGAAGGTGAATATTTTTTCGAAAGCTCTGTCCAAATCATTTCGTCTTTCTCAAACTTGAACGACTTCTCGGTAGCAGTTATTTCCACCTCTTGTTGTTCCTTGCTAAAGAGGAAACTTCTTACATCGCCATTGACAGGATTGTAAAAGCTATAGAAACCAAACTTGTTGACATTGAAGTTTCCGCCCAATTCTCGGTTTATCCTATTCAGTAAATTGAGATTGAATCTTGCGGTAATTCCGTGTGAGTCATCATATGCTGCTCTAATCAGATTTGGGTCTTTCATTAGGTCGAAACCAACAATCAATTTATCTCCAGAACGCATATGTTCGTTCATGTGTTGGAGAATATCAATGGCCCATTCTGGTCTGAAGTTGCCAATATTAGAACCTAGAAAGAGAACTAGATTCGGACAGTCATCTTCAGATTCCACCTTATCCATTACTTCAAAATAATCTCCAACCTGAGGGTTCATTTTAAGTTCTGGCAAAGACGCCTGCATGCTTTTTACCAGCAAGTTGATTGCTTCTTCGGAAATATCTATCGGAACAAAGGTGAAGTCGGCTCCAACGGCTAAGAGGTTTCGAAGAAGCTCTTTGGTTTTTAGACCATCGCCAGCTCCCAGTTCTATAATGTTGAAGTGCCCCTTAAACCGTGTTGCTTCATAAATTTCAATTGCTCGGTTCTTCATAATATCCATCTCACAATCGGTGAGATAGTATTCTGGCATGGCCATTATTTCTTGAAAAATCCGACTGCCTTCATCATCATAATGGTACTTCGATGAAAGAAATTTTGGGCTTGCTGATAATCCTTCTGCTACTTCCTCTGCAAATGTTTTTTCCATTTATCTGGCTAATCTTATTCCGCTAAACTGCCACTGAAAATGTGGGTGGAAGAAGTTGCGATATGTATTCCTACTATGATTTGGAGAGGTGGCAACAGACGCACCACGCAACACCATTTGATTGATCATAAACTTACCATTGTATTCGCCTAAGGCACCTGGCACTTTACTGAAATTAGGGTAGGGGAGATAAGCACTGTTTGTCCATTCCCAGCGGCTGCCCCAATTGAATTGCTTGGAAGCAATTTCCCACTCAAACTCAGTTGGTAAGCGCATTCCTTTCCATTCTGCAAAGGCAGCAGCTTCGTAAAAAGAAGTGTGGCAAAGGATTTCATTTGGGTCGACTTTCTTTAATCCACCAAGTGTGAAATGATGCCAAATACCATCAACTTTCTGCCAGTAAAGTGGTGAGATAACTTCCTCTTTTTGAACCCAAGCCCAACCTTCATCTAACCAGAGGTTGAAATCTTGATAGCCACCTGCCTCAATGAATTGAAAGAATTCATCATTTGTTACCAGCGTTTTGCTGATTTCGAAATTGTGCTGATAGACCTTATGTCTTCCTAACTCATTATCGTAGCAAAAGGCATCTCCTACATGACCAATTGGGTAGATTCCTTCTGCAACTGAGATATATCCTTCTTCATTGTTTAAAGAATGAACTAAACTTCCGTTTGACGAGTAAACCCCATCGGGTTTCTTTTTACTAAGCATGAATTTCAAATCCGTAATCAGCAATTCTTGATGTTGCTGTTCGTGATTCATTCCAATCTCCAATAGATGTAATACTTCCTTTGGAAAATCGAAGTTTAGCAGGAGCTCAATATGCTTGTCTACGTATTTTCGATAGTTATAAATTTCTTCGATTGAGAAGTCAATTTCGTCTCTCTCGTCTCGTTTGGTTCTGTCTCCAACATTATTGTAGTAGCTGTTGAAAATGAAGGAACAATCATTCCTATACGGTTGGTAATTATCATGGTGTTTATTCAGGATGAACTCCTCAAAGAACCATGTTGTGTGACCTAACTGCCAAGCCGCAGGACTGGCATGCAAAGCTACTTGGGCGTTGTAATCTTCGGTTTTCAACGGAGCGCAGATTTCCTCGGTCAGTTTTCTGATGTTGAGATAGCGGTCAAGCATTCCGCTCAAATTAGAAAACTATTTCGCCATGGGCATGTCGTGAGGTTTATTGAAGAGGTTTTTCCTGTACTATTTAACTGAATTATCGTAGAAATTATAATGAGACGGTAGGGTAGAACTGTATTCCATCGGTGTAAGGATGAAACGAATCATAAACCAAAACAAGAAATCATGAAAAAGCTACTGACCACAATTGTCTTTCTTGGAATTTTAAGTGCAACTAGTTTTGCACAAGAAAGCATCATCTTACGAATTATTGAGGCACATGCTAACGGAGTTTCTAAAATGATAATGACTGATGAAAACGGAAAATCGTCTACCATTGCCCTGAAACCTGCTTTGTTTGATGCGCCCTTTGAAGAAGCCCTTAAAGCGAATCAGGAGACTGTTCAGAAAGCAATGAATAAAATCCTGAGTAAAGGATTTTCGTTGCAGAGCATGAGTACAGATTCAAAAGATGTTCTTTACACGCTAATGGTTTTTACCAAGGAAGACTGACATAGAATTGACACGCGACCAGTTCAAATATTGTTTTGATGAGTACTTCGATGCCATTCGAAGATATCTCGTATATCGAGGTGCAGATTCTGATCTGGCAACGGACATCACACAGGATGTTTTCATGAAGTTGTGGGAGAAAAAGTTGGATTATGAGGAAGGCGGCACCAAAAGTCTGCTCTACAAAATGGCAAGTGATGCGTTCATTTCGCATTTCCGAAAAACGAAGGTGGCGGCCAAGTATGAGGAGTCAATGGAAATGAAAATCGAGACTGATGATCCTGAGAAGCAGCTACAATATAAAGAGATGGAGTCTACCTATCATGCTGCGCTAAATGAACTGTCAGAAAAGCAACGGGAGGTATTTCTGATGAACAGAACGGAGGAGATGACTTACAAGGAAATAGCCGAGCAACTCAACCTAAGTGTAAAAGCAGTGGAGAAACGGATGAGCCAAGCGCTCAGTTTTCTGAGAGAACGATTAATAAAGAAGTAGGGTATAGCCCATAAAACACGGTTTACAGAAGCAATGAGTTCCAAAAAGCAACATATCAACGAAGAACATCGGCTGCCCGAAGAATGGGAAGAAGTTGCTGGTAAGACACAACCGAAGTTCAACAAGGGCAAGGAAGCTATTTGGTCTGAAATGATGAGCCAAATAGATGAACAATCCGAGGAAACGAAGGTCATTCAAATGAACTGGTTCAGATATGCCGCAGCTGCCGTGTTGGTACTTGCACTTACTTCTGCAAGTTTCATGAGGTTCTACACGGAAACGATAACTGCGCCTGCTGGACAGCATGCTAGCGCGTTGCTCCCAGATGGTTCTCAGGTGGAACTAAATGCGGCTTCCGAAATCAGTTTTCATCCCTATTGGTGGAGCTTAGATCGGAAAGTTGAGTTTGAGGGTGAAGGGTACTTTGAAGTTGAAAAAGGAAGCAATTTTGCGGTAGTTTCTACTAACGGGACAACTGAAGTTCTTGGTACTAGCTTCAATATTAATGCTAGAACGGACAGCTATCAGGTTCTGTGTGTAACGGGTCAGGTACGGGTAAGTAATGCGCAAAGCAATGTTGTTCTAAATCCTAAGCAGCAAGCTGTTTCAGACGGTAAAGGCTTAGCGAAGTTGGATATTGAAACCATGGATGAACACCTTGCTTGGGTAAAAAACAAGTTTGTCTTCAACGGTGTTTCGGTTACTGAAGTAGTTGCAGAACTGGAATTACAATATGACGTGAAAATCACGATTCAGAACAATGCCATTGCTGAGATGAAATACAGCGGAAACTTTCCAATGTCAATTCCTATAGACAACACCTTGGAAATCATTAGTCAAGGGTTGGGAATTAGCTTTGCGAAATCGGCCGATGGAGTTTATGTACTAAGTAATTGAACTGATTCTGAACCACCACTTCTTTCTTTCTCTTGCCACTCTCTTATTCTCGGTACAAACACTGAGTGCTCAAAAAGTGCGTATTGACGTGAAGGACAAACCGCTGAACGAGGTGTTCTTAGATCTCAAGAATCAATACCAGGCGCAGTTTTCGTTTGATAATGATGCGCTTTCCAATTGCTCAGTAAACAGCACAAAAGAATTTAGCGATTTGGATGAAGCCGTGTTTGAACTTGCAGCAAATTGTCGGTTTTCGGTGAAGAAAACCAATGGCGTATTCATTATCATTAAAAGTGAAAAGCTGTATTCCTTAGTGGGATACGTCAAAGACGCAAAAACGGCTTTGCCCATCGCTAATGTGGCGATAAAAATGGGCGATGCCGGAACCATCACTACCAAGGATGGCTATTTTTTTCTGGTCACAAATGATAGCCTAACTGAAGTGGAGGTCTCTCATCTTGCTTATCAATCACAGATAATACAATTAAACACGAACATTGACCATCAGATTGAACTCGTTTCCAAAAACATCAAGCTTGGAGAGGTTGTCATCGGTTTGGGACAATCAGATGCTTCTTCAGAAGATGCTAATGCGCTAAAGGGCAGAAGAATCGTTCAAGCGCGGTTGTTTCTGAATATCAATGACCTCTTGGATAATCGACCAGCGGATGAGATAAGCACCTACATCAAGGAACGTAATCAGGGATTGAACATCACCTATTATCAGCTAGATGTGAGTAAGGAAAAAGGCCGTGAAGTGGGAAAGGTTTTCAGCTTTAGTGATGAAACGGGCTTTTACATCAATCCGCGGAAACCGAAACTCCGCAAACGCGCCAATTTCTTTGAAGCAGACACCATTGGAGACTTCATTCATTTCATCACCATCGCAAGAATGCGAGTTGCTGGAAACGTCATTCCATATCGCGCAGAAAAATTGCTACACAAACGAACAGGGAAAGTAGAAGGGCTTACTCGAGTTCGTCTTCGCAAACTCATTGCAGATGACGAGCAACTTCTAGAAATGTTCAATAACGAAAAAGGTAAGAGTGCTAAACTAGCTTCGTACCTAAAAGAATACTATTTGCGAAAAAAATTGTGATTTCTGGTAGGGTCATTCCTTACCTGCGCGGTGTACTAGTAGAAACACTAAAAAAATAGAAATCATGAAAAACACAATCAAATTGCTAGCCGCCATGGCTCTGGTTTTTTCAACCACAAGTAGCATGGCTTTCGGACAAGATCCAGAACCAACGGAAGGAACCATCAAGCTTTACAGCTCTATGGCTGATTTCTTGAACAAGAAAACAACAGGAGAAGCGCAAGCAGAATTCCGCTACCGAGAAGCTGGGTTCTCGATTGTATACCTCGGAGTAATTACCGATAAAGAAGCGCGTAAAAAAGCAGGTCGCATCTTCGGGTTCCAATTAGGAGAGAAGGTGTACATCAATCCAAGGCAACGACAGCTGAAGCGGGCGAACAACTTCTTCGAAGCTCAGTTCATCGGGCCGTATATCCACTACAAAGTGGTTGAAGGCGGAAATGCTCAGAATGCACTACAGAGAGCGTATAATGGTCAGGTAGTGGTGAGATATCCTGCTGAAAAGCTACTCCACACGGAAACGGGAAAAATCAGAACGCTGACTAGAAAACGCTTCAGAAAATGGGCAAAGGATGACCCGGAACTTCTGCAACGATTTGAGCAGGAAAAGCAAAAAAGTCGCGCACTGAATAGATATCTGAAAGAGTATTTCGAAAGAAAGCAGAAGTAGGTAAATACTCAAAACTTAAGCCACCCGGTTCTATAATGAACTGCGGTGGCTTCTTCAAAAACTCATCAAAACTGATTTATCAAACGAATATGAAATACTACGCCTTATCACTTATCTCAACGCTAGTATTTAGCAGCTGCAGCAAAGTGGAAAAGGTAATTCGGTTTAATCGATGATTCCATCTCTAAACCTTGGTTATTTTAAAACCACATCATCTAGGTTTGGAATAAGATTCTTTTGGTAAGCTTTTTTTTATTGAATTGAGGTGTATTAATAAGTATTTCACGTAGGTTTCGGCACAATGAAAGAGGTTTTTATCTTCGCGATAAATAACAAACATACATGAAACCAACACTACTAATACTTGCTGCAGGAATGGGCAGCCGATATGGAGGATTAAAGCAGATTGACCCACTAGGACCAAATGGAGAAACCATTATCGAGTACTCTATTTATGATGCTATTCAAGCAGGTTTTGGCAAAGTTGTTTTCATCATTAGAGAAAGTTTTGCTGATGCCTTTAAGGAGCAGTTTAGCGGGAAATTTGAAGATAAGATTGAGGTAGCTTACGCTTTTCAGGATGTGAATACACCAGTTGAGGGAATTGACAATCTCCCAAACCGTGAAAAACCTTGGGGAACCATGCACGCAGTATTGGTTGCGCATGATGTTGTAAATGAGCCATTTGCTGTGATTAACGCAGATGATTTTTATGGCTCAGACGGGTTTCATCAAATAGCAGATTTCCTAAAGAACAAGTGTACAGAGGATACGTACACAATGGTTGGCTATGTGCTTAGAAACACGCTAAGCGATCATGGACAGGTAAGCCGAGGCGTTTGTGTGGCGGATGCTGATAACAATTTGGCGAAGGTTGATGAGCGCACCAAAATTCATTGGGAAGGGGAGAAGGTGATTTATCACGAAGGAGATTCCTCTCATGAGGTTGATCCGGGAAGTGTGGTTTCGATGAACTTCTGGGGGTTTCATCCAAACATTTTTGAGCGCAGTCGACAGATGTTTATCGATTTCGTGAAGGAGAACCAAGACAACCCAAAAGCAGAATTCTTTATTCCATTAGTAGCGGACAATCTAATTGGAACTAAAGAAGCGGCTTTCCCAATTCTAACTTCCAACGATCGTTGGTATGGTGTAACCTATATTGAAGACCGTCCAGTTGTTGTTGAAGCTTTCAAAAAACTGGTAGAAGACGGCAAATACCCAAGCCCACTTTGGTGATATTAGAAACGTATTGAATATAAAGAGCCGTCAACTTGTAAAAAGTTGACGGCTCTTCTTTTATAAACTTGTCTGTTAGAAATTCGGCTTAATACTATACTTACTGTAGAACTCCGTGATGATTTCAACCGCTTCATCAGCTGTATCTACCAATTGAATCAAATCAAGGTCTTTCTCGCCAATGTTCTTAGCGTTAATCATTGTGGATTTAATCCAATCAATAAGTCCACCCCAATAGCTTTTATCTACCAATACAATAGGGAACTTAGCAATCTTACCTGTTTGAATAAGCGTAAGAGCCTCGAATAATTCGTCCATTGTGCCAAACCCTCCAGGGAGAACAACATAGCCCTGAGCGTATTTGGTAAACATGAGTTTACGCACAAAGAAGTAATCGAAGTTGATAAACTTGTCTGTATCAATGTAGGGATTGGAATGTTGTTCAAAAGGTAGGTCAATGTTCAATCCAACTGATTTACCGTTGGCAAGTCTTGCTCCTTTATTACCTGCTTCCATGATTCCGGGTCCACCACCGGTAATAATTCCGAAGCCTTGCAAGGCTAATTTGTAAGCAATGTCTTCGGCTAATTTATAGGTTGGGTTGTCATCTTTGGTTCTAGCAGAACCAAAGATGGAGACACACGGACCGATACGAGCAAGGGTTTCAAACCCTTCTACAAATTCGGCCATAATCTTGAAGATCTGCCACGAATCCTTACTTTTAATCTCACTCCAATCTTTTGATTCAAGTGCTTGTTCAATACGTTTTTCGTTGTCGGTCATGGCTGCAAGTTGAGAAATAGAAACGAAAGCTTTGTGGGTTTGTTTTAAACCGCTACCAAACTTTCAAGCTCTTTCTTCAGATGAAACCCTGTATGTCCGTCTTTAAATTTGGCAACTTGTGTAGGCGTACCCGTGGTTAGAATGGTTCCTCCACGCTTGCCGCCTTCTGGCCCCACATCAATTATATGGTCTGCACTACGCACGATGTCCATGTTGTGCTCAATAACCAAAACAGTGTTGCCGCGGTCGGCTAGTTGGTTCAACACTTCAAGCAATACCCGAATATCCTCAAAGTGTAGCCCCGTTGTAGGTTCATCCAGAATGTAAAAGGTGTTGCCGGTGTCACGCTTGCTGAGTTCAGAAGCGAGTTTTATGCGTTGTGCTTCGCCACCCGAAAGCGTGGTAGAACTTTGCCCTAATTTAATGTAGCCCAATCCTACATCGTGAATGGTTTTTATCTTTTTAAGTATAGACGGAATGTTCTCGAAGAACACAACCGCCTCGTCAATATTCATATTAAGTACATCCGACACCGATTTCCCCTTGTATCGCACTTCCAGTGTTTCTCTATTGTACCGATTGCCGTTGCAGTTAGGGCAGAGGATGTGAACATCTGGTAAAAAATTCATCTCAATGGTTTTCAGTCCAGCACCACGGCACTCTTCGCACCTTCCGCCTTTTACATTAAAGGAAAACCGACCAGCTTTATAACCTCTAATTTGTGCTTCGGGCACGCTGGCAAACAAATTACGTATGTCAGAGAAAACACCTGTGTATGTTGCCGGATTGGAGCGCGGTGTGCGTCCAATGGGGCTTTGATCTATGGCAATTACCTTGTCTATATGCTCAATACCCGTTACCTTTTTGTAAGGCATGGGCACTTGCTGGGCTCTAAAAATCTCTCTGTTGAGAATAGGGTAGAGGGTCTCGTTAATTAGGGTTGATTTACCGCTACCAGATACGCCTGTAACGCAGATAAAGGTGCCTAATGGGAAGGTGGCGTCCACCTCTTTCAGGTTGTTTCCGCTTGCGCCCTTCAGCACAAGCTTTTTCCCGTTACCCTTTCTAAACTTCTTTTTTATGGGGATGAGATTGCTGCCATTTAGGAAGGCAGCGGTAAGCGAATTGTTGGCTTGCAATTCTTTGGCCGTTCCCTGAGCTACAATTTCTCCACCATGAATTCCCGCTTTCGGGCCAATATCAATTACCTGGTCTGCTGCTTCCATCATGTCTTTATCGTGCTCAACAACAATAACGGAATTGCCGGAATCACGAAGCTTTTTCAGCGCATCAATCAGCCGTTGATTGTCTCGCTGATGAAGTCCTATGCTGGGCTCATCTAAAATGTAAAGGACTCCAACGAGCTGTGAACCAATCTGGGTTGCAAGACGAATACGTTGAGCCTCACCACCGGATAGTGAACGCGCAGGACGGTCTAACGAGAGGTAATCCAACCCCACATCAAGAAGAAACTGAATGCGCGTTTGTATTTCCTTAATAATCTCCGTGGCAATAAGCGATTGCTTGTCATCTAACGAAGCGGGAAGTTCGTCAAACCACTTTTGCGTTTCACTTAAATCGAGTCCAGAAACTTCTGCAATGTTCTTCCCGTGAAGTCTGAAATGCAACGCTTCTTTCTTTAGCCGTGCTCCATTGCAAGTAGGGCAGGCTTTCCGTTGTGTAAAGCTGTTTGCCCATTTTTGTAGCGCTTTACTATCGGCTTCCTCGTTTTGCCGAGAAATGAAATTGACAATTCCTTCGAACGAAAGCGAGTAACTACTCGCGTTGGAGTTGGCAGCTTTTACCTTAAACACTTCGTTGCTCCCGTATAGGATTACGTTCAAGGCTTCTTCGGAGATGTCGGCTATTGGAGTCTTTAACGTAAAATCGTACTTCTCGCCAATGGCTTCCAACTGATTGAAAATCCAGTTGTTCTTCTGTTCACCAATAGGAATAATTCCGCCACGGCCGATGGAATGCTTTGGGTTTGGGATGATTTTATCGACAGAAATCTCCGCTACCGTTCCCAATCCGTTGCATTTGTTGCAAGCGCCATAGGGCGAGTTGAATGAGAAGAAGTTTGGAGCTGGTTCGTCATACGCAATGCCTGTTGTTGGGCACATCAATGCTCTACTAAAAAATCGAACCTCATTAGAATCGTGCTCTAGCGTCATCATAGAACCCTTGCCATGTTTCATTGCTGTTTGCACAGAATCTGAAAGACGTTTGGTGCTTTTAGAATCAACCTTTAGGCGGTCAATTACAATTTCTATATCGTGAACCTTGTATCTATCTAGCTGTAGCTTGCCATCCAAATCAAGAATTTCGCCATCAACACGTACTTTCTGAAACCCTTGGCGCATTATCTGAACAAATAGTTCGCGATAATGTCCTTTTCGGCCTTTGATTACTGGTGCAAGAATTAGCAGTTTGCTATCTACCAAATCAGACTTGATGATTCGGATAATCTCTTCATCCGAATATTTAATCATTTTCTCATTGGTGTTGTAGCTGTAGGCAATTGCTGCGCGCGCAAACAACAAGCGAACAAGGTCATAGATTTCGGTAACCGTACCAACGGTAGATCGTGGACTTCGATTGGTCGATTTCTGCTCTATGGCAATAACAGGGCTTAACCCCGTGATATTATCGACATCTGGTCGTTCCAACGTTCCGAGAAACTGTCTAGCGTAAGAAGCAAAGGTTTCAATGTAACGTCTTTGGCCTTCGGCATAGATAGTGTCAAAGGCCAATGAAGATTTACCACTACCGCTGAGACCAGTTATTACAACCAAGCTATCACGAGGAATCTTAATGTCGATGTTCTTGAGGTTGTGAACCCGCGCACCGTAAACTTCCAGAAAATTATCTTGGCTTTCGGTTTTCTTACTCATACCCTTCATCTAATTGAAGGTTTTCATCCGAATTGATTAGCGTATCGGGTTCAAGCTCGGTAGATCTGAAATCGTAATATCCTGATTTAGGAAACAGTATTTCGTATTTTTTTCTCGATTTGTTAGGTAGAAACGTTTGTCTCATCCATGGATTAAAGACCTTCAAAATTTTGTAGTTGACTTTATGTCCATCAGCAAAAGCTACAAGATCATTAATGGTGGTGTCTACTTTAACAGCATAGGTTTCGTGAGGTAGATAGAGGTCTTTCAATCGGTAATGAAACCCATACTTAGTTGGATTTTCATGAATTTCCTTGGCAGCCAATATCCGAAACACATAACGGCTTGTTTCAGAGTTTAGAAGCAGGTCGTAGTAATTGTTTGCTTTTTGACGTTTAAGCTGCTTACCAACACCACCAATGCCCATATTGTAGCTGGCTGCGGCTAGGGTCCAACTTCCGTAGCGCTCATAAGATTCTTTCAGGTATTTGCAGGCGGCAACGGTTGCTTTCTCCACGTGGTAGCGTTCGTCTACATCGTTATTTACTTCTAGTCCGTATTCCTGTCCTGTTTTCTTGAGAATCTGCCAAAACCCAGCAGCACCAGCTGGAGATACTACATTCATTAGTCCGCTTTCTACTAAAGCTAAGTACTTGAAATCGTCTGGCACGCCATTTTCCATAAGTATAGGTTCAATTACAGGAAACCACTTGCTGGCGCGTTTGTGGTAAAGGAGGCTATTTGATTGCCAGTAGGTATTTACAAGTAGCTCACGGTCGAGACGCTCACTAACATCTAAGTCTTTTAAAGGAACTACTTCTCCACAGAAATCTAGGTTCTCTGGAATATTGATGCTGTAAATACGATAGTCCTCGTTGAATTTATTCTGGTAAGATTGGTTTTCATCGCTATGGTCGTTACTCGAAAATGTGAACATTTCGAACCCGATAATTACGATTAGCGCGATGAATATGCCCCCAAGGAGTTTTATAATCTGACCACTCATCTATTTCGGCTCTTTAGCTTTGTTTATTCGTGTAATACCGTAGAGAAAGCCAAATAAGGTTAAGAAATACCCTAGAAAGATGAAGAAATGCAAGTAGTCCCAGCTATCTGCAATTACTGTGTCAATAACGATGAGAAAAATGACTGAGAGAAAGGACAGACCAAGAAAAGTTAAGGCAACCTGCCTGTCGCTTAAACCTAAATATGAAAGGTGATGCGTTGTGTGATCTTTACCACCTACAAACGGAGATTGACCTTTAAGTAAGCGGTTAATAGTCACAGTAGTTGTATCGATTATTGGTACAATGAATACTAATAACGCCACAATGAACTG
>Ga0209632_10002384_pt1 | contig 18036 bp, 16 predicted proteins | sample COG_10_FD_184754 | JGI IMG/M metagenome (GOLD analysis project Ga0209632, IMG submission 184754) | Pelagic Microbial community sample from North Sea - COGITO 998_met_10 (SPAdes) (version 2) | ecosystem: Environmental > Aquatic > Marine > Neritic zone/Coastal water | place: Helgoland, sampling... | reverse complement strand
TTGGAAAAAATAGAAATTAAATCATCATTAATTATATTTAAATGTTCAAGTATTTTTTTAAGAGCATCAGAATTTTTTAATGATTCATCATTTTCTAAAATTTGCTTTGACCTTTCAAGATTGTCTATTAAATTCAATGCTTCTTTAGCAAAAGCAAAACCACCATACTCATAGGCCTCTTCTTTTTCTTTTTCAAACCTTCTTCTTTGGTTTTCCATTTCTGCAAATGCCCTTGCAAGCTTGTCCTCAAGATCTAAAATTTTTTCTTCAGGACTTATTTCCTTTGATTGATCCTTATCGTTATTATTAGTATCAGATTCTTTAATTTCAGCTTCCACTGGGGACTCTTGATTATCTTCTTCTTCGATAGTTCGGTTTTGGTCTTTTTCCATGAGTTCATATATGGTAAGAAAATCTAAAATTTCTAGATGTTATATAAAATAAAAAAAATACTTATAGGGACAAATAATAGAGGAAAATTAAAAGAAATAAGAGGTTTATTACCTAAAAAAATCAAAACAGTATCCACATCAGACTTTAAACTCAAAAGTCCTAGAGAAAATGGAAAAACCTTTGAAGAAAATTCTTTAATAAAATCTAGATATTTTTCAAAAAAAACCAAATTGACTTGTATCGCTGATGACTCAGGCCTCGAGATAGATATTTTAGATAAAAAACCTGGAATTTATTCCGCAAGATGGGCGGGAAAAGATTGTAACTTTAAAAAAGCTATAAAGAAAATTTATAAAAAATTGGATAAAAAGGATAAAAACTGGAGAGATAAGAAAATAAAAGCTCGTTTTATTTGTGCGCTATCAATTAGTTATTTAGATAAAAAAATTGCAAGTGTAATTGGAAGTGTGGAAGGAAGGATTTCATCAGAATCAAGGGGAAAAAATGGTTTTGGATATGATCCAATTTTTATACCCATTAATAAAAATAAAACTTTTGGTGAAATGCAACTTTTACAAAAATATAGATTAGATCATAGATTTAAAGCATTCAAAAAAATTAAAAAATTTCTTTAAGCTTTCCTTCGTCTATTTTATAAAAATTTAGTCTATGATTTATTTTGTTATCCTTTATATCAAAAATGCCTATTTTTCCTTTAAATGAATTTTTTTTTTTAAATATTTTATCGACTTCAGTTAGCTCATTTTTGATTGATAAGTAATATATAAGACCAACCAGATCGTAACTTAATAATGAGAGATGGTTTGGGTATTTATTAAATTTTTTGAAAAATTTATTTTCATAATCTGCTAAGTTTTTCTTATTTATTGAAGGATAATAAATTGGCTGAATCGCTTTTTCATCCAATATAGTTTTATCAAACCATTGGTTAAAAGTTATGATATATTTATTTTTTGGAGACACGTCTGTGTACAAAAGCGATGTGATAACGCTTTTTAAACTTTCGCTAAAATCTGAAATAATTACTGAGTCAAAATTTACATCTCCAATCGTATATATTTTTTCTAATTTTTCTAATTGTTTTTTCTTATCAATTAGATCTGAGTTTTCTACTCTTTTAATTTCATCTGCTAGGTTTTGTTTTCTATTTTTGTAATTTGTAATTTCTTCAATTTGAGCAGTAAGTTTAGTTGGCTCAGTATCATAAATAAAATGTTTAAAAGTTTTAATTCTAGATTGTTTAATCGCTTTTTTTACTTCAGACTCATAATCTAGTTTTGGTGTTAAAAAAATTGTTTTTTTAATCTCATTTGATTCAATAAATTTTTTTATAGTATTTAATTGTGAGGTGGCATTTACTCCACTGCTTATAACATTGTTAGGAAGGTTTAGTGTTTTGTTTGTAAGCGATAAAAAAACTATATCTTCAAGTTCATCAAGATAAATTAAGTTTTTATAAAAAATAGGACCAATAACTATTTTTATACCCAAATCTCTAAATTGAGCAGCAGACTTTAAAGTTTGACTTGGGTTTGAGGCAGTATCTTTTGGATAAATTTCTAATTTATTGGTATTGATATCTTCAAGAGCCATTCTTGTTGATTTAATAAGAAGTTGACCTAGATCTTTATCATTTCCTGTCATGGGTACCAATAGACCTATTTTAATTTTTTCTTCAGATGAATTTCCTCCAGAATAAATCGAGAAAAAGCTTAGAGATATTAAAAAAATAATTTTAAAAATTTTATTCATTTTAATTATACTATATTATTTAATTTATAATTATGGTTACAAATTCTAAAACTCTCAATAATGGAATTAAAAAAGGGCTATATTTGGTCTCAACACCAATAGGAAATTTAGGTGATATTACTCTAAGAGCTATAGAAGTACTTAAAGTCTCAAATTATATACTTTGTGAGGATACTCGAGTTTCTAAAAACCTATTTAGAAAATTTGGTATAAATTCAAAATTAATCTCATATCATAAATTTAATGAAAGAAAAAACCTGTCTAAAATTATTGAATTATTAAAATCAAACTTAATAGTTTCTCTTGTATCCGATGCGGGAACACCAAATATTTCTGATCCAGGAGCATTGCTGGTTAAAGAGTGTATAAAGAATAATATAACAATTACTCCTTTACCAGGAGCATCTGCAGTAACTTCTGCAGTGGCAATAAGTGGATTTTCAGAAAAATTCTTTTTTTATGGTTTTTTTCCAGAAAAATTAAAAACTCTAAATGAAGATTTAAATAGTTTATCCCAGATAGATTCTTCAATAGTTTTTTTTATTTCCTCAAAAAAAATTAATAAAATTATATCTTTCTTGAAAAAAAATTTTTCAGGAAGAGAAATAGTTATTTGTCGTGAAATGACCAAGTTTTATGAAGAATTTATTAGAGCAAGTATTGACGAGTTAAAAGAATTTACCAAAGAATTAAAGGGTGAACTAACAATTGTAATTTCAGAAAAAAAAAATGATAAAAAAGCATCGCAACAACTTAGTGAATCAGATAAAAGAAATATCAAACAAATGATAAATAAACTAAGTATAAAACAAATTACTAATTTAATTAGTTCAAAAAACAAGATTTCAAAAAAAGAAATTTATAGCTACTGTTTAAAGATAAAAAATGAAAATTAAATTTTTATCAATTTTCTTTCTAGGGCTAATTCTTTCAGGATGTGTTGGTGTCTCTTCTGGTGGAATATTTGGAACAGGGGTTAGTGTTGCGCTTGACCCAAGATCTGTTGGCACACAGATAGATGACTCCATAATGCAAAAAAATTTATCTGCAAGAGTAATTTTGATGGATAAAAAATATATACTTTCTGTAAAATCTAAAGTCCTTGATGGTAGAATATTTTTAACTGGAAAAGTTAATAATCCAGAGGAAAAACTCAAATTAACTAAATTAGCCTGGGAAACCGATGGAGTTAGATCTGTAAGAAATGATATAAAAATAAAAGAGGCATTTAGTTTTAAACAATCTGCCAAAGATCTTTTAATAACTTCACAGTTAAGAACTGCTCTTATTTTAGATAGGAATATAAAAGCAACAAACTATCAAATAGATACTTATAAAAAAAAAATCTATATATATGGGATTGCAATTACGTCTGAAGAAAAAGATGAAGTGATAAAAGAAGCCAAAGAAATTTTGGATGTTAAAGATGTTATTGCCAGTATTCTGATTGTTGATGATTTAAGAATTCAAAAAAATTAATTTTTATCGTAATCAATTACATCGGCAGAATATGCTGCTATAGAGGCTAAGTTGATTATTTCAGATGTAGACGATCTCAGCGGGGCAATTTCAATTGGCAGCCCTAAGCCAATCAGTAATGGGCCAATTACTTTAACATCACTAAGAGTTTTCATCATTTTATAAGAAATAGCAGCACTATGTTGGCCTGGCATCACAAGAATATTTGCGTTTCCAACTATTTTTGAAAAAGGGTAGAGACTCTTGTATTCCTCATTAAGGGCAACATCTGGCTGCATATCTCCATCAAATTCAAAATCAACATTTTTTTCTTTTAAAATTTCAACAGCATTTTTAATATGTTTGGTTCTACTAGTAAGTGGTTGTCCAAAAGTTGAATGTGAAACAAAAGCAACTTTAGGATCAAATCCAAATAATCTTACTACACGAGCAGCTGAAATTGCAATTTCTGCTAACTGTTCAGAGGTAGGATATTCATTAACACTAGTGTCACCAACAAAAATTGTTTTACCTTTATGTACCAACAAATTTAAACCAAACATTATTTCACCTTTTCGGGGCTCGACTACTTGTTTAATTTTATCTAATGATGCACCAAATCGTCTTGTGTTACCTGTGACTGCTCCATCGGCATCTCCACATGCAACCATGCAAGATGACCAAATTACTCTATCATTTCTTACCAATCGATCACAATCCCACTCTAATAAGCCCTGTTCTCTTTGTAGTTTTTTAAATAAATATTTTACATATTTCTCTCTTTTGGACTTATCTTTTGAATTAACAATTTCGATATCAAAATTTTCGTTGTAACCAATTTTTTTTATTTGTTCCTTGATCTTTTCTTCTTTTCCTACAAGAATTGGAATTCCAAGTTTTGAATTTTTAAACGCAATTGCAGCTTTCAGTGTGTTTTCATCTTCACCATCTGCAAAAACAATTTTCTTTTGATTTTTTTTAATAGAATTATTTATACCCTGCATAATAGTCACTGTTGGATCTAGTCTTTGTTTAAGTTGATCTTGATAAACATCAAAATTTTCTATTTTTTTTCTTGCTACACCAGAATCCATGGCTGCTTTTGCTACTGCAGCTGGAATGATGCTTATTAATCGTGGATCAAAAGTCGATGGAATTATATAGTCTTTTCCATAATGTGGTCTTTCACCACCCATTGCAGCAACAACTTCATCAGGAACATCTTCTCGTGCAAGCTTTGCTATTGCGTGTGCAGCAGCAACTTTCATTTCTTCATTAATTGTTTTTGATCTTACATCCAAAGCGCCTCTAAAAATGTAGGGAAATCCAATTAGATTGTTTACCTGATTTGGATAATCAGATCTTCCAGTTGCAACAATTGCATCATCTCTAACTTCATCAATGTCTTCAGGTATAATTTCTGGGTCTGGATTAGCACAAGCAAAAATAATTGGATTTTTTGCCATTTTTTTTACCATGTCCTTTGTTAAGGCACCTTTAGATGATAAGCCTAAAAACATATCAGCCTGATCAATTGCATCATCTAAAGTTCTATTTGATGTTTCGATTGCGTGTGCCGATTTCCATTGATTTAAATTTTTTCTTCCTCTGTAAATAACACCTTGTCGATCAACCATAGTAATGTTTTTTTGTTGGACACCATTATTTTTAAATAAATTTGCACATGCCATTGCAGATGCGCCCGCTCCATTAACTACAACCTTAATTTTATCTATAGATTTTCCATTTATATCAAGTGCATTAATTAGTGCAGCTGTTGTAATAATTGCTGTACCATGTTGATCATCATGGAATACTGGGATATCTAAAATTTCTTTAAGTTTTTCCTCAATCACAAAACACTCGGGAGCCGCGATATCTTCTAAATTAATTCCACCAAAAGAAGGAGCAAAATTTTTAATTGAGTTTATTATATCATCAGTGTCGTTTGAATCAATTTCAAGGTCAATAGAATCTATATCAGCAAATCTTTTAAACAACACAGCTTTTCCTTCCATTACTGGTTTGGAGGCAAGAGCTCCTAAGTTTCCCAATCCTAGAATTGCTGAACCATTACTGATTACAGCAACTAAATTACCTTTGCTGGTGTAGTCATAAGCAGCTTCTGGATTTTCACTTATTTTTTTTACAGGAACTGCAACACCAGGAGAATAAGCTAAGGCAAGATCTCTTTTAGTAATCATACTCTTAGAAGCTACAATTTCTATCTTCCCAGGTTTTTTAAGACTATGAAATTCTAAAGCTTCTTTATCTGTATAATGATCTACTTTTGTTTTTTTCATTTATGTTAATTAGGTGTACAAATGGGGTAAAATTAAGACTAATATGATTTATGAACTTAATTAAGTCAACAGGGACTTTTGGTTTTTATACTATAATCAGTAGATTACTTGGTTATTTGAGAGATATATTGATTGCTATATTTCTTGGCACAAGTTTTCTAGCAGATGTTTTTTTTGTAGCCTTTAGAATACCCAATACCTTTAGAAGACTATTTGCTGAAGGAACTTTTAATGCAGCATTTATTCCCAGCTATACTTCACAATTAGTTAAAGGAAAATCAAAATCAAATATATTTGCTAATCAAATTTTTAATTTATTATTTTTAGGTTTATTTTTTTTAGTGTTAATTATTGAAGTTTTCATGCCAGCTTTTGTGAGCTTAATAGCTCCAGGATTTAATGATGATAGTGAAAAGATTAGAATTGCAATCCATTTAACTAGAATAACATTTCCTTTTTTAATGTTGGTAAGTTTATCTTCATTTTTTGCTGCAATTCTAAATTCTCATAATAAGTTTGCAGCAGCATCTGCTGCACCAATTATTCTAAATTTAGTGTTGATAGGAATTTTAATTTTTGGAAAATTTCTCAATGATCAACTTGTCTATTATCTTTCTTATGGAGTTTCAATAGCTGGCTTTTTACAATTAGCTTTTTTATATAGATATGTTAAAAAATATTATTCTATAAAATTAAATTTTACATTTATTAATAACAGCGAAGTAAAAAAATTTTTTAAAAAACTTGTACCAAGCATTTTCGCTTCTGGCGTTACTCAAATAAATATATTAGTTGGTACAATCATAGCTTCATTTCAAGCTAGTGCAGTATCATACTTATATTATGCAGATAGAATTTATCAAATAAATCTAGCAATAGCCGGAATAGCAATAGGAGTCGTTGTTTTGCCGCAACTTTCAAAATACATTAATTTAAAAAAAAAAAATAAAATCTCATTGATTCAAAATAAAGCATTAGAATTAAGTATGTTTTTAAGTTTACCAGCTTCAGTCGCACTAATGATTGGTTCAGAAGAAATTATATCTGCATTATTTGGGTATGGTTCTTTTTCAAAAGAAGCGGTACTCAATTCTTCACAAGCTCTTTATTATTTTAGTTTAGGACTCCCTGCCTTTGCATTAATTAAAGTATTTTCAAGTTTTTTCTTTGCCAATCATGATACTAAGACACCATTTTATATATCTCTGTTCTCAGTGATTATAAACATTGTTATAAGTGTTTATTATTTTAAGAGCATTGGTTTTATAATTATACCAATAGCAACAACCATTTCATCATGGCTTAATTCAATATTATTATTTATTTTTTTAAAATACAAAGCTTTATTTTCTTTTAATAAAATATTTGTGACAAGGTTTTTTAAAATAGTTTTGGCTTCTTTTGTGATGGGGTTATTTTTTAATTATCTAATTTTGATTTTTCAAAAACAACTAGCTTATGAATATTATTTAAAATCACTTTTTCTAATCGCAAGTGTTTTATTAGGGCTAGTATTCTATTTATTTGTATCATTTTTTATCAAATCTTTTAAATCTGAAGATATTAAATTAAAGTATTAAATTATGGGAAAAAAAATTTTTTCGGGTGTTCAGCCTACTGGTAATCTTCATTTAGGAAATTATTTAGGTGCAATTAAGAATTTTGTAGAATTAAATAATGATAATGAAAATAATTGTATTTTTTGCGTTGTTGATCTTCATGCCATAACTGTAAAACAAAATCCAAAAGAGCTAAAAAAAAACATACGTGAAACTGTAGCAACTTTTGTTGCTTGTGGAATTGACCCAAAAAAAAGTATTATTTTTAATCAATCAAAAGTTACTGCACACTCAGAAGCTGCCTGGATATTGAGCTGCACTTCTAGAATGGGCTGGTTAAATAGAATGACACAGTTTAAAGAAAAAGCTGGAAAAGATAAAGAAAAAGCCAGTATAGGACTTTATTCTTATCCAGTCTTAATGGCTGCAGATATATTATTATATGATGCAACTCATGTTCCTGTTGGTGATGATCAAAAGCAACATTTAGAACTTTGTAGAGATATAGCTCAAAAATTTAATAATGATTTTGAAGTTGAAGAATTTTTTAAAATACCCGAACCATTAATCCAAAAAGAATTTTCTAGAATTATGAGTCTAAAAGATGGTTTAAAAAAAATGAGTAAATCTGAATTGTCAGATTTTAGTAGAATAAACTTAACCGATGGTAAAGACAAAATTATTAATAAAATAAAAAAAGCAAAGACAGATACGTTAGCTATGCCATCTAATATTGATGAATTAAATGAAAGGCCTGAAGCAAAAAATTTGATTGGGATTTATTCTAGTTTGACCAACTCATCTATGGAAAAAAGTATAATAGATTTTTCTGGTAAAAATTTTTCTGAATTTAAGGAAAATTTGTCACAAGTTTTAGTAGACAAAATTATACCTATATCTTTGGAAATTAAGAAATTATTGAATGAAAATAATTATTTGGATCAAATACTTTTAGAGGGATATGAAAAAGCTAATAAAATTGCATCACAAAAAATTAAAAAAATTCATGAAATAGTGGGTTTTTAAAAAAAAAACCTATTAAGACGTTTCAATTTTACAATTATTCACTATATATAAATTATGTTCGTACAAACTGAAATAACACCAAATCCAAACTCATTAAAGTTTTTGCCAGGTAAAACTGTGTCAAATCAAGGATCGTTTGAAATAACAAAAAAAGATGAGACAAATAATGAATTAATTAGAAACTTGCTTTCTGTCAACGGTGTAGAGGGTATTTTTTTAGGTCAAGATTTTATATCAATAAATAAATACGATAATATTAATTGGGATGAAATTAAACATGTTGTTATTTCATTAATTAATGATTTTTATGCTAGCGGAAAAGAGTTTGTAATTGATAAAAATATTAATGAAAATACCCAAAATTTAAAAGAAATTGAGCAGAAAATTGTTAAAATTTTAGATCAAAAAATTAGACCCGCAGTCGCAAAAGATGGTGGGGATATAAAATTTAAAGAATTTAAAAATGGAGTTGTGAAGGTTCAATTACAAGGAAGTTGCTCTGGCTGTCCAAGCTCTACAATGACTTTAAAACAAGGTGTTCAAAATCTTTTATGCCACTACATACCTGAGGTAAAAGAAGTTGAGGCTATTTAATATATGAAAAAAAAATTTTACACCCCAAAATTTAAAGTTTTAAAATATTTTGATCAAAGAAATCTAGGCTCCTTACCAAGAATTTTGTTAAGTTCTATTTTTGTAGTTTTTCTTTTTTATATAATGCCTATTTTAGTAAAATTCTCAAAAGAAAATAATTTAGAAGTCCAAAATAATTCTAAAGCTATTTTAGCGTACACGTTAAATAATAAAAAAAATGGTATTGAAGACGAAAATGAAATTTTAGATGAAAAGGATTTATTAGTAGATATCTTTAGCCTCAATGAAGTGGAAACAGACACTGTTAGACTTAATGCATCAACTATCAAACAATTGTTTGAAGATACAAATTACACACTCGAGGATGTGAGGGAGAAAAAATTGGTAAAACCAGTGGCATTAACATTACTTCCAAGGGAAATTAAAATGATTGAAAATACCAAAAAAAGAAAAGAATTTTTTATTCAAATTATTTTGCCGTTAATTTTAAAAGAAAATAATAATATAAAGTTAGATAGGAAAAGATTGTTTGGTATTATTAACAAAAGCAACAATACTGAAATAGAAAAAAAATGGCTTCGTAAAAAATACAAGCAATACGGAATTCCTTCGAAAGATTTATCGATTTTAAAAATAAGAATGGATGAAGTGCCTGTATCACTAGCTATCGCACAGGCAGCTAAAGAAACAGGTTGGGGAACATCTAGATTTGCTCAAGAAGGTAATGCATTATTTGGACAATGGACTTGGTCTGGCAAAGGATTGAAACCAAAAGACTCAGATAAAGATTCAGGACATAAGGTTATGAGGTTTAACGTTTTACAAGCTTCAGTAAGAGCATATCAAAGAAACCTAAATACACACTCATCCTACAAAGAATTCAGAAAAGCACGTGCCAAACTTAGAGATGAGAGCAAACCTTTGGATAGTTTAATCTTATCACAACACCTAAATTTCTATGCGGAAACAGGAAACGAATATGTAGAAGTTTTGAAAAAAATTATAAAACAAAACAATCTAAAAGATTTTGATGATGCTAAATTACTTCCATCAAGTATAGAACTTGAAAGTTTAATTTAATTTTTCTTAACTGTAAATTGGACTCCAAACCAGCGCCATTTACCATTATCATTTAACGAACAATTTATTCTACCGCGCCTTGGTTCAAAAGACTCCCTGAATTCAATTGACAAAGTATTTTCAAAAATATTGACTTTTGATTTTTCCCATTGATTTCCCTCATTCGAGTAACAATTAATATTAGTTATATTTTTTTGATCATTAAAAAATTCGACAGAAAATATGGGTGGGTTATTTTTATTATTCAATTTTTTTTCTTCTGGATTTAATTTTATATATTCAAGTGGGAATGAATTGATGATCGATTTAAATCTATTAATTTTACCATAATTTTCATTAATAGGAAATCTGGGTAGTTCAAATTTTTCTTTATTCACATCTATAACACCAGAGTGTTGACCAAATGCGAGCTTAAAATTTTGGGAGATATAGTTCTTCATAAACTTTGAATATTCACCAAAAGGATAAGAAAACAATGTTGGGATGTATCCAATTTTATTTAAAAATATATTGTTAGCCTTCTCAATATCCAAAACAAATTCTTCATTTGATTTATCTATTAAATAATCATGTGTATGTGAATGGTGACCTATTACAACAAAGTCAGCTTTATCAATTTCTCTAATTTGTTCCCATGTCATGTATCCATTTTTATTAACTGGTTCTGTAGATACAAATAATATAAAAGGGATTTTATTTTTTTTTAGATAAGGCCAAGCTTCTGTGTAAAAAGATTCAAAAGCATCATCAATTGTTAAAAGAATTTTTTTTTGTTTTTTTGGTTTATTAAAATCTTTCTCAAAATCTACTGGGTCATAAAATTCAAATTTTGAGGTTTTAATTAATTTTACATGTTCTTTGAAAACATCCATTTGAATATTTGTAGAAGGGTATTTTGTTTCGTTAAAACGATGATACATGATAGATAAAACACCCTCGTCTTTTGAATAACCTTTGATATTACTCTCTACTGCATTAGAATTTATTACACAAATAAAAATAAAAATAAAAATGAATAAACTTGTTATTGATGCTGCAAATAAGAATGTTTTTTTAACGATCATTACTAATAGTGACAATTATAATGTTAGTTTCGAAAATAGTAAAACTAATTATGAAAATTTGGTAATTTTAATAAATGACTTTTTAAATTCAAAACAACTTAAAATAAATAATATTTCAACATTATATGTTAATAGAGGCCCAGGCAGTTTTGCGGGAATAAGAAATTCACTTGCTATAGTAAAAGCGATGCATGTTGCCCAGCAAATTGATTATTATTGTTATAGTTTTCAAGATTTTATTAGTGAAAACGATATTAAATATGAAAATATTCCCAATTTATGCGATAAATTTAAAGTTAAAAAAAATTTGATTAATCCTATTTATATAAGTTAAAATTAAATATGTCAGATACTATTGAACAAAAATGTTTATCTAAGGGTGTAAAGCTCACTGATCAAAGAAGAATAATTGCAAAAGTTATGTCGGAGTCAACAGATCATCCAGATGTAGATGAATTATATAATAGGGTTTCAAAAATTGATCCAAAAATAAGTATTGCAACTGTTTATAGGACAGTAAAACTTTTTGAGGAGTCAGGTATTCTTGCTAAGCATGAATTTAAAGGTGGTAAAGCAAGATATGAAGAATTAAATGAAGGACATCATGATCATTTAATCGATATAAAATCTGGTGAAATTATAGAATTTGTTGATGAAGAAATTGAAAAACTTCAAAAAAAAGTTGCTGAAAAATATGGCTACACGTTAGTAGATCATAAATTAGAGTTGTATGGGGTGAAAAAAAAACCCCAATAAATGAATCAAAAAATTTTTATTAAAACTTTTGGATGTCAAATGAATGAATACGACTCCAATAGAATATATGACTCTGTTAAAAAAATTGGTTTTCAAAAAACTGTAAATTATGAAGATGCAAATTGTTATTTACTTAACACATGTCATATAAGAGATAAAGCAAAAGAAAAAGTTTATCACGAGATTGGAAGAGTAAAAAAAATTTTTAGATCAAAAAAAAAACCACTTGTAATTATTGCTGGGTGTGTTGCACAAGCAGAAAATCAAGAAATGCTCAAAAGAGAACCCTATATAGATTTAGTAATTGGACCTCAATCTTATCATAAAATTAATGACAAGATTTTAGAACATATTCAAAAAAATAAAAAAACAGAAGAAACAGAATTTGATGCAATTTCAAAATTTGAATATTTTAGTAAAATAAGAAATAATTCACAAAAAGTTTCTTCATTTTTAACTATCCAAGAGGGTTGTGATAAATTTTGTCATTTTTGTGTTGTGCCCTATACAAGGGGGCCAGAATATTCTAGACCGTTTGAACAAATCCTAGAAGAAGCTAAATATTTAGTTGATAATGGTACACAAGAAATAATTTTACTTGGTCAAAATGTTAATGCCTATAATAATAAGAAATATAGATTATCCAATTTAATTTTAGAAATTGAAAAGTTTTCAGAAATAAAAAGAATTAGATATATGACATCTCATCCCAAAGATATGACAAATGATTTAATCGAAGTTTACAAAAATTCTGAAAAATTAATGCCCTTGGTTCATCTACCCGTACAGAGTGGATCAGATAAAATTTTGGATCTTATGAATAGAAAACATACCATAAGCGAATATCATAAAATATACGATAAACTTAAGGAAATTAACCCCAATATAGAGTTTTCAAGTGATTTTATTATTGGATACCCAGGAGAAGATGACCAAGCTTTTCAAGCTACATTTGAATTAATTAAAAAAATTAAGTTTATTAATTCTTTTTCTTTTATTTTTAGCCCAAGACCAGGAACTGTTGCGGCAGATTTTAAATTAACAGATAAAAAAATTTCTATGGAAAGATTGGAAATAATACAGAATCAATTATTTGATAATCAAACAAAAATGAATAAATCATTAGAAAATAAGACGATTAATGTTTTGGTCGAAAATTTAACAGAGGATAAAACCCAACTTTTTGGACGATCTGAGTATATGACATCTGTTATTTTTAATGGTAAAAAAGAGGATATTGGAAAAGTTGTGCAAGTAAAAATTAACCGAAGCAACAGAAGCAAATTATTTGGAGATCTTGTTATTAATTCTAATCAAAAGGTAGCATAGAAATTGAGTGGTTTAATAAAAAAGAATATCGACACATCATTAAAATTTGTTTATTCGGACAATAATTCACTAAGTGTTATTTTTCATGATAATGATTTGTTGATGGGTGTTGTGGGCGAGTTTAATAAAAATTTAAAAGAACTAGAAAAAATTACCGAGTCCAACTTATATTCTAGAGGTAATTCTATTTTAATTAAATCAAGTCCTCAAAAAAATGAAATTGTTAAAAATGCTATTCAATTCTTAGCTAATCAATTTATTAACAATGCAAGCATAGAAAATAAAGATATAGTTTCATCGGTAGATAAATTCATGATTAATGAAAAAGTTAAAAACAACAATATAACAGATATAATTAAAACTCCAAAAAAATCTGTTATTCCAAGATCTGAAAAACAAAAGGAATATGTAAGAGCATTAAGACAAAGTGATATCATAATATCTGCAGGACCTGCAGGAACAGGAAAAACTTTTTTAGCAGTAGCAGTGGGTCTTACAATGCTATTAGAAAAAAAAATTGAAAGAATAATTTTATCAAGGCCTGCTGTTGAGGCAGGTGAGAGGTTGGGTTTTTTACCAGGAGACATGAAGGAAAAAGTCGATCCTTATTTACGACCTTTATATGACTCTCTTTATGATTTATTTGATTATGAAAAAATTCAAAGAATGATTGAAATAGGTGATATAGAAATCGCACCTTTGGCTTTTATGAGAGGAAGAACACTAAAAAATTCTTTTGCAATTTTAGATGAGGCTCAGAATGCAACTGATACTCAAATAAAAATGTTCTTAACTCGTATTGGTGAAAATTCAAAAATTCTTGTTAATGGAGATCCATCCCAAATAGACTTACCGAATAAAAACATGTCAGGATTGATTAGATCTAAAGAATTATTGGGCCACTTAAATGAAATATCAGTTGTTGATTTTGACCACTCTGATGTTGTTCGACATCCACTTGTATCAAAAATAGTAAAAGCTTATTCAAATAATGATTAACATCAACGTCTTCTCAGAGGAGAAGGCATGGTCTAAAAAGATTAAAAAAAAAGAGCTTTTTTTTAAAAAAATTTGTAATGCATTCCCAAAGAAATATAAATTTTTAAATAAAAAAGTTAGCCTAACTTTATTACTCTCAAATAACAAAAATATGAAAAAATTAAATAAAAATTTTAGAAAAAAAAACAAATCAACTGATATTTTGTCTTTTCCTTTTAGTGAGAAAGTAAAGATATCAAAGCAAACTTATATTGGGGATATTATAATTAGTTACAACTTTATGAGTCAACCAAAACCACAGCCATTAAAAACTTTTAAAAAAAAAATAATTAAAACATTTATTCATGGTTTTCTTCATCTATTAGGATTTGATCATATCAAAAATAAAGACTATATAAAAATGCTGAAAGAGGAAGATCATATATATCAATCAGTAATTTCAAAAGTAAATTATATTGAATAAAAAATCATATATTGAATTTATATTTTTAATTATTTTGGGGGCCCTGAGCTCTTTAAGTTTACCTCCATTTAATTATTTAGTTATTAATTTTTTAACATTTACTCTATTTTTTGTTTTTTTAATTAGAAAATCAAATACCAAAAAAAATATAAAACTTTTTTTTATATATGGTTGGTTATTTGGTTTTGGTTATTTCATTAGTAATCTTTATTGGATAGCAATTTCATTAACTTTTGATCAAAGTTTTAAATTTTTTATTCCATTGGCAATTTTATTTATACCTGCATTTTTATCAATATTTTATGGATTAATTTCATATATTTTTATAATTTTAAAACCAAAAAAAATTACATCTTCTTTTCTAGTTTTTTCATTAATTTTTGGAATTCTAGAATTTATAAGAGGCACAATACTAACTGGTTTTCCATGGAATTTAATTGCATATAGTTTTTCGAACCATTTAGAGATTTTAAGTATAACTTCAATAATGGGAACTTATGGATTTAATTTGTTTTGTATTTCTCTATTCACTAGCCCGGCGATATTCATACTGAGAGATACAAGAAAAGATATTGTAGTTTGTATATTTTTTCTGATTATGCCGGCACTTTTTTATATGTATGGATATTTTTATAAAGAAAAATTTAATATAGCAGATGAAAATAAATACAATTTCAAAGTAAGAGTTATTGGTTCTAACATTAGTCTTGATCGATTTTATTCGAATATTGATTCTATTTCGGTTATTAAAGATTTAATTAAGATAAGCAATCCTAACGCCAATGAAGAAACTATTTTCGTATGGCCTGAAGGAATTCTTCCGGGCATTTCACAAAAAGAATTAATTGAATATGATTGGTTATTTGATAAAAATTTCACAGAAAATCATCTACTAATAATGGGAATTAACAGTCAATCTATTAAAAAAGGATCAAATGATTTTTTTAATTCATTTTCTGTTTATGACAACAATTTAAATTTACTTAATTCTTATAATAAAATTAATTTAGTACCATTTGGTGAATTTTTACCTTTTGAAAATTTTCTAAAAAGTATTGGCTTGAAATCAATTACTAATAATTATCAATCTTTTTCCAGTGGAAGTGAAAGGGATATTATTGAAGTGAAGCATCCAAATTTTTCCTTAAAAATTTTACCACTTATTTGTTATGAGATAATTTATTCAGGTAAAATATTTGATAACTCAAATTTTGATTTAATAATTAACATTTCCGAAGATGGATGGTTTGGTTATTCAGTTGGACCAAAACAGCACTTTGCTCATAGTATTTTTAGAGCGATTGAAAGTGGCAAATATGTATTGAGATCAGCAAATAATGGAATTGCAGCAATAATAAATCCTCTTGGTATTATTGAGCAGAGTGTTGCGTTTGGGCAATCCGGTTATGTTGATTTTAATAAAAGTAGAAAAATACAACCAACAGTATTTTCTAAATATGGAAATAAAATATTTGGATTATTAATTTTATTGTATATTTTTTTAATATTTTCATCTAATAGAATTGATAATGAGTAATCTTAAAAATTATCTTTTTACCAGTGAGTCAGTTTCTGAGGGCCACCCAGATAAAGTCTCTGATAGAATTTCAGATATGGTCGTTGATAGTTATCTTTCTGGAGATCCGTTTTCAAGAGTTGCTTGTGAAACACTTACAACAACCAATAAAGTAATTTTAGCTGGTGAAGTTAGAGGACCCGAAATTAAACAAGATGAGTTAATCGAAAAAGTAAGGAATTGCATTAAAGATATTGGTTATGATCAAGAAGGTTTTACTTGGAAAGAGGCTACAAAAATTGAAAGTCACTTACATTCCCAATCTGCTGATATTGCAATGGGCGTAGATTCTTCTGGAAATAAAGATGAAGGAGCTGGTGACCAGGGCATAATGTTTGGATATGCATGCAACGAGACGGATGTATTAATGCCCGCACCTATTCATTACTCACATAGAATTTTAAGATTAATGGCAGAAGATAGAAAATCTGGAAAATTGAAAAATATAGAACCAGACTCTAAAAGCCAAGTCACATTTGAATATGTAGATGGTAACCCAACTAAAGTTAAATCTGTTGTGATTTCATCTCAGCATTCTGCAGACGTAAATCAAGAGCAAGTTAGAGATTCATTAAGACCTTATATGCTAAAATCTATACCAGAAAAATTTTTTGAAGATTTTAATGAAGATGATTTTTATGTTAATCCAACTGGAAATTTTGTTATAGGTGGTCCAGATGGAGATTGCGGATTAACTGGAAGAAAAATTATAGTTGATACTTATGGTGGAGCTGCACCTCACGGAGGTGGAGCATTTTCTGGAAAAGACCCAACTAAAGTAGATAGGTCTGCAGCATATGCGGCTAGATATATTGCAAAAAATATCGTTGCTTCAAAAATTTCAGACAAATGTTTGATTCAATTGGCTTATGCAATTGGTGTTTCTAAACCATTATCTATCTATGTAGATTTATTTGATAATGATTTGGAAAAAAATAAATTTGTTGTAGAAAAAATAAAAGATAGTTTTGACCTAAGCCCAAGAGGAATTAGAGAAATGTTGAATTTAAATAAGCCTATATATGAAAAAACAGCTGCCTATGGTCATTTTGGTAGATCGCCAGAAGATAATGGATCATTTTCTTGGGAAAAAACTGATAAAATAAAGGTTTTTTCTAAATAGTTTCTGTTGAATTAAGGAAAAACTTTACTATATTGCCCTTACATTATTGAAATTACAAAGTGGGCTTAAGCCCATTTTTTTTTGGAATAAACAAAAAAAATGTTAAATAAAAGAGCTGACAAACTAGAACTATTAAGAATTGCTGAAGCGGTAGCTTTAGAAAAATCTATAGATAAAGAGCTAATCATTAGCTCTATGGAAACTGGTATAGCGAAAGCTGCAAAATCTAAGTTTGGCCAAGATAATGAAATAAAAGTTATAATAAATAGAGATAATGGCGACATTGAAATTTTTAGAAAATTAATTGTTTCTGAAAATCCTGAAAATTCAAATATAGAAATAAAACTTGAGGATGCAATAAAACTTAATGAAATTAATGAAACAAAAAAGGTAGGAGACGAAGTTTTGCAGCCCTTACCGTCATTTGACTTTGGAAGAATTGCAGCGCAAACAGCAAAACAGGTCATTAACTTTAATGTTAGAGAGGCAGAACGAGAAAGACAATTTAATGACTTTATTGATAAAAAAGATTCAATTTTA
>Ga0209632_10002379_pt1 | contig 18057 bp, 16 predicted proteins | sample COG_10_FD_184754 | JGI IMG/M metagenome (GOLD analysis project Ga0209632, IMG submission 184754) | Pelagic Microbial community sample from North Sea - COGITO 998_met_10 (SPAdes) (version 2) | ecosystem: Environmental > Aquatic > Marine > Neritic zone/Coastal water | place: Helgoland, sampling... | reverse complement strand
GATGGCAAGTTTAATATTAGCCTTGATCTGTTCCATCGACATTCCAGCCGCAAGCTGCACTGATAAGAGTGATGTATCAGGGCAATTGCGTAAAACCTCAGCCATCTCGTCAATATGCCGGTCTATAGAAGTAGTACAGTCATGACACCGCGCTTCGATCTGTTTATCGCCAGCGTAGTTTGCACAGCCATCGATCATACCCTGACTGGTGCGGTCAATTTCTTGCCAAGTCATATTTCGTAGCCCCGTCATCACCCGAAGAGCATCCCCACAAATTTGTCGAGCGATATCCACTAAATCCCCGCGCCCCTGTAGTTTGACGTTTTCCAGAATAGAATCTGTGAACTCTTCAAATTCCGTCTTCCAGATATTTTTCACAGTCTTAGGAGAAACAGCTGGGAAGATGGTCTTTCGTTCCGCCATATGGTCTGGACCATCCTTGCGCATCATGTTTTGGCCCATTAACTGAACCATAAGCCCATCGGGTTGGTATGACGAAAAATATGTGATCTTCTTTTCAACATCAAAAATATCGTTGCGGCGCGTGATCAAAGTAGCCCCAAGCTGCGGTACAAATGCGATTGGGGCATTTTGACGTAGCGTCTTGAGGTCTGGATACGGGTCCCGCCAGAAATCGTCTGGGCTAATATTGTAGACTGGGGGTTTCAAATTTTTGGCCTCACGAATCTAAACGACGGACGTTAAGTTTATAGAATAACAGACGTGCAATACTTTTGTAGCATCTGTCATATTGGGCTCTGACCCGCCTGTTAGCGGCACCTTGCTGTCCGTTTCCTAAAATGGGACCGTCAGATTAAACTCGGTTGAAGTGGGCAGGGTGTATTTATAGCGTCCGTGGATGACAAAGCACTCGCCATTTAGATAAATCGTGTCGCAGCCGGTCTTGATGAGTGGCGCCAATTATTGAGCGCATAGATTCAGGCTGCGCCAGCAATCTGATGCGAGTTCTCATTCGTCTGACAGCACCATCGAACTGCCTACCTCAAGTAATTTTGCTCTGGCAGTGCCCCGACTAGGAATGCTTACCCAACCTTTGGGGGATCTATTTTCAGGAAGAGCGATTCAACTTCTTTCCGAGTAGGCATCGAGGGTGCTGTCCCCCGTCGAGTTACGGATATGGCGGCGGTAGCTGTGCCAAAACGGATCGCCTCAAGTGGTGATCGCCCTTCAGCAATAGCAGCTGCAAAGCCACCATTGAAAGCGTCGCCCGCACCGGTCGTCTCAACCACTGGGCCCGCGTTGATTGCAGGTAAATGAACTGAATTGATCCCGTCGTGATAAAGGCAACCATTCTCGCCGAGCGTAATTATTGCTGCACCTGCACCTTTGGCGAGCAATGCTTCGGCTGCGGCACACGCATCTTTTGACGAGTTGACTATGACTCCGGTAATTGCCTCAGCTTCGGTTTCATTTGGGGTGACAAAATCGCACAGCGCAATCATGGAGCCAGGTAGCTCTGCGGCCGGCGCTGGGTTGAGAATTGTAGTTGCGCCAGCTTTTCGAGCGCAGGCCAAAGCATATTCAGCGGCATCTATCGGTTGCTCAAGTTGAGTCATAAAGACCTTGCACTCCTGGATAGCTTCGGCGTGAGTGTCGATATCTGAACGACTGATTGTTGCGGCAGCGCCTGGACAGACAATAATGGCATTATCCCCGGTGTTTTCATCAATAAAGATGTAAGCAGCACCCGTATAGTCGTCAGCGCGCTGAGTAGCCAGCGACGTCACCCCCGCTTTTTTCCAGGTTGCCAATGCCATATCGGCAAATGGATCCTTACCAAGTTTCGTTATGAAGCCGACGGAAGCGCCAGCCATGCCAGCAGCAACAGATTGATTAGATCCTTTGCCACCCGGACCGAGTACAAAGGACTGCCCAAGGATGGTTTCACCCATCCGTGGCTGACGTTTGGCTCGATACGCTGTGTCAGCTACGAAAACCCCTAGAATGACGACATCAAGGGTCATTCCTCTGGCCCAATAACGCCTTTGCGCAGAATAAAGCAGCCGTAGAACCGGCGTTCACCCGTTTGAATTACTGCATAACTCTTGCGCGCCAGATCGTAAAAGGCGAACCGCTCAACGCTGATCATTGGACGGGGTTTGCCTTCAGCGAGGTTAATCTGTTCTTGCACTTCTTGTTGGGTCGCTGGAATTTCATCTGGGGCGTCAACGACCTCCATGCGCATTGCAAAATCATCCACGAATGTATCCAAAGGCAGGACTGAAAGGATGGAGCCTATTGCCTCGCCGCAGGTTAGGTTGTCCATTCGTAAAAGGGTGCCAAGACCCGTGTCACGCGCCACACTTTCTGCAGGAAAGTTAGTATCACAGATCACCAGCGCATCTCCATGCCCCATGGCGCGCAAGCAATGCAGCACATCAGCATTCAGCTTGGTATCAATCCCTTTCAGCATTTTAACACCTCTCCTTGGCTATCAAAACCTTACCACTCACTAACCTTGGTGAAATAGACAGTAGCCATTGTCAATCGAGCCTTTCGCCGCTTTCCCAATCAAATAGGTGCACTTCATCCAACTCAACGCCGAGGAATACTTCGTCGCCAGGTGCCAGCGTGTGTCGCTCTCGGAAGACAACTGTGATTTCTTGATCTTGAAACTGGAGCACCACATGAATTTCTGAGCCAGTCGGCTCCACTACGCGTACCTTGGCAAGCAATCCGGCATCCGCAAGCTTGAGATGTTCTGGCCGGATGCCCAAAATGATCCTGTTTCCTGCAGCGAGTCCTTTAGACGCTGGAATAGCAAGTGTTGATCCGGCCAGCGTAATCGTTGCTGACCCGTCTTCAACTGCGGTTATCTCACCGTTGAGTAGGTTCATGGCGGGAGAACCAATAAAGCTGGCAACAAACCTGTTTTTGGGACGGTCATAAAGATCTAACGGGCTGCCGACTTGTTCCACATGACCACCGTTTAGAACCACTATTTTGTCCGCCATGGTCATAGCTTCAATCTGGTCGTGGGTCACATAGACGGTTGTCGTTTGCAGGCGATGATGCAGCTCCCTAATTTCTGCGCGCATCTGAACACGAAGCTTAGCGTCAAGGTTGGACAAGGGTTCGTCAAAAAGGAAAACCTGCGGATTTCGCACAATGGCTCGACCCATCGCCACCCTTTGCCGCTGTCCCCCAGAAAGTGCACGGGGATAACGCTTGAGATATGGTGTCAGGCCAAGAATTTCGGCTGCATCCGCGACCTGGCGTTTTACCTCGGCCCTGTTAATCTTTCGAAGTTTCAGTGAAAACCCCATGTTTGCTTCGACTGTTTTGTGCGGATATAACGCGTAGGACTGAAACACCATTGCGATGTCACGTTGACTTGGCGAAAGATTATTAACCCTTCGATCCCCGATGGTGACGTCGCCTGATGTAATTTCTTCCAGCCCGGCAATCATCCGCAAAAGGGTGGATTTACCGCATCCTGACGGGCCTACAAGCACCACAAATTCGCCGTCGGCGATATCCACGTCGATGCCGTGGATAACAGCTGTGTCACCGTACCTTTTGTGTAATTGTCTTACTGAAACCTCTGCCATTGCCATCCCTAAATTTGGCTATCTCTTTGTAATCTGCCTAGCTCACGGTTTGACTTTTGTCCAGTTCTGACATGACTAGCATGTTAGTTACTTGACACATGACAATTTTCAAGGGACGTTAAGCGCAGACAGGCAACATCACGTGACTGCCATTGATGCCTTTGACGTGTCGTCACCGAACGAACGGACAGCATTGATCAATGGCTAATTATGAAGACGACGATGGTTTACTGAAAGGGAGTAACTAAAATGAAAGTCGAACACTATAACGCCATTATAAATAAGCAAATGACCCGGCGAAATATGCTTCAAGGTGCCGCGAGCGTCGGCGCAATTGCCGCCATGGGAGGTCTTATTCCCAAACAAGTTGCTGCTGGTGGTCACTCTGCGTTGCGAGCTGAGATCCTGCAAATTCCGGGTGTTGGGGCGGGTTCCCCGACTGACGCCGACTGGCAAAAAGTTGGTAACCTTTGCCTTGGACCAACGAAGGAGCGTGTGGCTGAAGGTGAGTTCGAGGGGGTTGAGCTGACTTTTATGGGGTTGAACAATCAGAACCTTCATAATTTCCTATTCCGTGGATTCTTAAAGCCTTGGGAAGCTTACACTGGTGCCAAGATCAATTGGGTTGACCTCGCACAAGCAGATTACAATCCGCGCCTGCAACAGGCGATTGCCACAGGCACTGTTGACTTCGACTTGATTGAAATGGGTGCGCCTTTTGAAGGTGATACAGCTGGCAAAGGCCTGCTTGATGAAATGCCTGCCTGGGTCGAGGAGCAGATCGAAGCCGACGATCTTGTGAGCTATTTGCAGGCGCCAGTTGGCACCTGGGACGGCAAGAAATACCGTGTCACTATCGATGGTGATTGTCACACATTCTGTTACCGGACGGACTATTTCGGCGATGGAGCAATTGGCGGCGCATCTGTGCCCAAGACCTGGCAAGAGGTGAACGCCGCCTCCAAAGAGTTGATCGGCAAAGAAGACCCGCTGACAGGGCTGCCTGCGCATGGTTATCTTGACCCACTCAAAGGCTGGGGTGGTTTTGGTTTCTACTTCTTAGAAAACCGCGCGGCGGCTTATGCCAAGCACCCATCTGACCCTGCATGGTTGTTTGATCCAGATACCATGAAGCCAAGGGTCAACAACCCGGCTTGGGTTCAGGCGATCCAAGATGTTCTCGATCTCATCGAGGCAGGTGCTTATCCTGCTGATCAAATCAACGCTGATCCAGGCACAACGGGCTTCCAACAGTTTCTTGCTGGTACAGGTTCTATGCTGATGTGGTGGGGCGATATCGGTTCAAACGCTCGCACTTCAGATACATCTGTGGTCGGCGATGTTGTTGGCTTTGGGATCAACCCCGGTTCTGATCGCGTCTACAACAGCCAAAGCGGAACTTGGGAAAACACCTACAACGAGGCACCTAACATGGCGTACCTCGGCTGGGGTGTTTACGTCACCAAAAACGTACAGGGTGACGACAAGAAGCAGAAAGCGGCATGGAGCGCAGCAGCGCATCTGGGTGGTAAAGACATTTCGCTCTGGATGTCAGCCTATCCATCTGGTTTCCAACCTTACCGGAATTCGCACTTCCAGTACGACGAATGGGAAGCGGCAGGGTATGATCGTGCCTATATCGAGGACTACCTCGGATCGAATGCTGACAGCTACAACCACAAGAATGCCGCAATCGAACCACGTATCCCGGGTATTTTCCAGTACTACTCAGTCGCTGAAGACGAATTGGCGAAGGGCTATGCCGGTCAATACGGATCTGCTCAGGAAATTGGCGATGCCATCGCCGCAGCTTGGGAAAAGATCACAGATCAGATTGGCCGCGACAGCCAGGTCGCGCTTTACAAGGCCTCACTTGGGCTTTGACCAAAACCTTCAGACCGCCGGTACATCCGGCGGTCTGGCTCTAACCCCCTAACCTGAGGCCGCATTGCCATGAACACCGCAGGTGATCTGCTTCACGTCGTGACCGCCGACAATATTTCTAACCAGCGTAGACGTTTTAGCAAGCTGGTCGTTTGGGGTTCTGCTGCGCTGATGTTCTTTGTCGCGGGCTTACAAACTGCTGATCAAAACGGCTGGATCAACCTTGGATTCTCAACGTGGCGTCCGACCCTTTACGCTTACTGTCTTTGGGCAGTTTGCCTTTGCGCCGGGCAGGTGATTGCCCGGGGTGAACATGGCAAACGCACTCTTTTTGTCTTACCCGCTGCGCTCTTTGTTGTGTCTATGGTGGTATTTCCACTGCTCTTTGGGCTGATCATCGCGTTCTCAGACTGGAACCTCGCGTCGCCTGATGGCAGGCAATTCAACGGCTGGGACAATATCCGCCAGATGTGGGCTGACCCTTTTTATTGGAACGCGATGCGCAATATGGTCTGGTATTCACTGGCTATCATCGTGGAATATGCGGTTGCCTTTGGTCTTGCGCTCTTGCTGAATGCCCAAATCAAAGGGCGGAAATTCTTTCGGGTCGCATTTTTGCTGCCTCTGATGCTGTCGCCGGTTGCCGTTTCGTGGATGATTGGCAAGTCCATGCTGGAAAACCGCTTTGGCCCGATCGCACGCATGCTGCGCGAAATGGGCGTGGACAACCCATCGTTCTTTTCTTCGCCCGAAATCGCTCGTCTTATGATCATGCTGATGGATGCTTGGACATATATCCCCTTTATGATGATCATGATCCTTGCAGGGCTCCAGGCCATCCCCAAAGAATTGCATGAAGCCGCCGAAGTAGATGGCGGCAGCGCTTGGACCCGGTTCTGGGAGGTGACATTTCCACTCATGTTACCGGTGTCTATCACGGCGATCCTGATCCGCATTATTTTCAAACTGAAGCTGGCGGATATCATCATCAACGTCACCTCCGGTGGACCAGGGGGAGCAACCGATAGCGTTACATCCTTCATTTTCCGCGAATACAGAGACCGGTCAAACGTAGGATATGGCACGATGCTGGCAATGTTCTATTTGGTGATTATCGTGATTGCGATGACTATCATGATCAAGGCGGCGGACCGCTGGATGCGACCGAGGTACTAATATGTCAGATCAAATTTTCCACGATAGCGAGGCAGATCGCGCCTTCAAGGCAAAGCGCTTTACCGGGCGGGTGGCAATCTATGGGATCCTAATCCTATGGGCATTCATTGCGCTGTTCCCGATCTACTGGACCATCACGACCAGCTTCAAGATGGCGCCCGACGTTATGAAAGGAAATATCATCCCTTACTGGGACTATACACCGAAATGGCTAGGCTGGCGGTCGCTTGGGCTATCGCCTGACACCATCAGTAATGAAAGCACGGTGCGTGCCGAATTCTTGAAACGGTTCTGGAATTCAGCGGTCATTGCTGTGTCAGCCTCGGTGATCGCCGTTGGTTTGGGCAGTTGTGCCGCTTACGGGCTATCACGTTTCAATTACAAGTTTGGGTTCATGCGGAACTCAGACATTTCTTTCTTCTTTCTGAGTCAGTTGATCCTACCGCCGGTAGTTTTGGCCTTGCCCTTTCTGGTTCTCTACAAAGCTCTCGGCATGTTGGACACGCGGATCGGGTTGATTTTGCTCTATGCTTTAACAGTTCTCCCGATTGTTATCTGGATCATGCGTGATCAATTCGGTTCAATACCTTCTGAGTTGGAAGAAGCCGCGCTTGTCGATGGCCTGTCAATCTGGGGTGCATTCCTGACCATCATCTTGCCCATTGCGCTTCCCGGTATGGTCGCGGCTTTCATCCTATCGCTGGTTCTGACCTGGAACGAATACTTCTTTGCGGCTCTGTTGACGTCGAGCCATGCCAAGACTTTGCCAGTAATGGTGGCTAGCCAAACCGGCAGTCAGGGCATTAGCTGGTGGTCTATGGCAGCGCTCAGTTTCGCCGCAATCCTACCTCTGATCGTGATTGGCATTGCACTTGAGCGCTTCATTATCAAAGGGATGGCGGCAGGTGCTGTGAAGTAGATTTAGATCCCGACGAGATGGACCTTGATCCCCAGCGCCTGCGCGAGAGCTGAACGGCAAAGAACCGCATCAAGCGCCGATTTAGCATCTTTAGCATAAACCACATTCACGTGATTGCCCTTGTGGCGCGCCATCAATTTGTCCCTGTCGATCCCGTCCAATTGCGCATGCATGATTGGCCATTGCCACGTTGTGGCATCAAGGCGGCGCTGCGTTTCACCTTTTGTAAGGTCCAGCGCCTGACCAGTACCAATGTCCATGTGTAGGGCGTTACCTTCTATAAAAATCCGCGACCAGACGATAGAGCCTGGCTTTGCAACGCCTGCAAGCGTCGATCCGCCTAGCCGAAAATACATCGGAGGTTGCCGGTGCCCCACCGAACCAGCAAAGCCGTCCACATGATGTGCGGGCGGGGTCGCACCAGAAATTTCGAATACCCAAACGAAACCGGCATCGCCGTCGCGATCGTCATCCCCCCAACGTACGTCATGCAGCGTCGTTTCAACCGGCAACCCAAGGGCTGCCTGCACGCGATTGGTCAAAAGCGCATCTAGCCCCGAACACTCATCCACTTCGTTGAAGTGAATGATCGGTTGGCCCGGTTTGATTTCTTGCCCGGCAGTATCAAGGACCGGCGGGCGTTCTGAATTGTTTAATAGCCCTTCGACGAGGTCTGAAGCGGGTAGCAGATCCTTAAGCCCCTGCTGGTATTGGATACCGATAGCGTCACAACCGTACTCGTACGCCATCCGCACGGCGGCGACATACATGCGGCCTTGCCAAACCACCTGATGGTGGGTGAGTTCGGTGGTTTCATCCTCGCCAAACTTAAATTGCATTCCGCGCACCTCTAGCCAGTCCAGTACGGCACGACCCTCGTCCTCAGGCACTTGGGTTGTCTCGTAGTAGAGAGCCGATTGCGACAGGCGCTCTTTGAATATGCCGGTAGGATGAAGAAGATGATCTGGGATGATGGCATTAAACATCCCCATACAGCCTTCATCAAATACGCCCATGATCAGCTTGTCGCGTTTAATCGTTTCGGCAATATCCTGCGCGACTTTTGCTAGATGATCTGGGACTTCAAAATCGTCACGGACATGGTTCACCTTATGTAGGAGCGCCCCAGTTTGGAGCCATGTCCGAAATCCTTTCAGAAAGAAGTCATCTGTGAAATCCACACTCCAAAGCGTCGCATAGGGCACACCAGCCTTAGTCAATGACCCGTTGAGGTTCAACATGCCAACCAATCCCGGCCATTGGCCTGACCAGTTTGCTACAGTCAGTATCGGGCCATTGTGGTGGCTTAGCCCGGGCAGCACGTGGTGCGAATATTGCCACGCCGATTGAGCGATAATGATCGCGGCATCAGGTGGCAGATCCCGGAACACATCCAAGCCTTCACGCTGGGATGCAATAAAGCCGTGGCCCCGGTCAGGGCTGAACGCATGGGCGCGTATGATTTCAGCTCCATTGTTTCTTGCTGCCATCATAAGGGCATCTTCCATAGTAGCCTGCGCGGGCCAACATGTTTGATTTGCACTTTCGCGCAAATCGCCGCTGGCCAAAAGATAGACTTGTTTCATTTATTAATCCCTCAAAGAGAATTTCTCCACGCGCGAAGTCACTATTCCATGTTCGTATGCCTGGCCCGGATACTCTCCGCCGTTTCGTCCAAATCCACGATGAGCTTTAAGATTATCGCCTCAAACAAGATAAACAGGGCCCCTTCGTAGAGTGACCCCATAGGCAACGTTGAGGCGTCTTTCTCCTGTTCGTCTGCCATAGTCTGCGCGTGGACAAGGACTGTGTGATCTGCAACCTTTGCGGTCTTAGTCTGCGCCTGTGCGGTTAAAAACAAAACCGTGGCACCGCCCGCTTTCGCCTGACCGATCAAGGCCGTCACCGTTGAAAGAGATCCCGGACCCGCCGAGACAATGAACAAATCGCCTGATTTCATAGGAGGAGCCGCCATATCGCCTTGCATGCAAACGAGCTTGCCCAGATGATGGAGCCGCATGGCGAACCCTTGAATTTGCAAGCCCTCGCGTCCACAGCCATAAAGCATGATGCGACCTGCTTCGGCGATCATCTGGCAGGCAGTTTCGACCTGCAAAGGATCGATCCTTTCGGCGACTTTGCCAAGTTCAGAGAGTGCTGCTTGCATATCGTTTTGCAACTTCAAGATGAAAGCTCTTTCGCTATATCCTTGGTTTGTTCATAAAGCCTGCGAAACAGCGCATAGTTTTTCTCATAGGCGGGATCGTTTGCTGCGGTGACCTCTTTGGCGATCGGATTCCATTGGGCGATGTCCGCGAGTTCGGCCTCGCCCAATGCAATCCGTGCGAGAAAAGCATCGCCATAACTTGCGCCCACAATTTTTTCGCAAACAACCTGATCAACCTGCGATGTATCTGATGTTGCCTGCATCCAAAGTGTATTTTTCGTGCCCCCTCCGACAGCCAGAATGCGGGACAGCTCAACGCCGACTTCGCGATAAGTTTCCACTACATGAGCGGTCCCAAACGCAATGCCCTCGATCAAAGCCCGGTACATATTTCCCCTTGTGTGTGTAAGGTTCAATCCAAAGAACGCGCCCTTGGCTTGTGGATCATGGATAGGTGTGCGCTCGCCAGAGAAGTAAGGCAGGAACAGCAACCCTTCGGAACCTGGCGGGACTTTGTCTGCCTCTGACGCGAGCGTAGTAAAGGCAGTGTCGCGTGGCAGATCGCGTGTGAACTGATCGCGAAACCAGTGGGTCAGCGTCCCTGACGTCGCCAGCCCCGCCATCGAAGCATGTTGCCCAGGGAAGAGCCAAGGTGCATACCAAAGCCGACCATCGCGGACCCGATCGTGTGTGAGGGTTATGATAAAGATAGTCGAACCATACATCATCATCATATCGCCGGGTGATTTCACACCAACACTCAGGGCCTCTGCAGCGGCGTCAATGGTGCCTGCTGTTACGGGCGTGCCAATAGCCAACCCAGTAGCCTCTGCCGCTTCCTCGGTAACGTGGCCCGCGATTTCCGACGACCACAAAAGACGTGGTAGCATTTCTGGCGTCGCGATCTCAGGCCCTAGGTCAAAGCACCAATCCTGCGTACCTACGTCGTAGATGGGTGAAAAATTTGCCGCAGTGTAATGATCTATTACGTACTCACCGGTCAAGCGTTGTACTAGAAAGCTGGTGGAAGTAAGGATTTTGGCTGTCTTGGCGTAGAGGTCCGGCCGTTGCTCTTTTAGCCATAGGATTTTTGGTCCAACGGACTGAGAGGTCAGCGCGTTGCCGCAACGCTCTAAAATGAGATCTTCCCCGATGCGTGCCGTCAAAGCCTCAACCTGAGAAATCGCGCGGGTGTCGACGCCGTATAGCACCCCATTCATCAATGGCGCGTCGCTTGCGTCCACAGGCAACATGCAAGGGCCAATGGCTGAGCAAGCAACGGCCTTAATCTCGTCCGGTGCGCAGCCAGCATTGGCAATCAGTTCTTTCGTTACTTTAACAAAGTCGCCCCACCAATCCTCTAGAGGCCTGTGTTCAGCCCAGCCGGGCTGCGGAACAATCATCTCATGCGGGTGGTGCGATGTTGCGATCACAACGCCTGCGGCATCGACCAAAACACCTTTAGTCTCAAACGTGCCTATGTCGATTCCAAGTGTGTAGCTCATACCCAACGCTTTAATAAAAAGTCTGGACCGATGCGCTCGAGCCCTGCAACCAGCAAAGCCGCCAAGTCCTCCAGATCGCTTAGCTGGCAGACCTCAAGCGAAGAATGACTATAACGCATGGGAAACCCCAAATCGATGGCGGCAACACCCTTTCCGACATGCTGAACATAGCTAAGGTCTGTTAAAACGCCAACCTGCGCAGATCTTTGCAATCCTACGCTTGCGTCCTCTGCCGCATTTTCAAACAGGGATACCAACGCGGGATGTGGCAGAACACCATTCAGCGTTCCGCGTCCATGAAAACTATACAGGCTCATGCCTGGACCACGGCCGAGATACATCTCTCCCAAGTCAACCGTATCCGGTGTGTCGCTTGCTAGCATCAGATCGATTTGGATGGCTATATCAGGTTTTAAAGCTTGCGCGGCGCTCAAGGCACCGCGAAGATTGAACTCCTCTTGCGTGGAAAAGACTACGTGAACGGTCGGTCCGCTGACCCGCTTCGCAAGACTGTTTGCTACGTCAAGAAGCACGGCACATCCTGCGCGATCATCTACAGAAGTGCCTGCGATCCGCCCCTCGGCAAGCTCAACAACATTGGGTACGTAAGTAACGGGTGTTCCGATTGAAATGCCCGCTTTTTCAACCGCTGCTTTGGTGCTGTGTCCTGTGTCTATGTAAAGGTCAGCGGTACGCACGACTTTGTATTTCTCATCCGGTTGTGTCGCATGATGGCTTTTGTTGGCGATTATACCGGGAATATCGCGCCCGTCGGCTGTACTGAGAACAACTGACTGGGACGCAAGCGCGCGTTCCGGCACCCCTCCCATCCGGTGTATGCGGATCAGTCCATCATCTTCGATCTTGCGGACAATGAAACCAAGTTGATCCATATGCGTAAACAACATCACAGACGGATTGCTGCCGGGGAATGTTGCGATCAGATTGCCTAGTGTGTCTGTTTCACAGGTGATTGGCATTCGTTTGGATATCGCGGCGGCAACCCGGCACTCGTGGCCAGAAAGGCCTGGAATCTGCATCAGTGCCTTTAGATTATCTGCAATCATCGGGCAGCCTTTGCGCGGTCCATAAAGTCTCGAGCTCGCTCCGGATCGACCGCGTTCCAGGTATCGCCATCTACTTTAAGTGACGAGCCAACAATACAACCATTCGCCACACGCATCACCTCGGCTACGGTCTCATGTTTGACCCCGGTATTTGCCAGAACTGGAATGTCCGGCAGCACTACCTTGACGGCTTCGAGATCTTCCATCTTTGCAGCCTCACCGGTGATTTGGCCCGAGACGAGAACAGCATCAGGAATGGAGGAGAAAACAGCTGAGCGCGCTCGATCTGGTAGGGGACGCCGATCAAGACTATCAGCAAACTCTGCACTTACATTGTAAAGCATTAAAAGATCATCGCGTTCCAGCTGCTTGCGATATCTCATTGCATTGCCTGCATCTGGTGCCCAATGTCCCATGTCACTTGCGTAAGTCCCCGTAAATATCTCCCGGCAAAAGGCAGCACCAGTTGCTGCCGCCAGCGCAATAGTGCTGCGTGGATCCCAAAGGACATTTACGCCAAATGGTACGGCAATCTGATCGCGAAGTTGCCCAATCACATAGGCCATTGCGGCCGTACTGGCGGTGTCGACAGAAAACTCATAAGGGCGGTCATTTTCATTACCAAACATGATAGCATCTACTCCAGCTGCCTGAAGTGCAGTGAGGTCAGCTCTTGCGGCATCGACTAACCCTTCCAGACCACGTTCGTTGTCATGCAAAGGTGTCCCGGGCAGTGCGCCGAGATGTACCATCGCAATCACTGGCTTTTGTGTCCCAAAGACGGTCTCAAAGCGCTGCATTTATGCCCCCTACGATTTCTTGCATGATGCAAAATTTTGTAGATGCAGTCCAGCGTTATTCATACTAGCATGTCAGTTGGAGGTACAAGCAAATGACGTTGCAAACTAAACACTGGGACCGATTGGGAAATGGAGGCCTGACATTCACGAAGCTCGGCATGGGCATGGCTCCGCTAGGCAATCTCTATCGCGCCATCAGCGATGAAGAGGCGCATTCAGTTTTGACCCGTGCCTGGAATGCCGGCGTGCGTTATTACGACACTGCCCCGCTATACGGACTCGGTCTGTCAGAAACGCGGCTAAATTCTTTTCTGCACGGCAAGGATCGTGACAGCTACGTCCTTTCAACCAAAGTCGGGCGTTTGCTAAAGGCTACTACCCAGGACAAACGCGATGGGCTCGATAAGTGGTTTGATGTCCCTGCAAGGAACGAAGTTTATGATTATACCTACGATGGAGTGATGCGTTCGGTTGAGTTCAGTCTTGAGCGGATAGGCGTTGACCGAATTGATATTCTCTTTGCCCATGACATCGATCTAGCAAACCATGGTTACCAGGAGGTGCTTGACGCAAAGTTAGCTGAACTAATGGATGGCGGCTACCACGCGCTGATATCCCTGCGGGATCAGGGTGTGATTAAGGCTTTCGGCGCAGGCGTGAACGAATGGCAACCATGCCAATGGTTGGCGGAGCGCGGGGATTTTGACCTGTTCCTGCTCGCCGGGCGCTACACTCTTTTGGAGCAAGAAGCGTTGCAAAGTTTCCTACCGTTGTGTGAAGAACGCGGGATCGGAGTCGTCATAGGTGGGCCATACAATTCCGGTGTTTTGGCTACGGGTCCAAAGCCAGGCGCGTATTATAATTACGAGCCCGCGCCAGATGAAATCCTAAAACGTGTTGGTGAGATTGAGAATATCTGCATGCGACATGGCGTGCGTCTGGTCGATGCCGCCTTACAGTTCCCGCTGCATCATCCCTCGATTGTATCTGTGGTCCCGGGCGGGCAAGGACTAACAGAGATGAATAGCAACATAGCTGCAGAAAGCGCAGATATTCCTGCTGTATTGTGGTCTGATCTCAAAGCTGCCGGGCTGCTTCGTGGGGACGCGCCATGAACGTGAAAATTGATAGCCATCAACACTTTTGGAACCCAAGACGTGGGGACTACGATTGGATGCCAATGGACAATGAAATCCTCGCAAGGGTCTACGGCCCGCGAGATTTAGAGCCTCACCTGTTGGCGACTGCGATCGATCAAACTGTTCTTGTTCAGGCCGCAGCAACGGTGGAAGAAACCGAGTATATGTTGGGCATTGCAGATGCATCGCCTCGCATCGCCGGGGTTGTTGGCTGGATTGATTTCGAAAATCAAGAGCACGCATACCATTTGCGCAGGTTGGCCAAACACCCAAAGTTTTTGGGTGTCCGCCCGATGATCCAAGACATACCGGACACGGATTGGATGCTAAGGGAAGACATTCAATGGGCTTATGAATTGATCATCGAGTGTGATTTGACATTCGATGCTTTGGGTTTTCCTCAACATCTTGCGAACTTCCTGACGCTGTTCACGCGATACTCTGACATGCGGTTCGTCATTGACCATTGTATGAAACCCCAGATTCGCAATCATTCCGAGGACAGCTTTACCCATTGGGCCGATGGAATGAGTCGCCTGGCTGACCAGACTACGGCGTATTGCAAATATTCTGGACTGGTCACGGAGTCCGACGGTTGGTCACTTGAGAGAATGCGACCCTACGTTGAGCATCTACTGAAGGTCTTTGGGTCTGATCGATTAATGTGGGGCTCCGACTGGCCGGTCTGTCGCCTTGAGGCGAGCTACGACGCTTGGCATTCGGCTGCGCGCGCGTTAACGGCGGATCTGTCCAAGGCTGCGCAAGATAGAATTTTCGGTGGTACAGCGAAGGAGTTCTATCGCCTTTGACTGACGTGGTTGGAAGCGGCCTTCTGTCCTGCGGACACCGCTTCGGATAAGGGTAGCCCGCGTAGTCTGCTAGCAGCGTAGGTGCCGACAAAAACATCTCCGGCTCCATGCGTTGATATCACGTCGACCGGATGCGCTTTCTGTACTTCACAGGGTTCCCCTGGTGTAGAAAAAGCCGCGCCGTCGCCTCCCATCGTTAGGATGATTTCTACGTCTGGTGCCAGGTCAGCAAGTTTTGCCAGTATGGCAGCAGGATTTAATTCATTGCAATCGTGGCCTATGAGGTCCGCTGCTTCAAGCCGGTTCACGATCAGCGTATCGACCAAAGCAAGATCAGCGATTTGAATCTCTTTGGCCGGCGCGGCGTTCCAAAGTATCTGGGCACCCCTTGCACGGGCCGCATTGGCAAAGGCAGCGAAAGCACCTGGAGCCATTTCATTTTGCAACAATACCATCGAGCAATCTGATGGAATCTTAAACTCAGACATATCAAACGTATGATTTTCGCCCGATACAATCACCGCGCCGTAGTCTCCACCTTCGGTAGAAATCGCAACACTCATCCCTGATGACCCTAGCCCCCGCTGGAGCTGGCTGACATCGATACCTGCCGCTTCCAATTGTTTAAGCATGGACTTACCAGCTGCGTCGGCGCCAATGCGCCCAGCAAAATTCACGGGCGCGCCGGCGTTGGCCGCGGCAATGGCCTGATTGCCGCCTTTGCCGCCAAATTGATAGGCCACCTCTTGCCCGCGAAGGGTTTCATCTAATTCAGGCAATCGAGGTGCCCTCACTACGACATCCCAGTGCAATGCGCCTACAACCAAAAGCCTCATGAGCCGTACAGCGCTTTCGCAACGATGCGATGCGATTTGGCAGCGTCTTGTTTATCGATTGCATCCGCAAGCGTTGCATCATCAGCAAGCGCCTCTGCAACATCCATCAGACGGTCAGTCAATGCAACGTTAGTACGCGCCTCTTCTATTGGATCTAAGCCACCCATATCAGGGAAGGTGTCAAAGTAGATCACGTCGGTCTGGTTCATCCGTAACATGGCTACCAAAAGCTCAACTGTTTGGATTGCGTGAACCGACCCAACCATCAGTCCATCGTCGCGTTTGCCATAACCGTCATTCAAATGCAGCCCGATCATTCGCGAATGTCGACCGATTAGCGCGGCCGAATGGGCGGGCATTTCATCGGCATAGAGTACATGGGCGAAATCAAGCGTGACCCCGAGATTGGGTGCACTGACTTCCTTACAGGCCAGCAATGTCGTTCCTATGTCGGGCATGAGTGCGTAGGCACGCGGTTCGTTCGGTTTGTACTCTATCGCAATATCTATTGCGAGGTTGTGGGCGCACACCTCTGAAATAGTTTTAATTGTTCGATCCCATGCGGCGGCGTAGTCCATCTGAAAGGCATAGTCGAAACCATCTTGCCCCATCCAAAGTGTGACAGTCTTGCCACCCATCGCGGCACAGACATCAATGCCCTGTTTGGTAATATCGATTGCCGCTTTGCGAACGCAGGGATCGGGGTGCGTAAAAGCACCTAGCTTAAACCCAGGGTCGGTATAGTACCGCATCGCAACACCGTTCAGCGCAAGCTTGGCATCGCTGAGAAAACTTGCCATCTGAGTAGCGTCGTGCTTGGCGAAATGATCGGGAAAGTTCAGATCCGCCGCCCCTAAACCCCCAACTTTGCCAGCAGCCATGATCCAGTCTTTCACATCTGATCCAGGTGAAAGCTGCTTGAATGCATTTAGACGAGCCGCATAGCGAGGGCGATTGGCGCGGATCATTGCTTGTCAAATAGATCTGGGCGATCAATCTCAATAGCTTCTAAGTGCAAAAGCAATTGGCCCAAATGCTTCTTTGTCGCCTTTCGAGCCGTTTTTGGGTCACGTGCTTGCAGCGCTGAAACGATGGCCCTATGCTCGGCAAGCGTATCCGCCACCCGATCTGGATTTGGTAGAATTAATTGCCTCGCCCGATTGACTTGCAGCCAACTTGTTTGGGACATAGCTGCCAGGCGCCGGTAATTGGTAAAGCTCAATATCAAATTGTGCATTTCGCTGTCGAATTGGTAGAAACCCTGAACGTCCAGGTCATCCACGAGGGCTTGTTGAACCCGAAGATTTCTTTGGAGCAGTTTAACTTGATAATCAGTGATTGTTTTTGCGACAAGTTCGACCGCGGCGATTTCCAACGCTTCGCGCAAAAATGCGCCTTCTCGAATTTCAGCCATCGAAAACCGAGTCACAAAGGTGCCTGCCTGCGGAATGACATCAACCAGACCTTCCGCTGCTAAGCGCGTTACCGCTTCAGACACCGGACTACGAGAGATATCTAACTGTTCGCAGATCTCCCCTTTGCGCAGGATTTGTCCGGGTTGATAGGCCAGCGATAGAATCGCGTCTTTCATGCTGTGATAGACGCGGCTCGACAACGTGCCATTGTAAGAAGACAACGGCGTTAACTGGACTAAAGTTTCAGAAGCAGCTTTTTGAACTGAAGTTTCAATTGTTAACATGCTAGAATGTTACCTGAATTTTCTGACTGCAACAAGCCGCTAACAACATAAAAAGTACAGCCATGAGCCTGCAGCCTGGCGACGTTATTTCCAGAGGTACCCAGCCAGGCGGCGGATTAGGCTAAAGGCCCCCAGTCTAACTTTGAGAGGGTCAAAAAATGTAGCTGAAGATCGAAGAACCAGGTTGTAAGCGCCAACGCAGCGTTGCTTGGGATGCTCAACGAAGCATCGCTGACTTAGCTCGCCCACATATTTCCTGTAGGGAATGTATAGTTGGTGATGCTATCTGCCTTCATTTCGACCGAGAAGCCCGGCTTTTGCGGCGTAAGGTAATGCCCGTTCTTTGTTCGCACAGGGTCGAGGAAATGATCATGCAGGTGGTCAACATATTCGAGCACCCGGTTTTCCAGATTTCCTGATACTGCGATGTAATCCACAAAGCTCATGTGCTGAATTAGCTCGCAAAGCCCGACCCCGCCTGCAT
>Ga0209632_10002377_pt1 | contig 18063 bp, 17 predicted proteins | sample COG_10_FD_184754 | JGI IMG/M metagenome (GOLD analysis project Ga0209632, IMG submission 184754) | Pelagic Microbial community sample from North Sea - COGITO 998_met_10 (SPAdes) (version 2) | ecosystem: Environmental > Aquatic > Marine > Neritic zone/Coastal water | place: Helgoland, sampling... | reverse complement strand
TAAAGGATGAGAATGTTTATACGCATTTTATGCCTTATGAAGAAAGCACAGCACATCCAAATGTTCAGCAGCAAAAAAACATGGCTAATAGTTTAATTGAGTTTATTGAAAAGACAATTGAATGGTAGCTATCAGTCCGTAAGAACCGCAGCCTTTTTTGAGAGATTTTAAGTACATTTTCTCTGATGTTCATCAAATTAATGCCAACGTTTTATGTGAGATTTTTTACGTTGATTTAGCACCTAATTTAATAAAGAAATACGAATCCATAAAATCCATTCGTAATTTTCCAAATAAGCACTTGCCAAAGCAATTAATTATACACGTAGTTGCCAATCGTTATTTATTTCAGTTCAAGTTTGTTAATTCTGTTTCCAACTGTAAATTCTTTCATTTCTGTTTCAAGATTAATAAAATCCACTTGTTTGACCTTTTTTGTAATTTCCCCATTTTTCATTAAATAAATTTCATCACAAGTATCTGCTAAAGTTGAAAATATATGAGAAGAAATAATTACTGTTTTCTCTAACTTTTTAAACCTTTTTATAATTTCAACTATAATTAAATTACTATGGATATCAACACCATTAAAAGGTTCGTCTAGAATAAATACATCATTTTTTTGTAAAAGTATGGCTGTTAAAGCTAATTTCTTTTTCATTCCAGTAGAATAAGTTGAAGCATACTGGTTTAGTGGTAAATCAAATACATTTTTATCCTCAATATTTGATAATTTTACTTGCCTTGCGTTGGCAAGTAGTTGTATATATTCTTTTCCAGTAATTTTAGAAAAAAAGAAGGGTTCAGTCAATAAAAGCCCTAAGTGATTCTTAAGTTTTTTAAAGTCAGATGATACATTTCCAGTATAATTTTCAAGTCCTGAAATGCATCTAAATAGCGTTGTTTTTCCTGCTCCATTTTCTCCAACAACACCATAAATCTTTCCTTTTTCAAACTCTAAATTTATGCTATTAAGAACTTGTTTCTTTCCGTAATATTTTGATAATTTTTTAATTTTAATCATTTAAAATGATATTTAATTTTTTAATAGATTGAGAATAAAAAAGAGGAATAAGTATTAAAAGTATAGGCGGAAACATAAGACTTAGTCCAATTAAAATTCCTTGTGACATATTCATTTCATTTGGAAAAGATGAATATTTAGCAAAAATCATGGTTGATAGATAAACATAACATAAAAGAATGAAGACAATTAAAATATCTATTTGATTAAAAAACACACTGCCTAAAGTAAGCGTAATAGGTAAATTTAAAAGTGAAAAATTGATTAAGCATGTTTTTGTTTTTTCGAATAAAAATTCTTTTGGAGATAAATTATAATTCCAAACAAAATAGTCATTTTCAATTTTTGAATAATAAGAAAAACAGGTTATTCCAATTAAGAGCATAGAAAAAATACCAAGATTAAAATTTCCAACTGAAACTGAGATATAAGTTAAGAAATATGCTATTGGAAAAACATAAAATGTCTTTCTAAAGCCAACAGTAAATTCAAATGGTTTTTTGCTGAATGGCGTTGGTATTGTTGCATTTATATTTGTACTAAAGTTAAAAATTGTAATAATAATTACCAATAAATTTAATATTGAAGAAAATGCAAATTGATTTTTATATACTAAGAAAAGTGTAAAAGGAAGACAATAAATAATATTTTCAACTACTCTTAATTTTCTGTATTTGTCTTTATTATATATTAATTTTAAAAAATCATTTCTTTTTGGTTCACTTAATTTCGAAACAAAACTTATTGCAATCAGTCCATAAACATAAACAGCAAACTCGGTATTTTCAAATAGATGGTTGGAAAGTAAAATAAACACAAATGTTAAAAGTGTAAATCCAATCAAAAGAGGAAGTCCAAAATCAATCATTTTCCTGTTCAGCATTTTAAATTGAAGTAGAAAATAGTCTTTCATTCGCAATTTTAATTTAATGGTTGGCAACGGTTGGTGTATGGTGCGTTTTAATGCAGTTTAGGGGTTGTTGTGAATAGTTTCTGAAATTATTTTTTTAAAACTATCAAATGACATCAAATTTAATTGTTCTTCTCTATTATTATCAAGGGTTTTGAATTCAAAAAATAAATTATGGGAATGTAATTTTCGACCTATTGGATATTTTTTTGAGATTACTCCAACTCCCCAGTCCGTATCAATACAACAAGACTCAACAGAACTATCATATCTCCATTTCAGAAACGCTTTCCAAGTAGTTCCATTCCATTCACTTACTGCTGGTGTCATTCTATAATAGTAATTTTCACGTGAATGCCATTCTGATGGAGGATTGCAGTCGTGTAATACAATAAAGCCATCTTCTTTGAGATACCTTAATGAGTTTATAATATCCCGATCTACTTGTTCAGCAAGATGTAATCCATCAATAAAAACCACATCAAATCTAATATCTTTAGAAAGAACCTTGTCTTGGTCTAAGTATGAAAAAAAATCATCGCTTGTCATTTTAAAATCAACAGGATTTTTGTCAAATTCGATACCAGGATCAACGCTATATTTGTTAGTAGACTTTATTTTTGAATAATTATCTTCAGGATTTCGAACACCTATTTCTAAATAATTTGTTTCTCTATTTATTTTATTTAATAAAAAATTTATTATCTCTGACCTCTTAACTTTTTTCTCAAATTCTATTTTAGATTTTTTCTGTCCTTCTAAATAAATTGGGTCGTTCAATAATTTTTTACCTGTCTTGTAGTACTTTTTAAGAGTTTTAAAACTTAGTTTTTTTATTTTCATAAATAGTTTAAAATTATTCACAACTTGTTTGTGTATAGTTCAGTTGCGTTGGCTAGGACTAAGTTAGTAAATTAAAACTTGTCAGAGAAAATCCCGAAGCAATTTCTAAGTAGGCAAGAAGCCAATAATAAATTATATACGGAGTTTGCAACTCTTTTTTTATTCAACTTTATCATAAGTCAATTTAGAATCATCCGCTAGAACTAATTGTCCAATTAAATTAATTTAAAAGTACTTCTTTTTTCAGAATCACTAATTTTATTCTGAAAAAACAGCTCTCTTACAAAATTAAAGTTGCCTCCTCATTTTTGGTAATTTTTATATTTATTTCTTCAACATCAATATTTTTTTGTTGGCTTTATTTTTCAAATACATTAACGTACAGCTGGCTAACGCTGAATTCATTAAGTCAATAGGGTTAGGTGCTTTGTTCATGCCCCCAATATTTTCAGGCTCATCAGCAAGAATGGTAAAACCTCTTACTTTTGATTCTGTATACTATTTTTCTTTAATTCTTGCTTTTTAGACGTTGTAATTAAAATAAAAATAAGCAGTCCGAAGTATCTAGTGAAAATATTTTAAGACTGCTTAGCATCTATTTTATATAGCCTTTGCAGATATCTTAACGGTATCCGCTATTGTTCTATAGTTAGGAGAAAACCGTTGAACATTATCAATTATTTTTGCATATTGCTCATCTGTTCCGTTTCCCTTTACATCAAATGAGAAACTAAGTTCCTCAAATCCAATGGGACTTTCTTTGTTAACATTTAAAAAACCTCTTAAATCCAAGTTTCCAGTGATGTGAAGTTTCAATTCGTCCAAGCGAATTCCTTTTTTAGCAGCATTAACGGCAAAGCCCACCATCATACATCCTGCTAAACCTCCCAATAGATAATCTTGTGGCGTAGGTCTTTTATTATCACCTAAAAGCTCATTAGGTTCTCCTATAAGAAAACTGAATTCTTTTGTTATTTCAGTCGAGCCAACTTTTTGGTTGTGAGTGGTAACTTTGGTATTAACTCCACCTTGCCACTCTGCAGTTATTCCATAGCTGGAAATCCCTTCTTCTTCTTCTTTGGTTATTAGGTCTATATATTCGTTTAGCCCTTCTAAATTTATTCCGTTTAACATAATTGAAAATTTTAGTATTATTAGTTTAATTTTCGGCAATTACACTTCAGTTTAACATTTTATTTGTTTTTGTAAAACAAAGGGTGTCTTATTTCCAGAATTGATCTTCATCAGTTTGTGAATCAGAGAACAACCAAACTTCTGTAATTTTGTTGTTTTCTACTTTAAATAAGTCAATACCTTTCATCTTCATGCTTTTTGATCTTTTTTGGGCTGAAAATTCGACTGGTGCAGTTATCAAATTTTTATTTACCATTACATTGGAGGCTAACACAATTTTAAAGCTACCTGCTGTATCTTCCATCATACCTCCGATCATTTGTCCGATTTCATCAACACCATTTTTAATGCCAGAAAATTTATTTTCTCCGGGTTGATGCCATTTAACGTTTGGGTCGAATAGTTCAAATAATGCGGGTATATTCCCTTCTGCTAATAATTTGAAATAATTGTTTATTATCGTTTCACTCATAATTCGTTTGTTTTTAATATGTTTAATTTCTACCAGCCATAACCCCACCGTCAATATCCCATATTGCGCCAGTTACCCATGAACTTTGATCTGTAAGTAAGAAGTGAATCGTTTTAGCAATATCATTTGGTCGTCCAACTCTGCCAATAGGGTGAAAATCATTGAATCCTTGTAATGTTTCTTCAATTTTGTCTTCTTCAATAAATGACCCATAGATTGGAGTAACAACGACCGATGGCGAAACGGCATTCACTCTAATACCGTGTTCAGCTAATTCCATAGCTAAGTGTTGTGTTAGACTGTGTAAGCCTGCTTTTGCCATAGAATAGGCTGAGGATGGAGTTGCTTTTATAGCTTGTTTTGCCCACATAGAACCAATATTGACAATAGAACCACCACCAGTTTCAATCATTTGTTTAGCAATAGCCTGCGTTAAAAAGAAAAATGCTTTGTTGAAATTGTGATAAATGTCGTAGTCAGATGCAGCGTGTTCTAAAAATGGTTTTGGGCTAAAATATCCTGCTGCATTTACAAGATATTTTACATTTGGTACGGTATCCTTTAGCCTGTCAATAAATTTTTGTAAAGCTATTGAATCGAGTAGATCGACTCCAATCGTTTTTACAGAACCAAGTTTAGAGAGTTCTTCTTTTGCGTTATCTAGATTTTTATCAGGACGTCCAAGTATCATAACTTCAATGCCATCTTTTAATAATAATTCTGCTGTGGCTTTTCCCATTCCGGTTGTGCCTCCTACAATAAGTGCTTGTGCTTTCATAATATATTTTATTTTTAATTATGAGACAAAATTAGAGTTTAACCATGCTTAATTATGGCACTTTAGATCCTAAGAATGGTAAATTAGAGCAGTTGTTCTTGAAATTGTTTGGAGTCAGTTTAGTTTCTTTCTTGAAGAAGTTCGTAAAACAGGTAGGTTGATTAAACTCTAGACTATAATTAGATACAAATGAGTTATTAAAATAGAGAACCTTTGTTACTAGAATCTGAGCAGAAGTAATGAACTTGATTTTTATTAATTAAAAACAATGTATTAGCAGGATGCTTTTTGTTTATTTCTTAAAAGTATGGAGCTAATTTTTTTAACTCAAAATGAAGTTTTGAAAAATTATTTTTATGTAAATTATATTTTTCTAGTTAGTTTTTAATTGTGCAGTATCGGTTAGTATATGGCAAGTAGGGGAATAGAAGCTCGAAAGAGTTCGATTCAACACGAAGCCATATTTTGATTTAAATCTAAAATTAGCCTTTCTAAGCTGTAAATCAAAATTTGGCGTGTAAGTTTACTCGCTGAAGCTTTTAATAGGCGAGGAGCCCCTATTTGCTATATACATTGTTAGCCACTGGCTTTTACATCTTTTTATAAATATTTTTCGGAAGTATCCTTAATAGTTTTCCAATTAGCCACCATCTTTTCGTTACATAGCCAACTCCTTTTTTCTTTTTAATAATTTCAAAAATTTGCTGTGCGGCTTTTTCTTTAGTTGCTACCCAAAATTGACCTTCTCCTTTAGCCATATCCGTATCTACAAATCCTGGTCTAATGTCAGTCACAAAAATTGGCATTTTTGTTTTTGTCGCTTTTTGCCTCAACCCTTCTAAATAGTTTATCTGATAGGCTTTCGAAGCGTTATAAGCTGGTGCCATTCTGCCACCACGAATACCTGCAATTGAACTAATACCTGCTAAATGCCCATTTCCGTGCTTTTCAAAATAATTAAATGCCCAGTCAACTATTTCCGTAAAAGCATTTACATTAAGTAAATTAGTTTTGTTCTCAATTTCAAATTCGAGATTTTCGTTTAAATCTCCTGTTCCAGAACTTAGAATCAAAAGGTCTAATCCTCCAATTTCATTAGTTAAATCAGTGAGTTTTTCAGAATTTATATCTGAAGTACAATCAAAACAGCTTATAATATAATTTTCAGGATTGCTTTCTTTTAATTTTTCTAATTCAGGTTTTCGTCTTCCTGTAATTCCAACTAAATATCCATTTTTAACAAGAATTTTGGCTAGTTCATTACCAATTCCTGAAGTTGCTCCTACTATAATTGCTTTTTTCATTCTGTTTTTTCGTGAATGTTTTACAACGTTGTTGTGTAAAATTAGTTGCGTGTTTTAAGCACTAAAGTTAGTAAATAATTCACAGATAGAAAGTCTGCGAAGACTTTCGTAAATTGGCTTTTACTAGCAATTTTTTTTACACGGTGTTAGCGTAAGTGATTAATATTTTTTGTGAATTCCAAAACCATAAACTATTCCAAAACCTACAAAGCTATTTTTAGAAATATTTCCAACTAATTTAAATCCAAAATTTCGTCCAAAAGAAGTTGGTTTTCCAACCGGAATTATTCCATAAATTCTATATCTCTTTTTTTTAGATTTAAACCATTTAAAGTTTACCTCAAAAGGTAATCCAATGTAATTGTTTTTAATATTAATTCGTTCATTATTTTCATCAGTTATTTTGTTCGAATACTTATTCAGCGATAGTCCACCAGAAACACTTAACGAAGAACCATCATAAATCCATCTTTTTCCATAGAGCAATCCAATCTCTTTATGATTAATTTTTTCTCTTATAATTGGAAATGGTGTAAAAGGGGATAAGAATACTGCATCTGTTTCTAATTGTATATGTTCTAGATATCTAATAGAAAATAAATTACTTTTGAATTGATAATTTAATTCTCCACCTAATAAAAATCCACCTTTGCCATTAATTTTTCCTGCTCCTCCAAATATGAATTCCCCAAAGATTATTGGCTCATTATTTTCTGTTTTTTCCTGTGAATAAATTCTTAAAGAAAATAAAGTAATCAAAATAATTATTGTCTTTCTCATATAGTTAATTTCATTTATGCTATCTAGTGGCTATAAACCACTAGTGGTTAATAGTTCCATTATATTTTTCTTCAAACTGGTTCAATACATCCAAATACAGCACGTATTGAACCAGTTTAGTTTGTCAAGTGTTTCTTAAAATTCAAATAAAATAATTGCTTACAAATGGTTAAGTTGCTTATGAAGATTTAGACTTGGGAACTTAAATCAAGATTTAACGTACTAAAAAAATTACAGTATTTCAACCAAAAACATAGTTTTTTTAATAATAATTTAAAATTAACGTCAAATTAAAATTAAAATAGCAGAAAAATACAATAATATACATAATAATGTATTTTAGTCTTATTTTTTTTAATGTTCTTCGTTTCCAAACGGTTTAATAATAATGCCAACACTAAAAATAAAACCGTCTGTTGGTGCATAGATTTCGGGAAACTCTGGATTTTCGTGTGGTGGCAAAACTAAAGGCGAAAACCTACTTTGTCTTCTGTCTGTGAAATTTTCAAAGTTCACGAATGCACTACCAAATTTGAAGTTTCTCATTAAAAGTAAACCCATTGTTACAAAATCTGTAGTTTCTGTTCCGTTTGATAAAAATTGTTTTCCAGTTCGCTTTGGACATTAACCACAACGCCGCGCTATACGCAGTGACGTTCTGGGTTTTAAATGGATGCATTTTTATGCGATTCATTAAAAAGACAAAAAGAACGTTATCAAATTGCGGTATAACGACTTGATATGCACTATTTAGTTCGATACCACCTCAAGGTGATTGCTAGTTATTCTCTTAATTCCTACGTCCACCGCAATTTGGAAGCACGCGGCGATATTGCACAGTCCCAAAGGGTGGGAGTGCGAAGCACGTAGCCATTTGGGTTCACCTTTAGGTGAATTGTGCAGTATCGTTGATGTGTAAGGATAGTTGCGTGTTTTAGCAACCATCTTACTAAAAATTGAACGAACCAGAGGAAAATCCGTAGGATTTTCCAAGTAGGCAAGAACCAAGCAATTATTTTTACACGTTGTTACCAAAAGTATTATTAATTAAATTAAGTTACTAAATTGGGTTTTCAGTATTTTATTATTTTTTTCTTTAAAACTTTATCAATTCCACTTTGTAAAATCACAAAATATATTCCAGTAGGCAGGTTTTGTATATTAATTGATTTCTCGTTTCTAATATATTTTTGATCGAAAACTAATTTGCCATGAGAATCAAATAACTTTATTGAAAAATTCTCTAAAAAATCCATAGAATTTATATCAATTGAATTACTAACAGTATTATAGAAAAGAGAAAAGGTGGGTTTTGCTTTATTTACAATAGATAAGACATCAGATCCGTATATAGCTTGATCTCCATTTAAGGAAGTTATAGTCAAGGTTTTACTATTATTTTCATTAACAAGAATGGAATAATCGAAATGGTTATCAGAATTGTAATAAAAATTAAAGTAAATGCGTTCATAAATAGAATTTGAAGTTTGTGAACATCTACCACCAAGACTTTCATACAATTCTGTGAATGTAAAATTATTATTAACGTCATCGAAGACAACAGTGCCAGAAAGTGATTCGCAAACGATACTTGCAAAATTATTTTCCGCGAAAAACTCTAAGCGGATATTTGTAATTTCATTATTAGTAGGAGATAAATTACTTTCATTATTAATAACCAAATCTTCTAAATACCATGAGTTTTCCAAAAGCATGGAATCTTGTGCTAAACTATTCAGTGATATTCCAATTAATAATATTAAAAACTTAATTCTCATTTTTGGTGTATTTTTGGTAACGCCGCGCTATACGCAGTGACGTTCTGGGTTTTAAATGGATGCATTTTTATGCGATTCATTAAAAAGACAAAAAGAACGTTATCAAATTGCGGTATAACGACTTGATATGCACTATTTTGTTCGATACCGCCTCAAGGTGATTGTTAGCTAGTCTCTTAATTCCTACGCCCAGCGCAATTTGGTAGAGCGCGGCGATATTGCACAATCCCAAAGGGCGGGAGAGCGAAGCACGTAGCCATTTGGGTTCACCTTTAGGTGAATTGTGCAATATCGTGTTTGTGTATGGTTAGTTGCGTGTTTAAGCCTGTAATTTAGTAAACAATCACGAACCAGAGAAGATTCCGAAGGAATTTTCCAAATAAGCACTTGCCAAAGCAATTAATTATACACGGTGTTGTGCATAGGCTTTACGCTTTTTAAATTATAACATCCCATAATACATGCAGAGTACAGCAATGGTATCAAAGAAGCCGTGTACAGCAATATTAAACCACAGATTGTACTTCCTTTTGTAAAATATAAAACCGAATATCATCCCTACGATTGCAGCGACAATTTGCCCAGTAACCCCTTGATAGGCGTGTACGTATCCAAATAGTGCTCCGAAAAGGAAGATATTTATAACAAGCGCTAACTTACCATCACCAAAAAATTGTGTGAAGTGACGCATAAAAAAACCTTTCCAAACAATTTCTTCTCCAAAAGCGGCAGAAATCCATATAAATATGAGTATACCCGCACAAGCAGGTAAGTTACCTTCAAGGGACTTAAACACTGAGAAATCAATGGTTTGCCCCGTAAGGAAAGTTACTCCAGGCAAGAGTACAAAAGCATAGAAAGCAAATAATGCAATGGCTAGTAGTGGTGCGTAGATGAAAAAATGGCGCTTTTGATCTTTAAAATTAGATAGTCCTAACGATTTGAATGCATCTTTACCATATATAATAAAACTAGAAAGAATGACTAAGAGCGTTGCTACAATATTCGTAAAATCCCCTAAGCCTGTAGGTACAGTATATAAAATACCTACTATAATAGCAGTAATAAGAGGTGTGATTGTGGTTTTTAAAAAAGGTGTTTTCATTGTTTTTTGATTATGATTATATCAACAAAATAACTGCTTTCTTTTCACAAAATGTCAGTAATGGTAGTCAACTTGACTCAGTGGTCGTGTTTTTATTCCTCAATGGTAGGTAGCATTGGGTCACTGTTTTCAAACCAATCCATAAATTCTTGATTTTTATACCTGCTAATATTAATATAAAAAGCTTTTTTGTGAGAGATTGTAGGTTTGAGTGATATAGAAAGTTTTCCATTTTCTATGGACTGTACTTGTTCAATAGAACGGATATTAAGAATAATTTGTCTATTTACTCTAAAAAAACTTTGTTCGCTAATTTTACTTCCAACTTCATTTAAAGTAAAATCTGTAATAATTGTAGTTCCATCAGTTTTTACAATATATACTATTTTGTTTTCACTGTATATAAAGGCAATTTCAGGATACTTGATTAATGTTATTTTACCACCTTGCTGAATTTTAAGCGTACCTTTTGTAGAGATAAATTTGTGTAGCTTATAAATATCAATTGAAAATAAGAGCGCAATACAGATAGCGCAAATTAATAAGGAGAGCGAAAGTCCGGTTAGTAAGTTATAGATACTATATGACCCAATTCCATTGATTAAACCATTTAAACTAAAATATAAAATGAGATATAGTATGGAAATATACCCTAAGGTTGAAAATAGGAAACGTGATAATAATTGCGCATTAATTTGTTTAGTGAAGTATTTCTGTTTAAAATAAATGAAATTAAAACGAGCGATAAGAATGATTATAATTCCTGCAATTATGGATACAACTATAGGTAATAAAGGAAATTTATAATTTTCATTGAACGGAAAATTTTTTGGCTCAAAAAGATGGTTGGATACAATTGAAATTATTACAATTATAAAGCCATTTCTTACCCAAAAATTCGAAAAACTAATATGGTTTTTAAAAGAGTTAACTATTGATGTCAGCGAAAATTTCAATTTATTATTATAGTTTTTTCAAGCTTATGTATAACGCCGCGCTATACGCAGTGACGTTCTGGGTTTTAAATGGATGCATTTTTATGCGATTCATTAAAAAGACAAAAAGAACGTTATCAAATTGCGGTATAACGACTTGATATGCACTATTTTGTTCGATACCACCTCAAGGTGATTGTTAGCACTTCTCTTAATTCCTACGCCCACCGCTATTTGGTAGAGCGCGGCGATATTGCACAATCCCAAAGGGTGGGAGTGCGAAGCACGTAGCCATTTGGGTTCACCTTTAGGTGAATTGTGCAATATCGGGTAGTATAAGAAACGTAGGGCAGGTGATAAGCACTTTCATTTCAGTTAGTTACTTAGCTAAATATAAATATTTTGCTTTTATTTTTTTCTTAAACGCCAAATTTTATATTTAGCGAACTTTGTTAATACAGACAGACCTTTCGATTAAGCACAAACGCCCTATGTTTTTTATACATTGTTAGGCACTTTTTATTTCTGTTTTCAAATAGTCCAATTCAGTAATTAAATTTTTATATACGGTTTTCTGAAAGCGAATCAAATCTCCAATTTCCAATTCTTCTAATGAGTTTTTTCCAGTATATTTTTTATAAATATTGACAATAATCTCTTGTTTGTTTTGTATTTTTTTATCTTTTCCGTGTTCAATATCGTGAAAGAAGTCAGTTCGTAAATGTTTGATGTCGAAATAAATAGATTCTTCAGCAAGTAATTCTTTAGGGATTCTTGCTAATGAACCAGAGCCTTCATAAATCAGTTTATATAAGCTGTCGATAAGAGATTTGAAATTGTCAGTATCGTCAACAGGTTTAGAAATTTTGACACTTCCTTTTAAATTTTCATTTGTGCTCTTAAATAAATCAATTTGATTTTGACTTTTAAAAATAGAATTTATATCAGCTAATTCTTCTAAAATTTCGTCTGATAAATTTCTAATGGTTTCTTTTCTTGTCAATTCTATTAGTTCAAGTTCGTTGTCTAAAAGTTCAAAATACTTTTGGTATTCCGGGAATTTTGTAACCAATTTTGTTCTTAAAATCGATAGTCTTTTCTTTAAGGCTGTTATACTGTCAGCTCCTTGAGTAACATTTGATTGATAAATAACAAATTCAGGGTTTTTTGATTTAGCTCCTTTTTCGATTTCATCTCTAAGTTGCTTTAGAAACTCAATGTAGAATTCAGATATTTTTGTTTTACTTTCCTTTACACTTAAATCAAAACCATTACCTTTCATTGTACCTAAAAGGGAAAAAATTGTTGTAATAGAGGCTTTATTTTTAAAAAGTTTTGTGTCCTCTAAAAAGCTAGAACCTAAAAAATTTAATATTTGGGTTATATTCTTTCCTTGAGTTGAGTTTGGATTGAAATTAACGTTTGAAGTCAGTAAAGACTTTATATCCTTAAATTTCAAGTTTTCAACTCCTTTTATACCTAAAATACAAATTTGTCCTGCAATACTTAGATGAGAATGCCTTGTGTTTTTTAGACTTATAGTTGTTGTGAAAAAAGGATTTGAAATTAGTTCTTTTGCAAAATCACGTAATTTACCGTGTATAGCATTTAGCTTTTCTCCGGAGTTTAATGCTTTTCCTAATTGCAGCCTTGCGAAAAGTTCTTTTAGGTCTTCCTCTGTAGCGTCCTCAATAAGTACTAAATCCAATTCGTAATCATCAAAAATGTCTTTTATTTTATCAGGTAAATCTTCATAGGTTAGACCTCCATATTCTTTAGAGTATTCATCAGATAGTTCAACTTCATTGTCATAGAAATCATATACTGTAGAAAGTCTTTGCTGTCCATCTACAACCTCAAAATTTTCGTCATCTACAACGTGTAAATACACTTTAGGTATATCCCATTCTTTTAAAATTGAATCTAATAATCTCTGCTTGTCATCTTTAGACCATACTTTGTCACGTTGGTAATCGGGTTGCAAATCATAACGATTCCGCCTAGTATATAATTTATCTAAAGGTTTTTTTTCTTTTAGTATTCTCATTTTTTTTTAATTGTGCCTAACGGTCTCGTATAACCGTCAGTTACGGGTTTAAAGTTACTGTTTTTCGATTAAGCACTGACGCTCGCAATTCCGAGTGGATTCGGACGTAGTCGAATCCGCCGTAATTGCGGTTATACATTGTTGGCAATAGTTGTTTTTTTAGTCAAATATTAAAACTATGTCAAAAAAGAGATTAGCATTATTTCGAGATTTCCATACATAGGTACCAAGTCCGTATCCAGTTTCTTCTGGTTTTAGTTTTTGTCCATTAAAACCTGTAAATCCGATAATTACTTCGTCATCTCCAATTTCCGATATTTTTATTGAACTTTCCTTTGTTTGTCCAGAACCAGTTTTGAGAATTTCTTGTATAATTCCTTGCATCAATTTATAATAATCATTGGTTTTTCCATCTCCAAGATTGTCAATACTCATTGCAACATATATTAACGCTGTAATATCGAATGGATTTTTTTCAAGTAGTTCCAATCCATATTTTTTTACCTTTTTAAAGTTTCTTTTGTTTGCATACTTTATCATTTTTATCGATTGTGAGGACAAAAAAGAAGAAGGATAAAATCTTTTAGGTTTATAACTGTTCATATAGTAAAGTAGCCTAAAATCTTTAGCGTCGAGAGAATCTACAGATTTTTCGTAGCGTTTAAAAACCTTTGTATGGTGATGGTCAGATTCAATATCATTATAAAATTCAAGAACTTCTTGTTCAATCTGATTTCGGCTAATGTTTTGCCCGAAAATTGAAATTGAAAAAAATGCAATTAATATTATTGTGATTTTTATTTTCATAATTATTGCCAACGCCGCGCTATACGCAGTGACGTTCTGGGTTTTAAATGGATGCATTTTAATGCGATTCATTAAAAAGACAAAAAGAACGTTATCCAATTGCGGTATAACGACATGATATGCACTATTTTGTTCGATACCACCTCAAGGTGATTGTTAGCACTTCTCTTAATTCCTACGCCCACCGCCATTTGGTAGAGCGCGGCGATATTGCACAGTCCCAAAGGGTGGGAGTGCGAAGCACGTAGCCATTTGGGTTCACCTTTAGGTGAATTGTGCAATATCGGTTTTGTGTATGATTTCGTTGCGTGTTTAAAGCACTAAAGTTAGCAAATAATTCACAGATAGAAAGTCCGCGAGGACTTTCGTAAGTAGGCAAAAAGCCAGCAATAAAGTTTATACGGTGTTGGCAAATCGTTTTTATTTCCTTTCGAATATTAAATCAGGACCGTCAACATAAGAGTTTCCTAAAGTCATTTGTCCATTTGTCATATTGTAAGTCCATTTCGTACTATTATTAACTTTTACGAGCAGAATCATTTCTTCTCCAGAACTTGGTGCTCCACCTAAATAATCCTCTCCAAATATATATTCATAATCGCCATTTGAATAACCAACATTATTTCCACCTGTGACTGTTAAAATTCCATTAGTTTGGAAATTATAAACTACGTTTTCGTTAGAATAGTCAATTGTAGGATTAGTTGAGAAGTCGATTATTCTTGCTTCGATTAATTTCCATTCACCTATAATTTCATTATTCGTAGAGTTGTCATCGTCGTTTGAACAACTTGAGAATATTCCAATTGTGAATATTAAGATTATAATTTTTTTCATAATTTATGTTTTTATATTATAGATGCAATTATTCCCATTTGGTTGCGTCAAATGTTTGCCAACGGTTACTGTATGGTTAGTGGCGTTTTAAAAGCACTTAATTATCAGTTTCACTGAACTTAATTCAAAGTACTTATCTTTGGGTTTAACAATTAGTAGCCATTAACTATACAGATTGTTGTAAGGCGTTATCTATTTGATTTTTAAATTCATTTTTGTCATCTATATACAATGCTAAAACTTTAAATTTTTTCTTTATTCCGTAGAGTCCAATCAACGTATTTTCATTTTTTAAACGAATGATTACATTATGACTTTCTAATTCACCCAAGAAGGATAACTTACGGGTTTCTTTATTTAGTTCAACGTCTTTTGATGATATTTCTATTGAATCTATTTCCTTTAATTTAATAGTAGCTTCGTTCATAATTCCGTATCGAAGATATAATTTATTACCCTCAATTGATATTGGTCTTTTAAACATTGATTTTAAAAACCCGAAAATTTGAATTGCAGAATAAATACTTAAAAAGGTTAGAATCCAAGCAGCTATATTACTCCATTTTAGGAGTAAAAAGTGAAAAGTAACAGTTTCTATAGCAACTATAAATATAATTGCAATTAGTAATGTTATCGTTCCGCTGTCTTTGTGGTATGAAAACTCGTTTTCTTTTAATTCTCTTTTTTTCCAATACATAAACCCATAATAAAAAACGGCAATTTCCGTCACTACTGGAATTACAACATTTTTAGGAAGTATTTCGTAGCAAGTATTTTTTAAGGTTGTGAAAAAGTCAAATGATAAATATTTCTTTTTTTTATAATTCTTTATTCCTTTTCTAACATTGTAGATTACGAATGATACAACTGATAATTCCACAATTGGAAGCACCCAAGTTTTAAAAAGATTTAAGTAGTGTTGATTTTCTGAAGGTAATATAATTGAACAAATTATAACTCCAAAAATTAAAAATGGAACAATTGTTGTTTTTGGAATTGTCGTCTTTCTTATAAGTAAAAAGTACACTAAAGGAACAGTCAATAAAAGGTCAAATGTAATTCCAACAGCTAAACTATCAGGGTTTATTTGAAGCAATGAAGTTTTAGCAATGAAAACCATCAATCCAATAATCAACATTGGTATTCCGAATATTATTAAGCTACTATGGTTGTTTATTGTTTTGTTCATTGGTTTCTTTTTTAATGACTTACAACGCCGCGCTATACGCAGTGACGTTCTGGGTTTTCAATGGATGCATTTTTATGCGATTCATTAAAAAGACAAAAAGAACGTTATCAAATTGCGGTATAACGACTTGATATGCACTATTTTGTTCGATACCACCTCAAGGTGATTGCTAGTTATTCTCCTAATTCCTACGCCCACCGCTATTTGGTAGAGCGCGGCGATATTGCACAATCCCAAAGGGTGGGAGTGCGAAGCACGTAGCCATTTGGGTTCACCTTTAGGTGAATTGTGCAATATCGTGTTTGTGTATGAGTTGTTGCGTGTTCAAGCACCTAATTTAGTAAATACAAAACCAACTAGAAAATCCGTGAGGTTTTTCGTAAGTAGAGTAGTACTAGCAATTAATTATACACGTTGTTGGGCAAAGTATTATTTATCTATAGGATTTTAAAACTTTCTTTAAAATTAAGAGTGTTTCTTTATTTTCAATACTATCTGATTTAAGAGTTTTCTCTATAAACAATAACTTTCCTAGGTTTTTTTTAATTGAAATAGAATCTGTAAAATCAATTGATAAATTTTTATATTTTTTGTTATCAGGAATTAGGCTGTATTGAAAAATTTCAAAATCATCTTTCCCTAATTCTAAATTTTTTAATTCTGTAGGTGGACAATCAATGCGTTTTACTGTCTCATTAGCATTAAATGTCAATTCCCCTACAATCCTATCTTCAGTTGCTACAACTCCTTTTTTAGTTAAATAAGTTATTTTTAACAATAGATTCAAATTTTCAAATTCTGATATAGGTTTGTAATCAAAATCATTCTTATCAGGTATTATTGTTCCAAACAAATATGCACTATAATTTCCTTTTAAATCAATTCGTTTTGAATCACCTGGACCTAAAATAGAAAAAAACTGTTTTTCGTTTAATTCACTAATTCTTTTATAAAAACTTCCATCATCATCTCTAGCTTCTAATAATAGTTGAAAATCTAGTATTGTCTCAACTTGGTTTCCGCTATTTTTCAATAAAATCGGAAAAGTTAAAATCTTTTCCTGTTCATCTAATATTGGATATAAAGTGGCATATTTTATTTCGTGATTAATATGAAAGAATTGGAAATAAATAGATGAAATGGATATTATTATAGCAATATAACTTATGAATTTAGCAGAAATTTTCACTTTCGAAATTCTTTTCTTAATTTTTTTGTATCTGTCTTTCATTATATTTTGCCCAACTACTGGATATCGGTGTGTACACCGATATTTATTTTATGTTTGAGCTGGACTTTATTAATTTTAAAACACTGAAAATCAGTGTTTTGACTTCTAAGAAGCGTGTCCATTGGGCTCTCTATCATCCGTAAGTCACGGTCACTAACATGTGTGTATATTTGAGTTGTTTTAATGGAGTTATAACCTAATAAGTCCTTAATGAGGCGGATATCGGCAGCATAATTTAGCAAATGAGTTCCTAAGAATACCCAGTCTTAGGCAGGGCTCCGCCATGCGACTCCCAGAAGTATAAAAAATAGCTAAAGGTCAGTTTAGTAATGATTGTTCTTTACACTTCTTAAAAGCATTTAGAGTCTAAGAAATGAAAATTGGTTTGTGAAGATTATGACTTGGGGTCGAAACCTTATATAATATTATAAAAAAAGCGATACAATTCCTAAGTTAAATAGTTATTTAACACTATGAATTTCAGTTATTTGTAATGTATTATATTAATTATACGTTCCCGTTTCTCCTTTGGCAATAAGAGATTCTGCTTGCTTGTATTTGACGGTTTTGTTTTCACTACGCATCACATGCTTAATTGTGACACGATCGTTACGTTCAATTTTTGGTTGGTCTCTAACAATTGTTTCATCCGTCTGTTCGGTAGCAAAAAAACAGGGCTAATCGTTTAATTGAATTTATTAAAAACACCATTGACTGGTAGCTATAAGTCCGTAAGACCCGCTGCCTTTTTTGAGAGATTTTAACTGCATTTATTCTGTTGTAAACGAAGATGCAGGCAAGCCTTCTCTATTAAATAAGCTGGCATTACTAACGTCTCTCCAGGCATATCTAGAAAACTTTGGGTTGGGTACAGAGGCTGAAAACACCT
>Ga0209632_10002362_pt1 | contig 18160 bp, 17 predicted proteins | sample COG_10_FD_184754 | JGI IMG/M metagenome (GOLD analysis project Ga0209632, IMG submission 184754) | Pelagic Microbial community sample from North Sea - COGITO 998_met_10 (SPAdes) (version 2) | ecosystem: Environmental > Aquatic > Marine > Neritic zone/Coastal water | place: Helgoland, sampling... | reverse complement strand
TGGAACTACATATTCAACAGTAATCGGTTTGGTAGCAAGTGACACCGCAAAAGCATCACTTTCTCCAGAGTGGGTACCCGAGCCATCGAATCCAATATTGCGCACAAGACTCCTACCTGGTGATAATTGAAGCTTATTCGCCAAAAATGTAGAGGCATGCCAACGAATTGCCCAAGAATTATTTTTTCCTTTTATTTGATCCTTAAGCATTTGGGTATAAGCCATTGCTCCATCAAGATCAAATGATCGAGTTAATTTCTGGTTTTTTAATTGATCTAACAGCTTTTGCCCATTCTCCTCAAAAACACTCCAAGCATCAGCCCATGTGCCCCAGCCCCAACAAGAAGCTCCTCTCAAAAAAAATGTCTCAGGCATTTTCTCGTCTACCGTATACCAATAACCATGAATACTAGCGACCCCAGACTCATTAGAATAAATATCAAGAGCCTCATTCATATATCGTAAAAAAAATGGTGAAGTAACTAAATCATCCTCAACCACAATGACCTTACCAAACTCGTTGCACAGCTTAGTTACTCCATTAATGATCGAATTTGCTAGCCCAAAGTTCTCATCGCGTTCAACAATAATGACCGACTTAAAGCCGCCTATCGTTTTTATGTATTTACGCACATCGTTCACACCAGAAATAGATTCTTGGTTTTTAGCTCCATCGGCAAAAATAAATAAATCGCTACAATTAGCTAGCTCATTTTTTTGCAGTGCCTCCACCGTTCGCCGAGTATGCGAAAGACGGTTATAAACAAACAATGTGATTGGCGCGACAATCATTTTTTTAGTCATTTCGACTACTTCCTTCTTTGAAACTTATCTACAAACTATACCAAAGAGCTTCCGAGCTTTTAAACAGCCCACTTATTTGCCGGTTGTAAGGAAAACAGAAGCAACTGTCATGTAGTATCCTGCAATACTTGACTATTGGGCATTAGTTAGGTCTCGAACCAAAACCTCAATAAAATTATTATAGGCGGGCAGTTCTTGAAACTTAGAAAGCTCTTCCAACATTCTTGTGCTTTCCATATTCTGGACTTCTCTAGCCAAATTATTAAATTGATGCCGCAATGCTATAGTATCTGGATCTTCAGAAAAATTATGCATGTAGTAGAAAGCTAGCGCTTGATATTGCATATCGTTTTTGCTTAAAGTAAGAACATCTGGGGATTGGAGAAAACTCTGGTACTCGTTTATATCCTTAGCCGTTCGACAAAAGTCAAACGAATGGTGAGGATGTTTAGCACAACATATAGAGGGCACTCCCATATAAGCAAGTTCATGAGCAACGGTACCATAGGCTGTGACTCCACAAGTTATTCCTCCATTTACTAACTGGGAGTTAGTGATATGCATGGACAACATTTTTAAATGAGGGTATTTCCTCAATAAAAGTTGCAATGCTTCTTCACTGCGCGGAATTTGATTTGGGTGAGGCTTTATCCAAAACAGTGTTTCAGATTTGATCAAGGTGTCAATGGTAAAACTGATCCACGACCAGAAGTCTGGAAATATAAATTCATCATACACATGAGGGCTGTCGTAGAAGTCGTGCAAAAATATTATTACGGCACCATCAACATCTGGTAACTGCTCATTGCTACTGGCGTAGGCGGATGTCCTCATGTAATTGGTTGCGTCATCAATACCACCTGACAATCTGAACTCTAATTTTTCTTCTGCCATTTGGAGTTTGTCTGCTTTGCTCTCTAATGCCTCAAATCCTGGACGATAGCCGCTAGAATTTGGCGAATGAAAATAATCATCATCACTAAGTTTCTTTCCAAATACGAGACTAGAACTCACTAAATATACAGGCACACCAATATTTAACGCACAACGCACTGGGACGCCATGCTCCACATACGTCGTTAGACTACTAAGGTAAAAAGAGGGCTCACTTTTCAAAAAGAAATTGGTTGCTCTGCGAATATCACGGTAAACTTGCCAGAGTATCTTCAAAACAAACTTATCTTTAACTTCAAAAAAGGGGGATGGACGAAATCTTAGATACGAGTCTATAACGAGATCGCCGACTAAAATATCATCGACTACCAGCTTTGAAATATCTTCTGAACTTTGCAGGTTACGCCATAGTTGGTAGGCTTTGTAGAAATCATACAAGTCAGCCAAGGGGTATATGAATGATGAGCTTCGGTATCCTACTTTGCCAACTGGGCGATAATAAACCCTAGAAAGCTGTATTGATTTCAACCAATTGACTATACCGGATCGTAAAATTAATCCCTTTAAGCCTACCCCAACATAGCTACTAATCGACCTAGTGATAGCCACGCTACCTCTTGAAGGGACTTTTTTTCGCACATCGATTGAAATCATGCTAAGAAGTGCAAGATAAAACGGCTCATCAACCCCCCCAATTCCAAATGTCTTGTCTCCAGTTTGCGGCAGTACTTCAAGCGATTTATCATCCAAAAAACGGGTTAACTTTACCACCCTCTTATCACTAGGAAGGCGAGAGAATAAATCAGCTATATGTCTTTTCATTTTTAGTCCCATCATTTGATTTCCTCTATCCACGTAAAACTCGACTTTATATCTTTCGCGCTTAATTCAATTGAGCAACGCTCCCGCACTTTAAGAATATTCTGCTTAAAGTCATCTCGATCAGATAAAAATTTACTATAATTATTTATGATATCCGCCATCTTTTTTACAAATTGATCTATCGTGCTAACACGAAAACCTATCGGATCCTCGTCAGTGTTATAGGTATTCATAAGACTACTATCAAAATGGATTATTGGTTTTTGATAAGACAACGCCTCAAAAATTGAGGCACTGCAACTTAAACGATAACTATCAGCTTGGTGCAGTATCAAAAATATATCAATATCTTTGGCATGCCCTTCCATTTCTTCACGGTGAAGACGCGAGCCATTAGAGGTAAGCGTAACGTTTTTGAAATCTGAAATTCCGCGATTATTCATACTTATATTGCGCACCTCATATGGATTAGTAAGCCCTAAAGATGACAGTCTTGTGAGTATCTGCGTAAGCACTTCCGAATTTCCGTAACCAAAAATTGCAAACTTTGGATATCCGTTTGCTGCGACTGTCTCCGGGTGCGCAAAAACAGTAGGCATAGTCACCAAGCTAACATTTAAAATGTCAATATCAATATACTCGCGGGCGTTATCGATAATATGCGAGGAAAGCGCAATATATTTATAGTCATCAGAATGCTCAAAATATAGTACTTCCTTTAGCGATAGCCAATTATTATAGACTGTAGAAATTTTATTTTGATATGTCACCAGGATTTTTCGTGCGATTAGCGAGAACAACTTTTTAGGCCATGAGGATAAAGGATAACGCGCGAGCCTAGTCATTAATGGGCTCACTGGAAAAGTAAATGTATTCCCCGTTGGCGTGGATGGCGCTATTGTTTCCAATTCACCGTGAAGTACAAGTGTAAATTTTAATTCGGTAAATAAATGGTGACGTTTTAACTTCTTTACTATATGTAAAATAACTCTGTTGAAAGATAAAAAGAAAAGTCTATTATCGCCAGATCTCAAAATATTTTTGAAAATATTTTTTAATAAAAAGTAATACTTTGGGTAGTAAAATAAACTGTATTGGTTGCTGACATTAACTGGGAAGTACTCTAAATTCTCAATATCTATGCCATCAACTTTTAAAATGTTAGCAAGTGCATCAATATGTGATTTGTCGGCATAGACGACAATCTTTTCATCTGGAAATGCCAATCTTAACCCATAAACAAACCCACTATTGACTTTCTCGTGGCTCATCTCCTTGCATATCAAATCGCATACATGAATCATTTATTTTTCATCATCATGTCTGCTAGCTAAAAAATAATTCAGTTTCGGCTTCCATCCCTTGTCCAGCATAATCTTTGAATTGCTTATAAGTATCTCGTACTCGGAAATAAACCAATCCTGAATGCTAATATTATCCTCATAATATATATTTATTTTTTTGATACTATGTTCAATCCACTCCTGAATACTGTAAGCTTTTCCAATACCGATGATTGTTTCATAGACTTGATCTTGATTAACCAACAGCCAAATGGCTTCAACGACATCATCTGCAAAACTAAATTCTTTCTTCATATTGATATTGTTTAGCTGATGTTCCTCCGTGCTACCCGAAGCTATTCTTTGAACAGCGCATACTATTTTTTTATCCACGTGTTGTTCAGATCTTAGCCCGCTATCATGATTGAATAAATAACCAACATACACTTTCAATGCAAATTTGGCACTATAATATCTTGCGGCATATACTGATTGTATGTGTGAAATCGTGAACTGGCTATTGACTTCAAAAGAATTACATTCGTCCATAGGAAGCCCTTCATTTTTAAATTGCACTGCACTTCCTGACAAAAACACATTAGCTTGCGGGCAATACAATCTAACTGATTCAAGTATATTTAATGTACCAATACTAATCGTTTCATGGTTTTCAAACAATGCATCATGTAGTGTTGCAAGTTCGCCGAAAAATTAAAAATTAAAAATAGTTTGATACGAATAATTATTGCTTTGACGAAATCGAAATCAGGAATGTCGCCTGTAATATCACCTTTACTCCAAGATATTTCTACAAGAATTATGTTATTTTGCTCCAGCATCTTGGACATATAATAACTATCCTGTCCAGTTACACCAAAAATAATTGCGCATGCTTGTTGTTTTTTCATTAAGTATTATTAATCTAAATAAATAATGAAGGATCGGTTTATAGACGACTCTTTAAAATAAATTTCAATTACGGAAATATTAATCCTAAATATTTTTTTAATTTTTTTAATACTCTTTTTAAAATATTCACCTTATACAATTTTTCTTGATCATATCCTACAACCCCAAACCCTCTTGAATAATTTGAGTTTACTACAACACCAAGATAACCTCTTGCAATATCTTTAATTGTTATTTTTTTTCTTATATATTCTAAATGTTGATTTTTAGTGTGAAACATCTTAAACAAAGGCTCGCGGAACACTATGGGTATAGTAATATCTTTTTGTAACCAGAAGTTATACCAGGAAAACTCATATGGCGATTTTTTTAATAGATCAATATAGGTGTAGCCTCTAGGTAACAAATATTTTTCTTTAAAAGCTTTCAAAACTTTCGCTGAAAATATTGTCATATTATGACAAGTTAAGGTCCTCGGATCCTCAAGCTCCAATTCTTTCTTGATTACCTCTAATAATTTTGAGCGGCCAATCCAATGTTCATTGTAATATTCAGGGTCGACGGCCAACTCATTATCCTCGACTAGTATCGAAAAGGGTGTATTTTCATCATACATAAAATCAGAAAAATAGAAGTCTCTTATGAATTCCGCATCTGAGTCAAGACAAAGATAATTCTCACATAAACCTAGCTCCCAAAATGCAAGTTTAATGATTTCTTGGTTAATATATCCCGGCCTGATACCACGAACGCTATCATCTTTAACCAAAAAATCCGTAACTGACTCTTCAGCAATAATTTGAATATTTTTATCTTTGAACTTTTCAAATAGCTCCACATCTACTTCTGGAACAACGATGAACATCGGTATGAGATTAGCATTGTGTTTTTGATAACTACTTATTAGTCTTTGCGCATACAGAAGATCGTTACTGTATGTTTTCAACATAAAAACTAATTTATGTTCCATTTTTTTCTCTCATGTATTTATTATTTAACGGATTCCAATAAAAGCCACTTACCTAGCTTACCTCTACCCTCACCACATATTATCCAACGGTCAGAATCATAATAACTTTCCAGTTCGGTGAATTTAGATAGATCTCTAGCTCCAGTACGTATTTCAGTACTATGGAAGTATTTTTCACCTAGCTTCTTTAAATTTTTATACTTTTCAAATCCGCCCTCACACCAATCATGTATCTCTATCAGAATGGTAGCTCCCTTAAATGCTCGAAATGTATCCTCTGTAAATACATCAAACTCACCTCCTTCAATATCACAAAGAAGCAATGAATCGGAAAGGTCAACACCTTCAGCAATTAATTCTTCATAAAAAACCTTAGACGCAATCCCTTTAATAAAAAGGTTGCTTTCAATGCCATTGATTTCCGCACCATGCCGTATATTACTTCTTCCATACTCGGTGAGCTCATAACAATATGATTTCTCAAATAACCTATTTATCAAGCAACCAATACCATAATAACCATCAGCCGCACCCAAATTAATTATTGTTTTATGCTGCACTCTATCTTTTTGAGAAATAATATCCAAAATTTCTTTTTCATATAGACCAAATAGCATCGCGCCTATATCTGCTCGTCCCCATACATAATCAAGGTTTAATTTAAAACCTTTAAATGGTCCGTAGCCTACAACTCCCTTCATGCTTGTATAAAGTTCATTTGATAAAAACATTCTTCTTCTATGAGTGTGCCCGTTAAATGTGAACCATAGACTAATAAAGGATTGTATCCGACCAGAAATTCTCGTATATACATGAAACACCGCCTTACTAGAGAACACTAGAACACCATCACGTTTTATTGCTTTCAGTATTTTTTTTAGCATCTTTTATTTTCACTCTCTAATTATTTAAGTTCTAATAGGGAAATAACAACGATTATAGCACAATTCAATTTTTGATATGAGACGGCTAAAGGCTAAAATAACAGCTTTCATAGTTTTATTTTAAAGACCAGCTCAACATCATAAATACAATCCCAGTGATAACTATGGTGGGGGGGAATACAAGTCATGGTTTAAATCTTGCCAATTTTTCCACTATTTTGTGCAATCCAACTGGATAGTGCCTCTACACTCATCCACTCGGAATTATTGTCCGATGAGTAGGTGAAGTCTGATTTTACTAGTTTTCCGTCGCCGATACGCGCCGGATCTTTACTCCAGTTGTGGATAGCAGGCAAAACTTTGTAATGGTCGGCGTACTCATAAGTATGCGGTGCATCTTCAGGACCTATCATTTGCTCATGCAATTTTTCACCTGGCCGAATACCCACAATATTATGTTTAGCTGCTGGCACAGTGGCTAAAGCTATATCAGTTATATTCATGGAAGGGATTTTCTTTACATAAATCTCACCACCGAGCATGTCATCAAAGGCATGCCAAACCAAACCAACTCCCTCTTCAAGCGTGATCATAAAGCGAGTCATGCGAGAGTCAGTTATAGGCAGTATGCCCTTATCAGCCTGAGTGATAAAAAACGGTATCACTGAACCTCGTGAGCCCATGACGTTACCATAGCGCACTACGGCAAAACGCGCATCTTGCTCCCCACTATAAGAGTTACCTGCAATAAATAATTTATCCGACGCTAATTTGGTAGCACCATAAAGATTGGCCGGGCTACTAGCTTTATCGGTAGATAACGCAATCACGCGTTTCACGCCTTGATCAATGCAAGCATCGATCAAGTTCATAGCACCGTTGATATTGGTTTTAATACACTCAAATGGATTGTACTCAGCCGTGGGGACAATTTTTGTAGCTGCAGCATGAACCACAAAATCGATGCCTGTAAGCGCGCGTGCCAAGCGCTCTTTATCACGAACATCACCAATAAAAAAACGAACCCGCTTATCATTTTCGAAAAGCTTAGCCATTTCCCACTGCTTCATTTCATCGCGTGAGTAAATAACTAAACGTCGTGGATTATATTTAGCCAAGGTCATAGGCACGAAGGTATGGCCAAAAGAGCCCGTGCCACCAGTAATGAGAATAGATGAATTATTTAGCATTTAATTAGTCTTTTTGTATGTCGGGTTAATTTAAATAGTTTTGCTCAAATTCCATTGGATATTTTATTCAGAACTATCGATTATTTGGATCGGAACTTATTTTTGAAAGGTGCCTATTCAACAATCTCTTCATAAGCACCCTTCCGTGTAATTTTTCCATCAGTCAATTCTACAACTTGAGTGCACCCTTTAAGAGTGCTTAAACGGTGAGCTACAATAATCAACGTGAGGCCATCACTCAATTCTTCAATAGCTTTCATAACTTCTCGCTCAGTATTACTGTCCAACGCGCTAGTAGCCTCATCTAAAATGATGACTTCCGCTTTTTTATAGAGTGCCCTAGCAATACCTATACGTTGTCGCTGGCCACCAGATAGACGTACACCCCGCTCACCAACCACTGTATCATATCCCAAGTCCCATGACTCAATGGTTTTCGCAATCTTTGCCATTTCAGCAGCATGATATACCCGGGTATAATCGATCTGATCCGCCGGCACACCTAAAGCGATGTTATGTGAAATACTCGCATCTGCTAGAAAAACAGCTTGTGGTACATGAGCAATAAGTGCCTGCCAGTTCCGAAAGTTTCGCTCCGAAATAACTTGCCCATCGATCGCCAATCTACCGCCGCTTGGCTGCAAAAGAGCCATAATGATATCTAGCAACGTACTTTTACCGCTACCAGTAGAGCCCATTAATCCTATTTTATCCCCTTTTTTGATGCTCAAATTCAAACCAGAATGCAACACCCAAGGTGTATTTTCTGTGTATCTAAAAGATAAATTATCTAGGGTGATGCTGTGGTCAAAAGTTATAGCTGAAGGCACTGGTGTTCCAGCATAAGCTGGCAATGGCTGATCTAATAAATTTAGCGCGTCAACCATTGAAGCCTGACCACCACGAATCATGGACCAATTTGCATAAGCCTGCTGTAACACTGGCAACAGGCGTTGTGCGCCAACTGCCAGTACTCCTAATACAGGTATCGCGTTAAGAAAGTCACCGGAAGATCCAACCATCAAATATGCCAATACAGCAATCAGACTCATGCCGAGCGCCTCGACACCATGACGCGGGAAATTGCTAATAATTTGAACATTCGCTTCTGCTCTGCGATAAGGTAGATCTGATTTTTTGAAAATATCAGCATGAACCTCTTGAGTTCCATCAAGGAGTACGTCACGAATACCTCCCAATCCTTCACTCATGTGTTTAAGGACCAGAATTGCCTTCTCCGTTTGACGTTGACCATTTAATGCCAATGTCTTCTTTGTGATCTTGATAAATATTAAATAGATACTACCAAAACCAACAAAAGCGCTTACGGAAATGACTGGATCGATCGCAAACAGTAAACTCATAACTGCGATTAGCATCATGATTGAGCTAGATATAATCATAATAGGAAAAATGGTATGTGAAACTAACGCATTGGCTTTGCCTCTAACACCAGCAATTATCTCACTGCTATTCCGCAATACATGAACAGAATAGGGTTGATAAAGCGTTGTACGATAGATGTATAGGCTAAAGTCAGCACCAATCCCTTGACTAATTCGAGTTTGCGTCCACAGCAACAATAATCGCATACTGCCCGATAATAATGCGCTCGTAATAAAAACGATAGTAAGAGGCAGTAAAAGTTGCTCAGGCTCCGTAAAGTTTAATAACTGAATCAATGGCTGAGTCATTGGACTAGCAAATACTTTCTCTGGAGCGGTTAATGCCCCTAAAAATGGAAACACTGCGCCAAGACTAATCAACTCAGTAAAAGTTGTGAGTATCATCAATAGAAATAATAGGGCAATTTGTATACGCCGCGCTGAGGTTATGTGTGCCCACAGACGAGGGAGAAGTTGCCTTAGAGATGTGTGGGACATATTAGTTTCTTATTTTAATGTGGCTGGGGTTAATTTACATCAAATCAGTTATTACTGCTTCTATTGAGCTCGTATTAAAATGATTAGTTTCAACATCGTAATCAGTGGAAGTAGCAATAATAACGTAATTGGCATTTTGATAAGCCTCGTACTTATCAAGAGTTGCGTTAAAGTTGAGGTTTTTTGTTTACAGATACTCGGTAATTTCAACATCTTCAATAGGTGATTGTTTCCTATTAAGCATATCAATTTTTTCTAAATTAATATCAAGAGCTACGACTTCATAATGCTGTGAAAGTAATATGGCATTAGATAGTCCAACCTAACCCGTCCCTGCGATTGCTATATTCATTGCTCTATAGACATCGGCTTCATACCTAGACAAATTATTCCTGTAGCCCTGCCGCACAGAAAACTAGGAGCCCACTTATTAGTACCAAGAAATGGCAGATATGCGCATTTAGTAAATCTATATTTTCCTTTGTAAAACCAATCAGTCTTGCAACGCGCGCTCGGAAAGACCTCAACACTCTTAAAACCATAATATTCTACAGTTTTACCTAAAGAAACGTCTGTAAATGGCCGCACATGGGTGGGGTCGTTATAGAAGTCGCGAAAACAATATCGAAAATTTGGTGTAGAAAGGTAAATTATGCCCTTTGGTTTAAGTACCCTAAAACACTCGGACATAAAGTGTCCAATGTCAGTGATATGTTCAACGACAGCCAAACTAAATAAAATATCCACACTATTATCTGGAACTGGCAGCGCTTCAGACTCAAAATCCAGATCGTCAATATCCAGTGGGATGTAATTCGTACTGTCTACCGCAAGCTGCAAAAACTGATCACCTGACCCTAGATCTAAAAATGTGGTACCGTCCAATTTAGGATCAAAGCCCTTGATTTGACATAAGCTCTTAAACGTCGCTATTTCCCTTGTTGCCAAAAGCTCTCTGCTTGGAGAACTACTATCATTTTCTATGCTTAAATCTCTAAGCCGGCTATTAAAATACTCATTCTTTAAAGATGACATTATTTATCCCTCGAAATTATAAATTTTCATTATTTATTGTCTTTATGACGCAACAATGGATAGAGAAAATCTTCCAATATTAGCAGGAAACTTGGCAGAATCATCGACCTCTTTCATGGAAAAAAACACTCTAGCCAGACGCCTGTTATGAGATGAAGTACTTCGTAGCATTGGCATCACCGCACACTCACCAGGATCCCATAGCAAATTAATACTTTTCCCATTATTACTGATTTCAATTTTCCCAGTAGTCGCACCCAAACCACTTGCTGAAGAAACAAGGTTCGACACCGACTTTGTATGATCAAATTCACCACTAAAATCAAAAATTTCGTTATGTTCCCCGCCATTAGAGCATGCTATTTTTGTTTTGTTATCGCTAAATTGATTGATCAAAGTAATAACGCCAAGTCGAACGCTTCCAACTATTTTGTCCCAGGTTGGGAACCTATAACTGAGCGAGACTTGTTCCTTCTCTCTCGAAACTTCAACCACTTTGATAATACTTCCGAATTGCGTATAAATTTCTGCGTAAATCTCAATATTACCATTATCGTTTATGCGAAATTTCGGGTCAACTTTCTCTAAATCAGTGACGCGTACTCTTTGTAATGGTAGCTCGATGACCACACCACCACTATAGAAATCCGCACCTAGAGAGATTGATGAAAAATAGCCGTGCGGCAGTGAACCAACACAAGGCTCCATTTCATGTGAAGAAAATGCAAGACTTTTTATCGCCAAGCCTCTCCTTAAATTTAATTCAAGCTTTATCTTTTTAGTAGATATAGACAACAATATTTCTTCTCGATCTATAGCTATTTCAGCGTCCCCATATTTGCCAATAGCATCTATCAAAGTATCATACTTCCCATGCGGGTCTTGATCACCAGCAAAAACATCGCTAATATTGTGTTGATTCAGCACTGCTTTCAGCTGCTTATTTGCCATGATCCATCTTTTATCAGTAATGTGCGTTCGTAAATCACTTGCCCATAATTCACATAGCTCTCGCCAGTCATTATGGTTATTAATCTGGGATTCGCTTAGATGTCTTTCAATTCGATGGCACATAGTGTTAAGCCAAAAATCGGCTCGACCCGTAACGGCCCATCTTCCAATATTGTATTTTTCCTGCTTTTTAACGGATATAGGGTACGCTGCATTGGTAAATGTTGAAACGCATTTGTCTGTTCTTTTATTTTCAATTTGTAACGCTTGGGACGGTGAGCAAAACTCAATTTCTGTATTACAAATAATGGCGTTAAGAAGGTTTTTAACTCTATTCCATTCACCTTCAGGATGAGTTGGCCGTTCTGCACTAAATCGACCTGGGCGGTAATCAAAAACTTCTGCATCGTTAGTATAAATAGGAAAAAGTGACTCCCCTTGATTAATGCGATTATTTAGGCAGTCTAAATAATCATTAATTGTTATATCACCGTGCGCAAAATGCTGAACTTTCTGAAATAAAATTGAGTCCGACCACAATACTGGCAACACAGCGCCACCAGGCCCTTTTGCATGGGTAGGAACTAGGTTCATTGGCAAATTTTCAAGATCCAATGCTAATCGAACATTATCTCTATCCATAATTATGCCCTTATAGCCGAAGCTACTATACAAATCTACCAAACTACTTGAGAAAGCCATCTCATTGACCAAAATAATGTTTGGTCTACAGCCAAGTATTTCTTTATAAGTCTCTATACCCAGTTTCTGATTCCATTCATTTACTTTGTAGGGAACTAATGGTCCAATTATTTGACAATAACCGCTACCTATTAATTCACACTTCCCTGTACTTAATAGTATTTTAAAACGCTCAATCCAAGTATTGTCGATTTGCTCAATCTGTTTTAAAGTCCAACCTGTCAATTCAATACCAATCGGGATTCCAGTTTGCTCAATCAGATTTAACAAAGAGTGATAGCAGGTTTTAATAACATCTGCCCGTACATTTTTCTCTATAGATGAAAATGCCAAATTAAGATGAAAAACTATATATCCTTTTAGTTTCACCTAACCCTCACTAGAGAATAAATTTCATTACAGAGATTTTGAACGCCATTAATTGACATTTTTCTAAGCGCATTGATGGAATATTCTCGCGCGAGCTTTTCATTATTCATAAGCTCGACAAGACTGTTAATCGCACGTGGAGAATTAACCTCAACTATAGCAACACCTTCTTTTGACAAAGCGTCTAACTCCTTATTATCTTTAATCCCATAAGGAGAAAAAACAACTGTAGGGATGCCGTATTGCAATACCTCAAAAAACGATACTCCAAATACCGTCATTACATAATCGCTTTGAACTATAAGTTCGTCTAGATGCTCTGGAGCATCATGGATAGTCCAATTTAATCGACATTTATTAGGTAAAATTGGCGCACAAGAAAATGGCCCTCTCACCCAATGCACTTCAGTATCCTTGCCTAACACTTCATCTAATTGAACCGGGAGGGTTTTCCCTAACTTCGCAACATCACTGCCACCAGTCAGAATCAATACCTTGGAACCAGGAGACCACTCTGTGTGCTCAAGTCGTTTTTGAATCAGGAAACTATCCCAGCCTGACTTTAAAACACTATTGCAATCAGTATGCCCACTAAAGTCAAAATTAAATGATGGAACCCATATTAGATCTAAAATATCACAATGCTCAAGCAAGCCATCGATACCAATAAGATGCACATCACGTTGCTTCAGCTGTCTAAATAATTCATTAAGATTCTCAATATTGTGGTTTGGATATAGGTCAAAGATTAATGCAGCGTATTCGTTATTAATTAAAGTCTTATCCATCGTGCCAACAAAATCATTCACAAGCGCAAAAGAATGGACCTTAAATCTAGCCAGCTCGTCCTTTCTAATAACATCACCCAAGATCAAAAATTCTGGAATAACCTTGTTATCATTTCTTAATGTTTCTGCCACTGCTAACAATCTAGATAGGTGCCCAATTCCAATTTCAGAACCAACATGACATATAAGCAACACACGGCGTTTGTTCACACTACTTAATTATCAGATTGGTAGAGTTTCGAATCGATTTAAATGGCCGTAAGCCGTCTGATGGATCAGCACGCCATAAGAGGTCAGGCAGTTCAGAAGGAACCGGCTCCTTGATGCCATCACCATCACTATTCATAGCTTCTCTAACTTGTCTAATAACCGGTTTGATCTGCTCTGGTAGCCAACAATGTCCAGATTTAAATTCATCACCTTTTCCATCTAAATCTAAATGGAACTCAACAACTTGGGCATCCCACTTATGTATCGCTCTGTGAATAACACCTGGATTAACTGTATGATCTGACCAGCCAACGTCACAATTAGTTGCATTTCGTATTGTTTCTATAGCAGATAAATTTGCTTCATCGTAAGGCGTTGGGTATGCCGATGTACAATGAAGTACTGTCGGTTCGCAATTATTATTTCTCAAAATTTTTACAGCATGCTTTATCTCTTCTAGATTAGCCATGCCAGTTGAAATGATCACAGGCTTCCCGGTACGCGCGCAGGCCACCAGCAAATCATCCCATAGCAACTCATACGATGCCACTTTATAAAAATCGACATAAGGTTGTAATTCATCTACTGCAGCTAGATAAAAAGGCGTGCAACTAAATTGAATGCCTTTCATCCGACACCGCTCCGACAAAACTGGTAGCAAAGCTGGCGAAAGCTCCCATAGCTTCCTCATCCGGTGTTTCTCTGACTTTGCTAGAATTTCTGGCGCAAAAAGTTTATCGATTTTAAAAAGCTGGAATTTAACAGCATCACATCCGATATCCGCAGCACAATCTATAAAATCTAAGCAACGATGAACATCAGAAGAATGATTGCTAGATACTTCGGCTATAAAATTAACGTTCATTGTAATGTTTCCCTCATTTTAACCAAAACAACAATACTTATTGTTTATTCTATCAATTTTCACAATGCAACAGTCATTCGCCAAACTAAGATCTGCAGCTTTCAAATTTTGATCACATGCAATAACACTATAATTAAGCTTCTTAGCTTCTCGAATGGCGATGGCTTGCTCTGGTCCGGCGCCCAAGATTAGTATTCTTTTCATTTTTTTACCTATACCTCAGTTAGACTTATGGCATATTAGTAGGGTATTTGTGCCAACAGGGTCATTGTCAAGATATATAGTCCCTTGTTTTAAACCAATAACTTTATCTACTACAAAATATTTACTTACCATTTTCTGAAGATCTTCAAGACTATATTCTTGAATGTGCCAAGGATTCACTGGAATATGTCCACAGTTCATTACTACCCATAGCCTTCTATACTTCAGCACATGCCTTAAACATCAACTCTGCACACTGCCAGTCTTCTAACGTATCAATATCCTGAACTTGGTGTCTTGGAAGAATTAATGGCATCGACGCTTCAGAAAACGCGGCTACCTTATTTAACACAGCATCAGTCATTGACCAATAAAATTGTCCAGCATCATGATAGGAAGGCTCTAAGTCCTGAGAACGTGTCCTGAACATCTCTGGCTGAAACATTTCAACTCGACCATTGTCTGTAATTTTAATCGCTCGCTGAATGGGAAAGGGGAAACTTGTTACTGTGAAAACTAGTTGGCAGTCATTTTTTTCAAGTAATTCCAACCCCGCTATTAAATCAGTCGACTTAATAAAAGGCGCCGTTGCATAGATAGTACAGACATATTTTGGCTTACCAATATTTTGCATTACCCATTCAACCGCGTGTTTAACAACTTCTCCAGTACCAACATAGTCATCAGATAATTCTGCTGGTCGAATAAATGGCACCTCAGCACCATGTTTTTTTGCTAATTCAGCAATTTCATTATCATCTGTGGACACAATAATATGATCAAATAATGCAGATGCCTTCGCAGCCTCTATCGACCAAACAATCATTGGCTTGCCGCAAAAATCCTTTATGTTCTTACGAGGAATACGTTTGCTTCCACCACGTGCGGGTATAACAGCAATTTTCATTGATTTAATGCCTCATGTAATACTGACACCACCCTGTTTTGTTCTTCTACAGATAATGCAGCATACATCGGCAAACTAATGGCTTCGCTGTAATAATTCTCTGCCTCTTCACAGTAAAGTTCTTCAAATCCCATGGCTTCATAGTAAGGATGATGATAGACGGGTATATAATGTAAATTTACACCGATGCCATTTTTTCTTAAATACTCAAACACTTGCTTATGTTTGATTCTATTTTCTAAGCGAATAACATACAAATGATACGCAGAATATCCGTCATTATTTTGATATGGAGTGACAACCGGAAACTCTTGAAGAAGCTCATGGTATCTAGTGGCAAGAGCATGTCGACGTGCTACATACAAATCTAATCTTTGTAGTTGGCTCACTCCTAATGCTGCCTGCATATCAGTCATTCGATAATTAAACCCTAACTCTATCTGCTGATAATACCATTCCCCATCAGGCTCATGATTCATTTGATTAGGATCACGAGTAATACCATGGCTTCTCAACAAAGACATACACTCTGCAAGTTTAGAGTTATTGGTTAACGATATGCCGCCCTCGCCAGTTGTAATAATTTTTACAGGATGAAAACTAAATACAGTTATGTCACTATATTTACAATTACCGATTGGTTCATTTAGATACTTTCCTCCAATTGCATGCGAGGCATCTTCAATGATTTTAAAACCATACTCCTCTGAAAGTGCGTGAATGGCTTTCATATCACAGGGCTGCCCGCAAAGATGGACCGAGACAACGACTTTAGGGAGTTTCCCTAATTCTTTGGCTTGAACAAGTTTCTTTTTGAGTGCCTTTGGACAAAGATTATATGTACCGGGATCAATGTCAACAAAATCGACTTTTGCTCCGCAATAAAGACCACAATTTGCTGAAGCCACAAATGTTACCGGACTAGTCCACAACCAATCACCTCTACCAAGACCTAAAGACAAACAGGCCAGATGCAGTGCAGAAGTCGCTGACGAAACCGCAACGGCATATTTAGCGCCGCAGTATTTGGAAACCTCTTCTTCAAACTTGGGGACACAAGGTCCTTGCGTTAAAAAATCGGATTTTAAGGCATTGACAACTGCGTCAATATCATCTTGCGTAATATCTTGCTTGCCGTAAGGAATCACTCTTACATGCTCCCAATCTTTACTTTATTTGTCGTAATCCACTCTTGCAGCTCAGAAATCCCCATCCACTCACTATTACTATCAGAGCAATATGTAAAATTTGGATCTACTTTTTTACCCTCTGCTATTCTTTCTGGGTCTTCACTCCACTCATTAATAGAAGGCAAAATCTTAAAGTGACCTGGGTACTCATAAGTATATAGCGCATCCTCTGGTCCGATCATCTGCTCATGTAATTTTTTACCTGGTCTGATACCAATTTCCTCTTGCTTCATTTCATCACGGAAAAATACTACTATTTTTTTTGGATTATATTTCTCTAATGTCAATGGTATAAAGGTATGACCAAACGAACCCGTTCCACCAGTGACCAATATTGATGAGCCTCTTAACATAATCTAACCTTTATCATTGCTATTGTATTCTTTATACCAAGCCACGAAGTTCTTTATGCCTGTATTAACACTCATACTTGGCTTGTATCCAAACTGTTTGACTAGATCATCTACATCAGCGTAGGTATCTGGTACATCGCCGGGCTGCAGTGGCAGAAATTCTTTTTCTGCCGTTTTGTCTAGAGAGACTTCCAATGCTTTAATATAATCCATTAGCTCTACTGGATTATTGTTACCAATATTATAAATTCTATAGGGCGCACTAGACGTTGCAGGATCAGGCCTATTGCTGTCCCAATCTGGATTTGGCGGTGCCGGCCTGTCTAGTATTCTGCTAATGCCTTCTACAATGTCATCGATGTAGGTAAAGTCTCGCCGGTGTTTACCGTAATTAAACACTCTGATCGTCTCACTATTCATAATGGCTTTAGTGAATTTTTGTAGTGCCATGTCAGGCCTATCGTAAGGACCATAAACGGTAAAAAAACGCAAGCCTGTGGTTGGTAGGTCATACAGATGAGAATAGGTATGTGCCATTAGCTCATTAGCTTTCTTAGTGGCAGCATACAAGCTTACTGGGTGATTAACCGCGTCATGAGTAGAGAATGGTTGCTTTGTGTTAAGGCCGTAAGCCGAGCTTGATGATGCATATACAAGATGTGCAACTTTGCTGTGCCTGCAACCTTCTAATACGTGGGCAAAGCCTACTAAGTTGGTATCAATATAAGCTAAGGGGTTCTCAATAGAGTATCTAACCCCTGCCTGTGCGGCAAGATTCACCACACCATCAAATTGCTCGTCTTTGAACAGTTTAGCCATAGCTTCACGATCTTCAAGATTCATTCTGATGTGAGTATAATTTGGATTATCAGCATGTCGTGCCAATCGAGCTTCTTTTAAAGCGGGATCATAATAGTCATTATGATTGTCAATGCCTACTACCTCAT